>Ga0181578_10000504_pt1 | contig 36522 bp, 34 predicted proteins | sample 071ome_21_FD_148659 | JGI IMG/M metagenome (GOLD analysis project Ga0181578, IMG submission 148659) | Coastal salt marsh microbial communities from the Groves Creek Marsh, Skidaway Island, Georgia - 071401CT metaG (spades assembly) | ecosystem: Environmental > Aquatic > Marine > Intertidal zone... | reverse complement strand
TTTCTGCTGGGCCGATTACTGGGCTCGACAGTTTAATGGGCTCGACAGTCAGTGGGCGCTCCTGGGCTTTGGGGCTTTGGGGCTTTGGGGCTTTGGGGCTTTGGGGCTTTGGGGCTTTGGGGTTTAGAGCCTAGGCTGCCATGACACATCGCTCGATGCGTAGAAAAGCGCTGCACATGAGCGCCGAATTTGAGACCCCTGTTAGCCTCCCAGTTGTGCTCAAAGGATCCATGCCAAGCTCATCAAAACAGTTCATCAAAACAGTTCATCAAAACAGCTCATTAAAGCGGCTTGCCGAAGCGGCAAATCGAAACAGCTTGTCATTATTGGCTTGCATCGTCTCCCTCATCCGCTATTCTGCTGACCGATTCTCTTAACCCTCTTTCATGGTGTTTTTTATGGCGGGCCCAACCTATCGACAAGCGTTAGGCTTAAAGATCCTTAACTCATCCCACCCTAGGATTCGAAAACTAAAGCGAGAGGGCCATGATGCAGCTATTCATGGCAACAAATTTTGGAATTCCAGCTTTTTGATCATGCAACATCTCAAAAAGCACCCCCCAAAAAACGGGGTCAAGGTCCTTGAAATTGGCTGTGGCTGGGGACTGCTTGGTATTTTTTGTGCCAAACAGTTCGGGGCCCGCGTCACGGGCATCGACGCAGACGCTGCTGTGGGCCCCTACCTACACCTGCATGCAGAGATTAACGAAGCCACCATGCAGTTCCAAAAGAAAACCTTTGCCCAACTCTCTGCAAAAGATCTCGCTGAGTTCGATCTGATTTTAGGTGCTGACATCTGCTTTTGGGATGAGCTCGCGATGGACGTCTACCGTCTGATCAAGCGCGCCAAGAAATTGGGGCGTGCCACGTGCATTGTTGCCGATCCCTGCCGCCCTCCTTTCAATGCCATGGCTGAGAGGATGCTCGAAGAGAATGAGTCTGCACAATTACTCAGACGACGCCTGTCGAGACCGGTTCGAGCGTCTGGCGACCTCTTGATTGTCCCGTGACAAGTCGAGCATCTTCCTCCATGAAACCTTTTAGCGCTTGCATCACGCCAGCGATTAAGCGCACCCAATGACATGCTGACCGGTATCGAACCGCGCGCACTGGCTGGGGGCTACTTCGCCCTTACCGCCTATACCATCTGGGGCTTGGCACCCATCTATTTTCGCGCAGTGGGCGAAGTTCCTCCGTTCGAGATCATCGCTCACCGCGTCGTCTGGTCCGTCGTCCTGCTGCTTGCCGTTCTCGCGGTTACGCGACAAATGGGATCCTTAAATGTTGGCAGGCGCCAGCTGGTCATTCTCTTTGGAACCGCTATTCTGCTGTCGATTAATTGGTTGGTTTTTGTAACAGCAGTCACCCAAGGGCAAGTCATTGCCACTTCACTGGGCTACTTCATTAACCCACTTGTGAGCGTCTTCTTAGGGCTCATCTTCCTCAAAGAAACGCTCCGTCCAGTGCAGTGGCTCGCGCTAGTCATCGCGTTTTCAGGGGTCAGCATTCAAGTCATCGATCTAGGTGAACTGCCCATCATCTCGCTTACCCTTGCTTTTAGTTTTGGGTTCTATGGTCTAATTAGAAAGCAAGTCAACCTGCCCGCGGTCGCAGGCTTAACGCTAGAAACGCTGCTCGTATTACCCATTGCACTCGGCTACCTCCTCTACCTAAGTCAAACAGATGCCTTATCCTTCGGTCAGTCTGATGTGTCCCTCGATGTACTGCTCATTGCAGGCGGTGCGATAACCTCAGTGCCACTGATGTGCTTTGCAGCCGCCGTCATACGGTTGCCGCTCGTCATCGCCGGCCTGTTCCAATACCTCGCCCCCACGCTGTCGCTGCTGCTCGCGATCTTTGTCTTTGGCGAACCTTTCTCTGTGATTCAACTCGTAAGTTTTAGCTGCGTCTGGGTCGCGCTGGCTCTTTTTACTGCAGAGTCGCTTTACCAATTTAAGCGCGCCCAAGCACGCTTACTCTCAGCAGCGGAAGCCAAGCCGTGACTGGCACTCACGACAGACCCTATCAACTGGACCAAGACACCGAACTCGTCCAAGCGGCGACTCAACCTTCGAGCGAAGCGATTAGGGTCTTTACTGTCGAGATCAAGCCAGATTGGCGAGTGATCGTGGGGCCGAATGGCGGGTACATTGCGGCGATCCTCCAAAAAAGCATGAGCACAACACTCCACTTGGACCACACGGAATCTGATCAAGTCCTCTATGCCCGTAGCCTGACGATCCAATTCCTTAGTCCTTCTATTCCCGGGGCTGCGTCCCTTACCGTTCGCTGCGAGAAAAAAACGAAGCGCCTTGCCCAACTCACGGCCCGTCTCGAGCAAGAAGGCGTCATCATTGCCCTTGGATCCGCGTATTTTGGTAAGGCCAGAATGCCGGTCGATTTTCGCGATCAATCGATGCCAGAAGTTGCCCCTCCCGATCAAGTGCCAAGCGAGCAATAGATGTCGCCAGATCATCCATGGTACGTCCCCTTTCGGGCGCAATTTGAGCAGTGCACCGTGCTCGGAGCCGTCCACCCTCATCAATCAGACCGAGCACTGTCAGGTGGGTGGATTCGATTCAAAGATAGAAGACCGCTAGACGAGCTTGGAATCACCACGCTCTCCGATGCTTGGTATCCAAGCCTAACCACCAAGCAATTAGACCTGTCTTTTCATTGCCCTACGCTCGAGCACACGGTGTACTTCCATGGTGCAGTACCGGATTCCGATTCAACTGACTTTTGCCTGATGGTTTTCGAAGCGCCGTTTAGCACTGACGGGTTTGTTGAGGAAACCGGACGCATCTGGTCCGCTTCAGGCGAGCTATTGGCGACCACACGCCAACTGGCAGCGCTCACACCGTGGAGCGATAACCACGTTAAGCCTCCTGCCGCTCGCTGATTACCGAGCGAATGCGTTGATGCTCTGTTGCATCCAGCGAGAATCGAGAAAACAAGATGGTGCCAATGGTGTAGCAAATAAGCGGTGATAGCCCGTAGAGCGTCACCATACTGATTTGAACCAACTGTGTTTGTTCAACGTTGGGTACAAAGCCCGCCACTTGAAGCACCCAGCCGGTAATGAGAATCATCACCCCCGTGGCACTTTTTTGAACAAAATTGAAAGCAGCGAAATAAGACCCCTCTTTTCGCTCCCCCGTCACCATTTCATCGTAGTCGACGATATCGCCTTGAACCGAGGGAGCAATCGTGCCGCCGCAGCCTGCAGACAGTCCAGCGAAAAAGGCGAGCACAAAAATGACCAGCGTCTTAATCTCGACCGTGGGCAAAAACGGTAAGGCAAACATGCCGCCAAACGATAACCCCGTCAGCATCATCGAGAACATCCATAGCCTTATTTTCCCAACTTTCCTAGAGAGCGGAATCCATAGCGGCACAGACAACGAGGAAGGCACCATGTACGTGAGGATGATGAGTGGCGCCAAACTGGGTCTACCCACCACATACTGGCACACGTAGAGCGTAAGCAGCGCAATCACCGCACTCCCAATGTTTTCAATAAAAGTGACAATCACGACCAACCGCGCGTGCGGATTCGCCCAGACATCCTTAAACGCCTCAAGAGGTGCTCTTGGGGGTCGGTCCTGATAGTCATCTCGCTCGCGGAGGACCACCACAGCGAGGCCAACAAGCACGGCACTCACGAGGCCCGCAACGACGGACAAGTGAAAAGCAGTGGTTCGGACAGCCTCGGGCGATTCCTGTTCGGCGTTGATGAGCACTTGCATACTGGCCAGCGCAATAATGGATCCGACGGTATAAGCCGCATGACGAAAGCCATACAACCGAGATCGCTCGTGATAATCAGAGGTCATCTCTGCACCGAGCGATAAATGCGGAACGATGAGTAACGTGACTGCTGAGTAAAAGCCGATCACGCCAATCGCCATCCAGGCGATGAGCAAATTTCCAGTGAGCGTCATGGGGGGCGAAAACACCATGACGAAAGTCAGCGCCAACGGTAACAATGACAGCAGCAGCCAAAACCGGCGACGTCCCAGCCTCGATCGGGTTCTGTCGCTCCAATATCCGATTAACGGGTCAGAGATTGCATCCCAGACTCTCGATACACCGAAAATCGTACCCATCACAGCAGGTGCAATAAGCAGCACGTCGGTCGAAAACTTCATAATGAATAGACCAATCAGCAGACTCATATAGCCCGCGCCTATCGCCGGGATGGCGTAGGCGACGGTCTCAAAATTTGATAGACCTTTGGATTGTCCCTCTTGCGCTGCCAATGCTTGATCCCACGTTTGAAGACCCCAGACTTTGTCAGCTCGTCTCGTCGAGTTCAAGCGCAGCCGAGACCCGAGGGCTAGGAGTTAATTTCGCTGGCTAAATTGGGTATGCTTCGCAGCCCTGTTTTCGTGCTTTTGCAACCGAGAGCGCGAAGGCAAAGACTAAGCGAGTTTAGACGCTGATCATGACTATCGTAGGGAGACTAAACATATGACGATGCAACGAACACCACTTTTACTGTCGCGCATCCTAGGCAGAGGGGCCGCGCTTGATCCCAACGAAGAAGTCGTCACCCTGCTCGCCGATGGCACCCACAGGCAGACCCTCAAAGCAACTTGGGACAGAGCGAACCAACTGGCGCATGCGCTTGCGGGAGCAGGCGTTAAGCCGGGTGACCGTGTTGCCAGCTTCATGTGGAACAACTACCGACATCTTGAGCTTTACCAAGCAGTACCCTCAATGGGAGCTGTACTACACACGCTGAATATCCGACTCAGCCCAACTGACCTTGAATACATCATTAATCATGCCGCCGATAAAGTGATCGTGGCCGACGAGGACCTATTGCCATTGCTTGAGCCGCTCGTGGACAAAATGCCCACGGTTGAGCGGATCATCATCTGTCGTCACGGTGAAGGGGGCGAGACCAGCTTTGCGAGCACTGACGACTATGAGGACTTCATTTCTGGCCAGGGCACCGAGTACGACTGGCCAGAGATCGACGAAAACGCTCCCATGGGCCTCTGCTATACCAGCGGCACCACTGGCAAGCCAAAAGGCGTGATGTACACCAATCGGTCTACCTACCTGCACACGATGAGCCAGGCTATGACTGATGCCATGGCCATGTCAGCACTGGATGCCGTGTGCGGCATCGTGCCCATGTTTCATGCCATGGGCTGGGGAGTGCCATTTACCGCTTCCATGCTTGGCTGTAAGCAAGTCATGCCCCATCGGTTTATGGACCCGGAAAAGCTCATCCAGCTGATGACCGAAGAAGAGGTGACTATCTCTGCGGGAGTACCGACCATTTGGCAAGGAGTGAAGGCCGTCTTAGAAGCGCAGCCCGATAAATACGATACCTCTAACCTTGCTCGCTTGACCTGTGGCGGTTCTGCACCCCCGGTTTCCATGATGCGCTGGTACTGGGAGGAGCACGGGATCGAGATGATTCAAGGCTGGGGGATGACAGAGACCAATCCGTTAGGAACCCTGTCTAGGAAAGTTGCTAAACGCTCTCACTTGAAGTTAAGCGAAGACCAGCAGTTCGAAAACATCGCTAAAGCTGGACTCGCCAGTCCTGGACTTGAAATCGAAATTTTCGACGAGAATTGGCAACCGCTGCCTCATGACGGTGAGGCGGTCGGAGAGCTACTGATCCGGGGGCCCTGGATCTGCTCTGAATACTATAACGATCCACAACCTGAGAAGTTTCATGATGGCTGGCTGGTCACCGGCGATGTTGCCAAGATTGATTCAGAGGAATACTTGATCATTGCCGATCGCTCTAAAGACCTGATTAAGTCCGGTGGCGAATGGATCTCTTCGGTTGATTTGGAGAACCATATCGTGGCTTTGGAAGGTGTTCGGCAAGCTGCCGTGGTAGCTCAACCCCACCCCAAGTGGGACGAGCGCCCAGTCGCGCTGGTCATTCTTTTTGAGGGAGCAAACGTGACTCGCGAACTGATTATCGAGCACTGTTCAGAAATTTTTGCCAAGTGGCAGTTGCCCGATGATGTCGTGTTCGTTGAAGAAATTCCTTTGACGTCAACCGGTAAAATCGACAAGAAAGTGATTCGTGGGCAACTGGAAGCCGACGGCTATCAATTGCCAGATCTTCGCTAAACCAGCTTATAACGCCACGGAAAGGCAAAAGCCTCGCTATTAGCCAGGAAAGAAACATGGCCCTCATGACGCTTGCGAGCCTCGATGAACTGCCCGAGGGCGGGCAGTTACGCGTCGAGCTTGACGATCTAACCCTACTCTTATGCCATCTTGATGGCACGGTCTACGCGATCGACTATTTTTGCACCCACGATGAATTGGGTCTGGAGGGGGGCGACTTGCATGAGGGCTGCATCACCTGCCCCTATCATGGCGCAGAATTTCGATTAAGCGACGGCGCAGTGCTCGCACCACCCGCGTTTGAGCCAATTGCCACCTACCCCGTGACGATTACCGACCGATTAATTCAAGTGGACCTGCCCGAGTGAGCAAAGCGTTGGCAGAGCAGCTGCTGGGCGAACTGAGTCTCGAGCAGCTCGACCTAGATATTTTCCGAGCCCATTCCAATACGCAACTTGGCGACCGTCTTTTTGGCGGTCTGGTACTTGGTCAGGCGTTATCGGCCCTTCAGAGGACAGTGGAAGAGGACCGAGTGTGTCATTCACTTCATGCGTACTTTTTGCGACCAGGACGAGTGAATCAGCCCGTCATATTCCATGTCGATCGAATACGCGATGGGAAGAGTTTTACGACGCGCCGCGTCAAGGGCGTTCAAAACGGCGAAGCCATTTTTAGCATGGACGCCTCGTTTCAAGTCAATGAGGAAGGGCTTTCCCATCAGCTGCCTATGGCGGATTTTCCATCGCCGGAAACCCTTGAAGAGGACCGTCTGGTCGCCGCACGCATACCCAATTTGGGTGAACGCGCCATATGGATGACCCGGGAGCGGCCCTTTGAACTGCGCTCGGTACACCCCATCGACCAACCCCCAGACGGTCGAGACCATCAAGCCGTTTGGGTTCGATTCCTAGCCCCAGTCACGGCGTCACATTCGCATCAGCAGCTACTAGCCTACGCTTCAGACATGGGGCTTGTAAGCACGGCTTCTATTCCTCATCGGCAGCGAATTGCCCGAGATACGCTACAAATGGCCAGCCTCGACCATGCGCTTTGGTTTCATGCACCTTTTGATATTTGTGATTGGCTTCTCTACTACAAAGAGTCGCCGGTCAGTCACAGCGCGCGCGGAATGAACCGAGGGCTCTTTTACACCCGCGATGGCAAGCTCATTGCCTCCACAATGCAAGAGGGGCTAATGCGCATCATCGGAGACGCTTCCTAGCCAGGGCGTGTAGGAAGATTCAAGTAATTTATCCTGTTCCGCTTCAAGGGACGCCACCAGCGCCAAATGAGTTTCCACAAACGCGGTGACCGAGGCGAACCGTTCAACAATCTCACCCTTCCAGAGCAACACATAATCGCCCTGCGCCGCATCATGAAAAAACCCTGTTTTTTGATTGCTGATCAAGCCGCTGCCTCGGTCAACTGTCGAATCATCTTGCCTACGCGCTGACTTTACAGTGGCGACAAAGCAAAACGAAAGGTCCTTTCGTAAGGACCTTGCAAAACGCACCCTCGCAGCCGACTTCCTGTCGCAGCGAGCAGACCTACATTTCACCGCTTTAATCGCGTTTCCATTGACAAGACGACACTGTTTGAAGAAGCATGTGCGTCTTGGCTAACTGTCTAGGGGGAGATATGCGCATAGGTCTTATGGCATCGGTCACCGATGATCCCAACGCTTCATTTGATGAAGTCATCAACAACGCAAAGCAAGCTGAAGCGGAGGGCTTTGATTCCTTGTGGATGGCCAACATTTTTGGCGTTGACGCCATTAGCACGCTTGCGATCATAGGTCGTGAGACGAAAACACTTCGTCTTGGCACCGCGGTCACCCCCACCTATCCACGGCACCCTGCGGCACTGGCTCAGCAGGCGCTGACGACTGCAGCGGCATGCCAGGGGCGATTTAATCTCGGCATTGGGCTTTCACACAAAGTCGTCATTGAAGATATGTTCGGCATGTCCTACGACAAGCCAGCGCGTCATATGCGGGAATACTTAAGTGTCCTAAACCCGATCATCAAGGGAGAAACCGCGCACTTCGATGGTGAGCAGTATCGCGTCCATGGCGTCAAAATCGCTGTACCGGGTCAGCCCAACCTACCTGTACTGATCGCCGCACTTGGCCCTGTGATGCTAACTATTGCGGGCGCCATGACCGATGGCACCATTACCTGGATGACAGGACCGAAAACCCTAGAGTCACATATCCTGCCTGTGATGTCAGAGGCCGCGAAGGAGGCTGGAAGGCCCGCCCCTCAAGTGGTTGCGGGATTCCCTATTGCGCTCACGAATGACGCCGAGTCAGTTCGAGCAGCGATCGATAAAAGTCTTGTTATCTACGGACAATTACCCTCTTATCGAGCCATGCTAGACCGAGAGGGCCTCAATGGCCCTGGCGATCTGGCCTTGGTGGGGGACGAGACCGAGTTGCGCGCTGGGCTGGCTAGATTGAGGGATATCGGCATCAGCGATTTCACTGCAGCCATCGAGTCATCCGACCCTGATATGGCGGCGAGAACGCGGGCCTTCTTGGCGTCGGAGTGCTAAGCCCCCTCGAAGCGGGGCAGCACCGCTTCGGCTAATTGCTCGGTTTGCGCCATCACATCGTCGGCCCCGTCTGCAATGGGTATCAGCACGAATTTGGAGCATCCAGCCGCTAGGAATTCTTCGATCCTTTTGCTAATGACAGCATCGTCACCGATCGCCAAAAGATCCATCGGATCACCATCTAATCTCGCGGAGTAACCCTTGATCGATTGCTGAGCAATGGGGTCGTCCACAGAACCGAAACGGTACGAAAACGTCGCGCCATAGTGGTCATCATCGATGGTGCGCCCTAATCTTGCCGTTGCCTCTCGAATACCTGCAACGACCGTGGCCGTGTGGCTAGGCGTATCAATTCCAGCAAGCCACCCAGTGCCAATTCGAGCGGTACGCTCAATCGCTGCCTTCGACCCGCCACCAATCCAAAGGGGTATGTTGGCATTCGCGGGTTTCGGGGAAATACTCGCTCGGTCGTACGAAAAGAAATCACCATCAAAGCTCACCTCATCCTCACGCCAAAGCCTCGATACAAGGGTCAACGCTTCATCAGCGCGCTTGCCCCTCGCTTTCGTCGGCTTCCCGGTCGCCAAATAGTCTCGACTGAGCGCACTACCAATGCCAAACGCTGGCAAGAGACGACCATCACTCAGGCGATCAATGGTGGCGCACTGTTTCGCAGTAATGAGAGGGTCGCGAAGCGCGATACTCGCGACGTTCATTCCAAATCGAATCTTCGAGGTAGCGCCTGCGATGGCTGCCATCGCCGCGAGCGTTTCAAGGTTGGGCTCCTTCGATACCAATCGATCGGTCTGCCAGATCGAGTCAATACCAGCATCCTCGCAATAGCGAACCCAATCGAAATATTGTCGACCCGTCTCAAAAGGGAATCGTCCCAGTCCAATACCAATCCCTACCGCCATTCATCTCTCCTATGCTGCCTCTGCTAGGCCCTCATCACTCAACGATTCAACCAGGTTTCGCGTGTTCCCGGTTTGTGTTGCTCAGTTTCGTTTTTCTTAAGGTTGCGTAGTTTGACCTAGTTTTACTTGGTTTTGCTTGGTATCGATTTCGATCCTACTAATACTCTCTACGAGCGATCCACTCGAACGTCTTCGAAAGTAGCCTGCTAAGGCAACCCTGGCACACCAGTCGTTTCTATCGCCGATCGTTGTTCTTATCTATCGTTTTCACCACCAACGTTTTTTTGAGCAAGACACTTTCTGCCAACGAATGGGTCTCTATTAACGAATTGCTTCCTTGAGACCAATCGCCAGTTCAAAGCCAGTGGCGCCTCAAAACCAAAGACTGTTGACTATCGATATTACCGAATGCTCAAAACAAGCCTGTCTCGCATCGCCGGTCGAGCCTCGAAACCGAAAGCGGCTCGATCACCTGCAAGAAGCGGTCACAATCACCGCAACGCGACTCCGAGTCATCTGGCCCACTGCTCCACCCGCTTCTCGACCGATATCAAACTTTTCAGTTATTCTCGGTGCGCCTAACCCATGAAGTGAGCCTACCTCTTGAAAGCAATCGTTTGCGAGAATTTTGCGCCCCCTATCCATTTATCGACTCAAACCGTGCCTGAACCAACGCTGGGGCCCGACCAAGTCATGATCGATATCAAAGCAACCGGCCTCGGCTACGTGGACGCACTCATGGTCGCAGGGCTCTATCAAATCAAACCACCGCTGCCCTTCATCCCCGGCAATGAAATAGCAGGCGTCATTTGCGAAGTAGGGACTGATGTGAGCAAGATCAGTGTTGGCGATCGCGTGCTCGCCATGCCCTCGCGCGGTGGGCTCGCCGAGAAAATCGCCGTGCGCGCGGATACCTGTATACCCATCCCTGACCGGGCGAGTTTTGAGGCTGCAGCCGCCTTTTTGGTCAATTATTGCACCGCCTATCATGGACTCATCACCCTCGGGCAAGTGAAAGCGGGAGAGTCCGTATTGATTTTGGGGGCGAGCGGCGGGGTTGGGACCGCCGCCATTGATCTTGCGAAATCGGAGGGAGCCTTTGTCATCGCCGCCGCATCCAGCGAGGCAAAGCTTGACATGGCGCGTCGCCAGGGCGCTGATCTCTTGATCAACTACAGCGAGAGTGACTGGCGTGACACGCTCAAAAAGGCAATGGATGGCAGGCCGCTGAATCTCGTGTACGACCCCGTAGGCGGGGATTTCGCTGAAGCAGGACTGCGCTCCTTAGCACCCGGTGGTCGATTTCTAGTAGTGGGGTTCGCTACAGGAACCATACCCAAACTCCCAGCGAACCTCACCTTGCTCAAGCAAGTCAGTGTTATCGGCATCAATTGGGGGGGACACATCGCAATCCACCCTGAAGCCTCAGCACCGGTCGTGAATGAACTCGTAGACCGAATTGATCGGGGCACCATCAACCCTTTGACGGGTCAGCACTACTCACTCGACGAGACAGGCAAAGCGATGACCGCTATGCTGGAGCGTCAAGCCATTGGTAAAACCATCATCTGCCAGGAGTAAAGCATCATGACCATTGCCCCTTTCTCGATTGCAACCAGTGATGATGTGTTAGAAGACTTGCGCCGCCGTCTGGAAATGACGCGATGGCCTGACGCAGAAACTCCTGACGATTGGTCGCAAGGCATTCCGCTGGCCTATATGCAGCGCGTTCATGACTATTGGCTGAACGAATATGACTTCCGCTCAAGAGAGGCGGCGCTCAATCGCTGGCCCGCTTTCATCACGCAGATCGATGGGTTGGATATTCACTTCCTACACATTCGTTCACCAAGAGAGGACGCGAAGCCACTCTTGATGACTCATGGCTGGCCGGGTTCAGTGGTTGAATTTCAAAACGTGATAGGCCCGCTAACCGATCCAGACAACCATGGGGCATCGGGTGAACTCGCTTTTCACGTGGTCTGTCCTTCCCTCCCCGGATTCGCCTTCTCTGGCAAACCAAAGACGCCAGGCTGGGGCATCAACAAAATTGCAGAGGCTTGGAATGAGTTAATGGCCCAACTCGGCTACTCAGAGTATCTAGCCCAGGGTGGTGACTGGGGATCGATCGTGACGACAGCCATCGGCGCACAGAATTTGGGCCAGTGCCAAGGGATCCACATTACTATGCCGGTAGTGGGACCAGATCCGGACACCATGAACGACTTGACTGAATTCGAACTAGCCTGTCTTCAGGCTTACCAGTTTTACCAAGACCACGACTCAGGCTACTCCAAGCAGCAAAGCACTCGCCCTCAAACGTTGGGTTACGGTCTTGCCGACTCGCCCATAGGGCAAGCCGCGTGGATTCTCGAGAAGTTTTATCAGTGGATGGACTGCAACGGACTACCTGAAAACGTGGTGTCCATGGATGAGCTCCTGGATAACGTGATGCTGTATTGGCTAACCGATTCCGCTGCCTCGTCTGCCAGAATCTACTGGGAGAGTTTCGGCGATAGTGCATTGCGTGAGCAGCCCGTCAACGTGCCGAGCGCAATCAGCATGTTCCCCAAGGAGATTTTCAAAGCCTCTGAGCGATGGGCCGCAAAACGCTTTACCAACATCAAGTATTACAACCAGCTGACGTCCGGCGGGCACTTCGCTGCCCTAGAACAACCCGAAGTCTTTGTTTCCGAACTGCGTAAAGCGTTTGGCCAAATGATGGCTTAACGGATTATGCACTACGACGCTGGTGGACGCGGCCAGAGTACTGGTGTTCGCGCTTTGTACTGCTGATATACAGCGTCATCACCCCAACGCTTTTCAGCGCTGTTCTCAAGCATTCGTACACCGCTAATGTGCACTAAAAGGACATAGACAAACACAGGCGATATCAGGGCCCAGTACTGCAACCCGCTCAATACTGGAAAAGCGACGATCGCGATCCCCAACCAAAGCGTAATCTCACCAAAATAGTTGGGATGACGCGACCAGGCCCAAAGCCCACTCGTAATGAACGCTTCCTTATTCTCTGGAATCGCCCGGAACGCGGTTTTTTGGCGGTCCGCCATGACTTCAATCAACCAACCAGCCGCCCAAATGAGTGCTCCAATGAGTGCAAACAAATCCAAGGGGACCGCTTGATCCGTGGTCATCGCGGTGAGCGCGGCCGCCAGCGTCATAACGACCCAGAGGCCCTGTAAGGTCCAGGTCATTAAGAACTCAAGGAAGTGGTGCTTCATCTTCCTAAATCGTCGATCCTCACCAGCCTGCGAGACTCGAGCGAACAAAAAACTACCTAATCGAACCGCCCATAACAGGACCATGGCGCCCAGCAGCAGGCTTCTCGCGTCAGCGAGGCCGAGCGCCAATGCAACAATGACGAGGCTGATGTAGGTCAAGCTACCGGTCAAATCAAAGTAGCGTTCAGTTTTGAATACAAACGCTGGGATGAACATCAGCCATTGGACAATAAAAGCAGCGAGAATGCAGACCGATGTCAGACTAAAATTGCCGATCGTTGTTTTACTAGACGCGCCCAGGACCTCCGACAGCCCGTACCCCAACGCAATGGCAATCACAATTCCGCTAAGCGAAATCAGATTTTTCCTCGCACCACTTGTCATATAAGACTTCCCCCAATAGTTCCCTTAAGTTTGTACGCAGGAGTTGGCGCCAATGGCCACGTAACAAACGTGCGTTGGCTGAGCTTACGCGTCAAGCGCTTCCGCCAGATAAATGCGATGACCATCGGGGTCTTCAAGGATCGCTTCTCTAGTGCCCCAGGGCGTATCGTGAGCTTCCCTCACGACCCTTCCTTGATGGCTTGCGGTCAAGAGCTGCCGAAGCGCGCGGGCGAGCGAGGGCGTCCAGCAATACAGCGTTACATGCTCTGACTGCTGTACATAGGCAATGCCGGGGTCCACGTCTTCGATACATTTGAGATGAATTTCCGACTGGCCAAGCGCAATACCCGCATAAAAGTCTTCGTAAACAAACAGCCTGTTCCCGCCCAATCCGGCTTCATAAAATTGCAGTGCGGTCTCAAGGCGGCGAACCCTGACTTGAGAGACGACGCGATCAATCATCATTCGGGGCCGGTCGATAGGGCCCAATCCAGCAAGCGAGCCATGCGCCCGGAGGCGAGCTTCAATCGCTCGGCCGCAATAGGCCAATTCAGTGATTGATAATCCGGATCCAACTGATATTGACGAGATGCCCATGGCCGGCAAACCCCGCCATCGACTTTGCAATACTGGGTGCGTGGATGGCGCGCAATGGCTAAGGACTCGTTCGCCCATGCCAACGCCTCTGAGGGATCAAAGGCTACCGATGCGATAGACCGGGTATCGACGTCACCCTTTCTGCGCAGTTGGTTAACGAGTTCCAGGTAGGAGAGCCCGCTTTCTTTTACCAAACAGTAGTCCCACACTCCGTGAAGATTATTACAATCCTCATAGCCTTTAACCCTTGTTCGGTTGCCACCTAGATCATCGGCAAAGCTGACATGCATCGGCTGGTGAATGTCCCCTATCCAGTGCGCGACGAACATCACTGCCTGAAGTTTAGCCCAATCACTCAACGCCTTATCTCTAATCAGCGCGAGGTGGGTGTCGATTGCAGTCAAGATGCATCCGGTCACACACCGGTCCCGGCCAACCACCGACTGATTACGATCAACATTGACATAGTGCCAGCTGGCTACCCGATCAAAGGCGCGGTCTTTGCGTACTTTGTCCGCCCAGACGCACAGGTCAGTCACTGTCGGTTCCGCGCGAGACAAGAAAGTTTCTGCATGATCAGCGGGCATGGCCGTCATTAGTCGACGAAGGGTGGTCTGACTGCTCGGTTGAAGCTGTTCAAATGCAAGTTCGCAAGTCAAACGATGGCCAGTATCGCTCCAAGAATAAGCTGGCGTAGGCAGCAGCGATAGCGCTATTCCCAACCAGAAAATAAGGCCCCATGTCATCGTCTTGCTTGGCATCACCACACCATTTTAAGGACTACTGCCTCTGAAGGCTTTCAGCCACTCTAGATGCTTGTCTATGCCAAGGTTCGATTCGATCGCATCCGCAATGACTTGGTCTTTGTTTACTAAGTAACTGATCCGACGAAACCCCACGCCAAGGGGCAGCAGCGCCTTATAAGCGCGTGCGACTCGCTTCTCATCATCGACCAATAGAGGGAACGGAAGATCATATTTTTCCCTAAAGGCCCGATGTGACGCTGCTGATTGGGGGCTAATGCCAACAACTCTCGCCCCTCCCGCAACTAAATCCTCGTGCATATCACGTATGCCACAAGCTTGTTTAGTTCATCCCGGTGTGTCGTCTTTAGGATAGAAATACAGCACGAGGGGCCCAGACAATAGCGATTCCGAGAGGGTGAAGATCTGACCGTTGTCTTCCACTAATGAAAACTCTGGAGCGCGTTCGCCTATCTGTAACACGTTTTGCTCCTCATCGGAAAACCTCAAGTGTAGCGTCTCTCGTGCGCAGGTTCACCTTAGGCAGCGAGTACTCCCTAACCGTTATTCGCGGCACAGCCTGTTCGCGGGAGCTGCTTTTATAAGATAATTAGAGAGGGAGGACCTTATGGACACACTCGAAGTCATGCGGACCACATTCGCCGCGCGAGACTATACGGACAGGCCGCTGGATGACGCGACGTTACACCGCATCCTTGATCATGCCCGATTCGCGCCAAGCGGGGGGAACCGCCAAGGTTGGCACGTCATCGTGCTTAAAGATCGCCAGGTCCGAAAGCAATTAGCGAACCTAATGGCGCCGACAATTCAGCAATATAAAGCGCAAGCAGTTAAAGGGGAGACGCCTTTTTCCAGCGTGCATCCAAGCCGTGTGACGCCAGAAGAGATTGCGGCCATGCCGCCCGATATGCCCTTTTCAACCAAACTCGAGGATGCACCTGCAGCACTCTTAATTACCGTTGACCTCGCTAAGGTCACGGCATTTGATCAAGCGCTGGATCGAGTCGCAGTGGTGCCAGGCGCATCTATCTACCCTTTCGCCTGGAACATTATCCTGGCCGCTCGAAATGAGGGCTTTGGCGGCGTTTTGACCACCTTTCTCGCAAATCACGAGGAAGAGGTAAAGTCCATGCTAGGCATTCCCGCGCATCATGCCGTTGCCTGTGTCATCGGTTTGGGTGAACCCATCAAGCAACTCACGAAGCTAAGAAGACGGCCCGTTTCAGATTTCACCAGCATCGACCACTGGGAGGGCGATCCGCTCGATGGCTAATCAACCGACACCTGGATCCGACCCTGATCCGACGCCTAGCCCAAAAATGACGGTCATGGCGTTTTATCAATTTCAGCGGTTTGATAATCTCCCGCTCCTAAAAGCTGAGCTGCTCAAAGCCCTTCAGCAATTTCAGATGAAGGGGACCATATTGGTCGCCCATGAGGGCATTAATGGCACCATCGCGGGTCCCTCACCCTGTGCCGAGCAAATGTTAGGGATGCTTCGGGCCATCCCTGGATTAGGCGATCTAGCCCCAAAACGGTCCTACTGCGACGAGTACCCTTTCCTTCGATCTAAAGTCAAAATTAAGCAAGAAATCGTGACTATGGGGCAGCCTGATCTGGACCCCAACCAGCCTGGGGAATATGTCAGCCCACAGGATTGGAATGCACTCATATCAGACCCTGACGTGGTGCTCGTGGACACTCGTAACGATTATGAAGTTGACATCGGAACCTTTACTGGCGCGATTAATCCCAACACGACTCGCTTCAGGGATTTCCCAGCATTCGTTGAAGAAACCCTCGATCCCGCCCAGCATAAAAAAGTCGCGATGTTTTGCACCGGAGGTATTCGCTGCGAGAAATCCACAGCGTATCTTAAATCCAAGGGATTCGAATCTGTGTACCACCTTCAAGGCGGCATCCTGCAATACTTAGAGGACGTCAGGCCCGAGGATTCCCTGTGGCAAGGCGATTGCTTCGTGTTCGATGAGCGCGTAGCCGTTGATCATACGCTCGAACCAGCCGGCTACATACAATGCCACGCTTGCAGACGCCCACTCACAAGTGCGGACACCAACCACCCCCACTATGTCCGCGGGGAATCCTGTCATCACTGTTTTGCCGAAAAATCAGCAGCGGACAAAGCGCGTTTCAGGGAACGCCAACGTCAAATGGATTTGGCGAGAGCGCGTGGTGAGGACCACCTGGGAGACGGCGCTAAAGCAACCCATGCAGAACGCCGCCTGGCAAAACGATCAGCGCCCCCATCGACGCCTGCCGAACCTTGATCTAGGCCGAGGCGGCAGTCTGATAGTGCGATCTTGCTTTCAGCATTGAGAAATACACGCCGACCCGATCAAGCGACGGATCAGAGATCCCCACTCGCTCAGCGAGCATCAATGAGTACCCCATCATAATATCGGCTGCAGAAAACCCACTGGGCAAGAGATAGTTACCCTCGCTCAGTCGATCATTGACGACGCGCATGAAGGTAAGCGCTCGCGCTCGCCCGTCATCGGCAACAGCCGGGATGCGATCCTCCGGGGCCCTCACATGCGTATGTTGGGCAACATCCCCGATAGGTCTTGCCAGAGTTGCCTCGGAGAACCAGCACCACTGCCGGTATATGGCGTCTTCGTGACTACCCGGCAATGGCCTAAGTCGCCCTTCTCCATACCGGTCGAGGATATAGTCGACCATCGCCCCTGACTCGAACATCACCAAGCCATCATCTTCCATCGCGGGGACCTTGCCCGAAGGGCTCTTCGCACGCCACTCGTCCGAGGCCCTAAATTCAGCGGTAAATGGCACAGTTTCGATCGTCAGTGGCAAATCCAACTCGTGACAGAGCCAGATCACGCGCATCGATCGGGTTCCAGCCGCATGGTAAATGGTCAGCATAGTCGCCCTCCTCTCTCAGTAGGCACGTTGCAACGCTTTGCAACTCTTGTAAAGTCGGGGAATGGCTCTTGTTGCTGAAGAACTCGCAGAACTGGCTCGTTTACCGGACTCAGCGCTTCCGCTCGAGCGCATGGCAGCGCTCATTTCAGCGGAGCATCAGGGCAAAGTTCGAGCAGAAGACATCAGTGACGCGTTCAACCAGCTTGCTGAAGAATTTCTGGGCACTCACCCGAACCCAGCTGACCCCGCCACGCTGACAAGATTTATTCATGAAGTTGCCGGTTTCCGAGGCAATACTGACGATTATTACGATCCAGCGAACAGTTACATCGATCGGGTCCTATCATCCAAGCGGGGTATTCCCATCTCGCTGGCGCTGGTTCACCTTTGCCTCGCTGAACGCATTGGCCTTGAAGCCTGGGGCATTAACTTCCCGGGCCATGTCCTCGTTGGCTATCAAGGCCTCGATCAGGCTTACGTTGACCCCTTTTCGGGTCGTTACCTCAGCCTGTCGGACTGCAAGACGCTATTCAAACAAAATCTCGGGCCAAGGCAGGCGTTTAGTGATCACTATCTTAGAGCGGCATCACCCAGGGCCTTCCTGTTGCGGCTCGTTGAAAATCTCAAACAGGTCCATTGGCGACTGCGGGACTGGTCCGTCGTTGAGCGTTGCCTGATCCAACAAAGCACCTTAACCCCGGAGGTGCGCGACTGGTTGTTGCAACGCGGCATCGTCCGAGAGATGCGAGGCGATCTTGCAGCCGCGAGTCAGTTCTACCAAGAGGTGATTGAAACCGCGACAGAGGCAACCCTCAAGGAGACAGCGATTAAACGGCTCACCGCAATGGGCGCTTCAAAATCGACGCTGCACTAGCCCAAACCCAATTTGTATAGCACAGGCCTTTAGTTAGTTAAGCCGTTTCGAGAAGCGTCAGCGCGGCCTCCGCCCGCCTGGCAACGCCATCTTTTTGGCGATCTAAGTCAACCTCTCGAGAATCGCCCATGGCGCCTACTAGGTAGCGTTTGTATACACCCTGACCGATCGCTGCCAAGCGCCAATGTTGAAATGCACGGTAATAGTTAATGTCACTCAAATCGCGCCCTGTACGATTCGCATAGATATCACACAGCGACTCTCTTGATCCAAACCCACCGGCAGCAGTGGGGGATTGGTCTCCCTCACCTAGTACTTCTACCTCATCCGCCGACACCCAGTTGTTTAATAGGTATCCCACATCCGCAAGCGGATCACCCAATGTGCAAAGCTCCCAGTCCAAAATAGCGAGCACACGAGGACCATCGACAATCATATTCCCGAGCCGGAAGTCGCCGTGGACAATGCTAGCCCCGATTTGATCCGGCATACGCTCGGACAGCAGGGACTGACATGCTTCCATCGCCGGAATTTCGTGGGTTTTTGAGGCCACCCATTGCTTTGACCATCGATTCAACTGGCGAGCAAGATACGCCTCTTTCCGACCCAAATCGCCAAGGCCAACCGCATCGATGTCGACTGCGTGCAAGTCGCACAAAATATTGATGACATGTTCGCCTAATGCGGGTCGATCGCTGTCTTGGATCGCTACGCTAACAGTTGAATCGTTCAACACTACGCCGTCGATAAAGTCCATCACATAGAAGCTTGCGCCATTCACCTCAGGATCACTGCAGAGCCCATACGTTTTTGGCACCGGAACACTCGATGATTCCAGCGCCGATATAATCTTGTGCTCTCGCCCCATGTCGTGGGCGCTTTCAAGCACATGGCCAAGTGGCGGGCGCCGAAGCACGACTCGTCTTCCGGAATCATCGATACAAGCGAACGTGAGGTTCGAGTGACCTCCTGTGATCAACTCGTACTGATAGGGCGCCTCGAAACCAGGAACATTAGCCTCAAGCCACGCGCCAACCTTGCTGTCATCGATGCCTTCCATTCGTTACTCCCCTCTACCAGAAATGAATCCACCTGCTGACGCCGCCTCCCGCTAGCGTCATTCGCTTGTCCTATTAGTCAGCGCAAGCGCATCTCGATATGATCTCCCCCTAACCAGAAGGAACCGCTTGCCATGCTTTATAGGACCATGCGCTGTCACGCGCTCTCTGATGATATCGAAGTCCTTCAGATGGATGAAGTCGAACTGAGAGACCCTCTGCCTCATGAAGTTCAAGTAGAGATCAAGGCCTGCGCAGTTAACTTCCCCGATATTCTGATGATTCAAGGCGGTTACCAGTTCAAGCCTGAGCTTCCTTTCGCCCCCGGCGGCGAGTTTTCAGGCGTAGTCACTAAAGTAGGAGCGTTAGCCGAAGATATTCAGCCTGGTGATCGAGTAGTTATTGGCAACCGGGTTGGTGGATTTGCCGAATACATCAACGTTGACGCTGCGTCGGTGCGGCCCATTCCCGATGGAGTAACCTTTGCAAAAGCGGCAGGGTACGCCACTGCTTATTTGACAGCCTATGTCGCGTTAGCGGTTCGAGGCCAGCTGCAACCTGGCGAGACGCTACTCGTTCACGGCGCGGCCGGTGGCGTGGGCATGGCGGCTGTTGACCTCGGGAAACAGATGGGGGCCACTGTGATCGCAACGGCCGGCAGCGATGAAAAGCTAGCGCGTGTTCAAGCGCGCGGTGCGGATCACATCATCAATTACAGCCTTGAGAATGGCGAACTCGGCGGTTTCCGAGAAATGGTTAAAGCACTCACAGACGGACGCGGCGCCGACGTCATCTACGACCCTGTAGGCGGCAGCGTGTTCGATGAGTCGATGCGGTGCATCAACTGGGGGGGGCGAATCTTGACCATCGGCTTTACCAGCGGCGTGTGGCCGAAGGCAGCTGTCAATCACATCCTAATCAAACAAATCTCTGTGATTGGTGTCCGAGCAGGCGAAATTGGGCGTCGAGATCCAGCGCTTGGCGAGCGATGCAGGCAGGCGGTTTACGATTTACTCAAAGATGGGCAAATCGACCCCTACGTTTGCGCACACTTTCCGCTACCAGAGAGCGTTGACGCACTGGCCATGCTGCGGGACCGCAAAGTCGTGGGCAAAGCGGTCGTGACCATGAATGGTTACGACCCTCAGCTTGATTGATCGTTGGATGCCACAACGCCGTCTTTCAGCCATCCCTCTATTTTGGACTCGGTGTGTCCGAGCTCCCTTAATATAGCGAGCGTGTGCTCGCCCAGCTTGGGAGGATCCCTCGGGACGAGCTTCGATTGCCGTCCCAGCTGAATAGGATTGGCCACCGTCCACTCGTAGTCTGGATCACTCGAATCCGTTCGCACGATAATCTCGTTCTCAATGAGCTGAGCGTCCCGAACCACATCGCGGATACGCTCGACCAGGCTGAAACTGAGCGCTTCAGACTCCAATCGAGTACACAATTCATCACTCGTCAACGCCCCGCACGCCTCAGCAAACGACTGTCTCAGTTCCGCTCGCGCGGACATCAGACCCTTCATTGTCTCGAACCGCGGATCACTCAACCACTCCGGATGACCGAGCGCCCGCGCTATTTTAGGAAACTCTTTGACGGGGGTTGTCGAGACCAGCACGATCAACCGATCGTCCCTCGTGCGATAGATAGATGAGAAAGGAGATTGATAGCCCTTGTCATCGAGTATTTGACCCAGATCAAATCCAGAGATTGCGCCCTGCAAGTGCATGCCATTGGCGAATGCGCCGTTCGCGATCAGCGAGGTTTCAACCCGATCGCCTTCTCCCGTTTTTTCTCGCTGGTAAAGCGCAGTTACGATTCCCGCGTAGAGCGCCATCGCCGAGGAATGGTCGCCCACTCCTCCAACGGGAAATACCGGTAGCTCTTCACGGGGCTTTAAAAGGTCCAAGATCCCCGACGCCGCCCACCATGCTGTGGTGTCATAACCGCGCTTGTCTCGATCCGGCCCCACCGAACCGAATCCGGTGAACTGCGCATAAATGAGTCTTGGATTAATCTCTCGGAGTGTCTGCTCATCAGCGCCGTACTTGAGACTTTGCTCCTCTCTAAAATTGCTGACAAAGACATCTGCTCGGGCCACTAGTTCGTGGAGCAATTGCTGGCCCTGGTCCTGATTCAAGTCGAGCACCACAGCCTCTTTGTGGCGAGACGTCAGGGACCAATTGAAATCGTGTCGATGACGACCGTGTAGTAACCGATACCCATCACCTTGAGGCGGCTCAATTTTAATCACCCGTGCACCAAAATCTGCCATGATGGTGGCTGCACCTGGTCCTGCCAAAAACGAGGCCGCGTCAATCACCAGCAGGTCTTCAAACATGTGTTTCATCGTCGTTGCATCCCCCTAACAGAACCCCTATCTTAGCCTCAGTTTTAATTGGTAGGGGACACCATGCAGGCGATGTACGACTCACTCAAAGCCGTTTGGCAAGAATTAACCAGTGAAGGCGGCGCTTTTGAAATCGAGGAGATCACGGTTAGGGGCGCACCCATGCGAACCTTTAAAGCCGCTCCCAATCACCTAGGTGACATTTGGTCGAGCACCGCCCTTCATGGTGACCGGCCCTATCTTGTCTTCAATGATGAGGTGATCTCCTATACAGGCGCGCACGACATGGTTCGTGGACTTCGCTGCTGGTTCGAGAGAGAGGGACTTGCGCCGGGTGATCGAGTTGCGATCGCCATGCGGAATTTCCCCGAATATATGCCTTGTTACTGGGCGACCACGTCGGGCGGCCTCACCGTAGTTGGCATGAACGCTTGGTGGGTCGAAGACGAAATGGACTATGCGCTAAAGGATTCCTCTCCAAAGGTTTTAATTTGCGACGAAGAGCGTCTGCATCGATTCGAAAAGATACGCGCCGATTTCCCTGACCTAAAAGTACTCACCGTACGCTGCGATGGGCAGCCCCAAGACACGAGGCTAGAAACGGCACTAGAAACGATGGGCACGCCCTCGCCTGTCACGATAGATCCGGATGACGATGCGTGTATTTTCTATACATCAGGAACAACGGGTCGACCCAAAGGTGCCCAGCAAACCCATCGAGGATGCGTTCACAACATAATGAACATGGCTTTCTGGGGCCAGTGCCTTGCTCACACCAATCATCGAGTTCATGGGCTTCCGCTACCTGACCCAGAGACCGCTCCCCCAGCCGCAGCGCTCATCACGACACCACTCTTTCACGTCACCGCCAACAACTGTGTTGCTCAAGGCACAACGATGAACGGGGGCAAGCTCGTCCACATGTATAAATGGGACGCAGGTGATGCGCTTCAACTCATCGAGCGCGAGCGGATTACGAGCATGTCTGGCGTACCGGTGATGAGCCGGGAGTTAATCAGTCATCCTGACTTTTCGTCTCGAGACACGTCCTCACTGATGTCATTGGGCGGTGGCGGCGCACAACTTCAACCCGATTTAGTCGGCAAGATTGACGCATCGGTTGCCACAGCCAGACCCGGCACGGGCTACGGCATGACAGAAACTTGCGGGATTATCACCTCAATCGGCGGTGACTTTTTCGTTGACCGACCAGAGAGCTGCGGTCCCGCGATGCCCTCGTTTGAGGCGCAAATCGTTAATGCCGATGGCGAGGCGGTGACCGAGGGCACGGGTGAACTATGGGTTCGGGGCGCCCCGGTCATCAAAGGTTATCTCAACCGGCCCGAGGCGACGGCTGAAACTATCACCGACGGATGGTTGCATACGGGGGATGTTGCCAAAATCGATGAAGACGGCTTCATTTACATCGTGGATCGCGTGAAAGATATGGTGCTACGCGGCGGAGAGAACGTGTACTGCTCTGAAGTGGAGACGGTGCTTTTCCAGATAGAAGCCATCGCCGAATGCAGCGTATTCGGGGTCCCTGATGATCGACTGGGCGAGGAAGTCGGAGCGGCTATTTATCTGCACCCTGGGGCTTCAGAGACCGCAGAATCGATCAGATCGTTTGCTGGGACACTGATGGCAAAGCACAAGATTCCACGCTACATCTGGTTGCTTGACAGTCCGCTGCCCAGAAATGCCAACGGCAAGTTTTTGAAACGCGAATTGCGGGAAATCCTCGCGCCAGCGGATGCCGAGTAAACCGGTTTAACGGGCTTCCCTCTGCTCAGTGAAAAGCATTGACCGAGGCTTTTCCTTGAGAGATTCGCTGGTGGCATTGAACTTTAGCGGTTTTGCGTTAGCGGCTTTGCGTTAGCGGCTTTGCGTTAGCGCCTTTGCGTTAGCGCCTTTGCGTTAGCGCCTTTGCATTAGCGGCTTTGGATTAGCGGTTAGGCAGACATCCACCAGATTGGTATCGCTATTCGAGCGATTTCACGTTGGGCTCGATTAGCCGCCCGCTCTAGGCAACTTAAAGTTATCCCAAGTAATCTGTTTAGTCGGGGTAAAGACAATCCAACGAGCAGTCTCGCCGCGGGCCGACGCGCGATTCGGAGTTGCGACCGCTGTTTTAGGCTCGCCATGCCCCCCTGCATATTTCACTCCCATTTGCTCGCGGACAATATCCATGCCTGGCTCGGCCTCTTCTTCTGCCGCAGTTTCCAGCACCCGGGCCCTCCCTTGAAACATAGCAGCTTGGAGCTCGGGGAATCGCTCATTGCGATCGACAATAATGCTACACACCGGGTTGCGACGAACATTGACCACTTTCTGACCGCGGCCGTACGTGAAAATTTTGCCTTCGGCCCAACCGAACCACATGGGCGTCAGATTAATCTCCACACCCGGCCCAATGGTTGCGATCCGCATGTTCCAAGTATTCATCATCAGATCGATCAATCGATCTTCTGTCATGGCCAGACGTTTTGAAATCGGCATTATCGCTCCCTCTTGATGCTCCCGATCAAATCACCGCTGAACATCACTTGCAAGCAAACTCACGAAAGCCAGGTGCACCCTATGTTCTATATCGCCCTAGTTGTGGAGAGAAACATGAACAACTCGCCAGGAATATGGCGCCAACGAGGAGCTGCTCAGCGTCGCTTTTTGCGCTTGCCGGGACCGGGGACCTTAGGCAATCCCTGATGCTGGGTTAAAAATGGTCGACCCTTACCGGGAGGCCCGGAAAATTGAGTGCGCGGTACCAGGTGTTGGCGGGTGTTACCGATCAAATCCGTTCGGTTCATCCTTCGCAGCGCTCGTCGCAACATCGGCCAATTGTCTGGATCGTGGTATCGCAAGAACGCTTTGTGAAGGCGTCGCTGGCTTCCGTGTCTAACAATGGATACTGCCTCACTGTCTCGATCAATACGGTGAAGGGGATCACTCTCCGAGTAGTACATTGCGGTAGCAGTCGCCATGGGTGTGGGATAGAAATTCTGAACTTGGTCCGCGCGAAAGCCGTTCGCCTTCAGCCAAAGTGCCAAATTCAACATGTCCTCATCGGTTGTCCCAGGGTGGCCAGCAATAAAATAAGGAATCAGGTACTGCTCTTTACCGCTCTTCGCAGTCGCCTCGTCAAACATGGCCTTGAACCGATCATACGTGCCTATGCCCGGCTTCATCATCTTGGATAGTGGGCCTGTCTCGGTATGCTCTGGCGCGATTTTCAAGTAGCCACCCACATGGTGGCTAACCAATTCATTCACGTATTCTGGTGTCTCGACAGCGAGGTCATACCGCAGACCCGATGCAATGAGCACTTTCTTAACGCCAGGTATAGCGCGCGCCTTACGATATAAACTAATCAACGGGGTTTGATCGGTATTGAGGTTTTTACAGATACCTGGATACACGCAGGATAGGCGCCTGCAGTTTGACTCGATCTCTTTCGATTTGCACGCCAGTCGCCACATGTTCGCAGTCGGTCCGCCTAAATCAGAAATGACCCCAGTGAAGCCTGGCGTTTTATCTCTGATTTGTTCGATTTCATTTAGGATAGATTCCTCACTCCGGCTCTGGATTAGGCGACCCTCATGCTCGGTGATGGAGCAAAAACTGCACCCGCCGAAGCAACCCCGCATGATATTGACGGAGAACCGAATCATTTCGTAAGCAGGAATTCGTGCATCGCCATACGATGGATGCGGCACTCGCTGAAAAGGCAGTTCAAATACGCCATCGATCTCGGGCGTCGTCAACGGTAGCGGAGGTGGGTTCAACCAAATCCATCGCGAACCGTGCGCCTGAACCAGCGCTCGGGCATTCATGGGATTGGTTTCGCGGTGCAGGATCCTTGAGGCTTGAGCATATAACTTGGAATCGCTCACCACCTGCTCAAAGCTTGGCAGTTGGATCGCATTAAGAAATTGTTTCGGCGAAGCCACTGGTGACGATGTGGCGGCAGGATGGCTTGTCTGCTGATCTTCACCTTCGCGAGGGGCCCATGTTTTTACCCCATTCTTACCTGAAGCAACATTCTCTCGGCCTTCGGGCCTGGCTGCAGCATTCACCATCAGCTTCACTGGCGAGGGTCTGTCCTCTGGCAACATCGACTCATCAACAAGGTCAATGTTTTCGGGCAGCCGACTCACAACAAACGCCGTGCCTCGAAGATCCCGAATCGAGTCGATCGGTTCACCCAGGCTCAGACGGTGCGTCAGTTCAACGATCGCACGCTCAGCGTTACCAAAGAGCAACAGATCAGCTTGAGAATCAATCAGGACAGACCGCCTGATCTGATCGTTCCAATAGTCATAATGCGCCAGCCGCCTGAGGCTCGCCTCAATCGACCCCACCACAAGCGGAACCCCTGGAAAAGCCTCTCGGCAACGCTGGGAATATACAATGACCGACCGATCTGGCCTTTGACCTGCGGCCCCGTCGGGAGAATAAGCATCATCGTTTCTGCGCTTTCGGTCAGCCGTGTAGTGATTCACCATTGAATCCATATTGCCGGCCGCAATACCAAAGTAGAGGTTGGGTTTCCCAAGAACCTCAAACGCGGAAGGTGAGCGCCAGTCTGGTTGCGCGATGATCCCTACTCGGAACCCCTGCGCCTCCAATAGACGGCCGATCACTGCCATCCCAAAGCTAGGATGATCCACATAGGCATCACCAGTAACGATAATGACGTCACAGCTATCCCAACCAAGCGCATCCATCTCAGCTCGGCTCGTTGGCAAGAATGGCGCAGTGCCAAAGCACTCGGCCCAAAACCGCGGATATCCGAACAAATCAGGTGCTTGGGGGGTCATCGGTGACTGACCTAGGCAATGAGAGGGACGCTATTGTAGTCCACCCTCTCGACGATCCCAATCGGGTCATCAGATGGTCAGCGATGCCATAGCAGAGCCCTAATATGCTGGGAACGGTGCAGTGGCAGCACGCTGATATTCTATTGGTCGACGCGGCTAGCCAATATTGGTTCCATTTGAGAGGTGAACTTAAGGCGTTCATTTAATACGTTCACTTCGGGCACCTGTTTAACGCGATGAGTAATCAGCAAGTAGGGCATGTGAGGCTGAAAACTGATGTTCTCTATCTTCGGCTAGCCGGCGCTGGTAGGGGCAAAACGCCCTTCTCTCACACTATATGAAATCGGTTAACCCGGCCTAAAATTCTATTCCACTAGAGAATACATTATTCTACTTTTATTCTTTTTTTGATTTTTTGGCACTGTGCTACCTTCCCGTGTTACTTTTATTTGACGATGTTTGAGGCACGCCGTTACACGGGGAATGGGTGCCGCGATTTATGCCAAAACAGATGAATTTTTGCATGAATTAACGCAAATCAGCCTACCCGGCAGTCAGCGTTGCTCATCGTTTTGAACGGTGATCCAAAAGATCACAATCAAGCTCGGTTTAGAGGGTTTGTCCTCTAGCCATGCGCTCATTTGACACAATCGGATGGACCATGACTCAACACCAACGCCTTAATCAATGGATTGAAGACCTCAAAACACTCTGCGAGCCAGACGCCGTCGTTATCTGCGATGGAAGCAAGAGTGAATACGATCAGATGATGGGTAAGTTGGTTGATGCCGGTGTTGCGAAACCGCTCAATGCATCGCTCAGACCTAACAGCTTTTTAGTCCGTTCAGATCCTGCCGATGTAGCAAGAGTAGAAAGCCGTACGTTCATTTGCAGCCAGGATGAAGCCGACGCAGGGCCCACCAACCACTGGGCCGATCCTAATGAAATGCGCGCGACATTGAACGGTCTATTCAAAGGGTGCATGCGCGGCAGAACGATGTACGTCATCCCATTTAGTATGGGTCCAGTCGGATCGCCGATTGCCCATATTGGCGTTGAAGTATCTGATTCACCTTACGTTGTGGTCAGCATGCATATCATGACCCGCGTCGGTCAGGCGGTGCTCGACGAGCTGGGCGCTGATGGCGATTTCGTCCCCTGCGTGCACTCAGTCGGCTGCCCTCTAGAACCTGGCCAAGCCGATGTTCCCTGGCCATGTGCACCCAATGATTTACATATTTCCCACTTCCCTGAGACGCGCGAGATATGGAGTTTTGGCTCGGGCTATGGGGGCAACGCGCTACTGGGTAAGAAGTGTTTCGCCCTTCGAATTGCCTCCGCGATGGCTCGTCAAGAAGGCTGGATGGCCGAGCACATGCTCATTCTCAAACTTACCAATCCTGAGGGCGCTAAGCGCTATATCGCAGCCGCGTTCCCAAGCGCATGCGGTAAGACCAATCTCGCCATGCTGGTCCCAACCATCCCTGGATGGTCTGTAGAAACCGTTGGTGATGACATCTGTTGGATGAAATTTGGTGATGACGGCCAGCTCTACGCGATTAATCCTGAAGCTGGTTTCTTTGGCGTCGCTCCTGGCACGGGTATGGATACTAACCCTAACGCCATCAAGACTCTCACCGAGAACTGCATCTTCACCAATGTCGCGGAAACGGACGAAGGCGACGTTTGGTGGGAAGGAATGACAGACGAGCCGCCAGCCCACTTGGTCGATTGGCGCGGTAACGATTGGACGCCAGATTCTGGAACAGACGCCGCCCACCCCAATGCGCGATTTACGGTCTCAGCGGCACAGTGCCCGGCCATTGCAGATGAATGGGAAGACTTAGCGGGTGTACCCATCAGCGCTATCTTGTTTGGTGGTCGCAGAGCGAGCGTGGTACCGCTTGTTAATGAAGCGCACTCCTGGAATCAAGGCACATTCTTTGGCTCTATTGTTGCCTCTGAAAAAACAGCCGCGGCAGCAGGCGCTATTGGCGAACTGCGTCGCGATCCCATGGCGATGTTGCCGTTTTGTGGTTACAACATGGCCGACTATTGGCAACACTGGATCGATATCGGCGCTAAAGAGGGCGCACAGCTGCCCAAAATCTTTTATGTCAATTGGTTTAGGAAAGACGAAGAAGGCGGTTTTGTTTGGCCTGGATTCGGAGAGAATTCTCGAGTTCTCGAATGGATCTTCAAGCGTTGTGAAGGAACCGCTGATGCCATTGATACGCCAATCGGGCGGTTACCAACTCTTGACGGCCTAAATTTTGACGGCCTATCACTTTCGGACACGGACATCGCTACGCTGCTCAAGGTCGATATCGATGGTTGGCAAAGTGAGTTGCCCCTCATTGAAGACTATTACAAGAGTTTCGGTGGCCGAGTGCCAGCCGCCTTATATGAAGAACTCAAGCAGTTAGAAGCCCGGTTAGTTGAGGCTAGCGTCGGGGTCGCCTAGTTAACGGGGCGCTGATCAATACGGCTACACGAGGACCTAGCGCAGCTCTCGTGAATCTGGACCAGCGCTCATCGTTAAAGCGCTCCCTTCCGGATCCTCTTGGTTCACGGTAGATACTCACAAAAAAGCCGAGGCGAATGCCTCGGCTTCTTCATCGCACAACTTGCTACGATTTAGTCTGTCAGTCGCTCGATAATCGTGCCTGTACCAAGCCCACCGCCGCAGCACATTGCGATTAACGCGTAGCGACCATTTCGCCGCTCTAATTCATGCAACGCTGTGGTAATCAACCGAGCACCGGTGCTACCGGTGGGGTGACCAAGGGCAATCGCACCGCCATTCACATTCACCTTCTCATGATCAACCCCGAGATCTTTCTCCCAGGCCATAACAACAGAGGCAAAAGCTTCATTGACTTCAAATACATCAATATCCTCTAGCGATAACCCCGAGCGCTCAAGCACTTTTCTCGATGCAGGGATTGGTCCCTTCAGCATCGTCACTGGATCGACCCCAACCAGCGTTGTCGCAACGATCTTTGCCCTAGGCTTGAGGCCTAGCCGCTCACACGCATCACCACTCGCCATAATTACCGCAGCCGCGCCGTCAGAGACCTGTGACGAGGAGCCAGCGGTGTGGATCGACTGACCGGGAACTGGCTCTAGCCCTCCCAGCGACTCAAGGGTTGTTTCCCTTAACCCTTCATCCTTCGTCACGGTTCGAGTCTCACCTGTTGGCTCAAATTTTTCGTTGAGAATAGGTGCCTCAATGGCAACCACTTCACGATCAAATCGACCCTCTTCCCATGCCCGAATCGCCTTTTGTTGACTCTCCAGACCAAACTGATCGGTGTCTTGCCGGGTGATTTGATACTCCTCGGCAATCATCGCTGCACCCATGAACTGGCTGGTTGGCTGATAGTGATTGGAATAGCTCTCACCCATTGGGGAGCCATCTTTCATTGCCGAACCCAGTGGCACGCGGCTCATCATTTCAATACCACAGCTCATCACCACATCTTCAATGCCAGCACCAACCATAGACGCCGCCATAGAAGTGGCTTGTTGACTCGAACCACACTGCGCATCAACCGTTGTCGAAGCCACCTCAAGGGGAAGTCCTTGAGACAACCACGCGATCCGGGCGATGTTGAAGGTCTGCTCACCGACTTGCGAGACGCAGCCGCCCACAACCTGATCCACATCCATAGGATCGATACCCGCACGCTCAAGCGCTGCAACCTGAACTTTCCCTAGCAGATCGGCCGGCTTTAGCCCTGCAAGACCCTTCCCTCGTTTGCCAATGGGACTCCTGCAAGCCTCAACAATGTAAACATCCGCCATATTTAATACTCCTCTCCCTTATTACGCTCAGACTGGCGCTCTACCTAACATTTACGCCGCTCGATTGGCGCAACTCGCTCGTAGCATAGGATTGCTCGCGTCCCTTAGCAACCAGCGAGCGCGACAAGCCTTAACCTTATTTCGACGACTGCCTCCGGTAGAGGACTGCCCCAACTATGATCGAGAAAAGCACCATTACCCACTCCTCTGGCCAAAGCAGCGCGGCTGGGCTACCGGGCAGATAAAGCGTCAACAATCCGAGCGTCAGCACCAGCGTCACAATACCTAGTGGTATCCCGAAGGGAACCCGAAACGGTCGTGATTGTTCGGGTGCTTTCACGCGAAGCGCTATGAAAGAGACGACAACAAAGAGGTAAGCAATGACAATAGCGAAGCTGCCCGCATTCACGAGCCAAACTAAAATTTCCCGACCAAACAAAGGAGCGAAAAAGCACAGGACGCCGATACTCAGTATGGCGACATGCGGCGTTTGGTACCGAGGATGCATCGAAGCGAAGACCTTTGGGATCATGCCCGATTCGGCGAGCGCGTAGATGACTCGACTGCCTCCAATAATAAAAGCGTTCCAGCTGCTCAGAATACCGAGCACCCCTGCGATCAGCATGATCTGCCCCCAAATCGGGGCGCCCCACACTGAGGCCATCGCATCAGCGGTCGCCATACGCGAACTTTCGAGTTGCGCCTCTGGCAAGGAAACTCCAACGGCAACAGTAATCGCCACATACCAAAGCCCGGCTAAGGCGACCGAAATCACCAGGAGCAAACCGATGCGCCGAGCCGGCAAATTAATCTCTTCTGCTGATTGAGGAATGACATCAAAGCCAACCAACAGTGCTGGAACCATCACCAAGACGCTAAGCATTCCTGCCCATTCCATCGGGGCGCTGGTTGTTGTGTCAAAAGCCACGGACCAAGGCGCACCAAGCAGGAAACAGAGACCCACCGAGACGAAGCCCAAGGTGATCAGCCCTTGGATGAACGCAGCAAACGCAATGCCGCGCAAGTTGATCCAGGTCATGATCACCGAGGCTAGGCAACCGATCCACACGAAACCGAGGTAAACCCCTTCATCGCCTACCGTCCACATCAATCCCGTGCGCAATTGCGGGAAGAGATACTCCAATGCCGTTGGTAGCGCTGCTGCTTCAAAGACACAGACGGTGACGTAGGCCGTCACGACGGCCCAGCTAGCTAAAAATGACGGGGTATAACCGAGTGCCCGTAACGTGTACTGATGCTCACCGCCGACCTTTGGCATCATTGAGGCTAGCTCGGCGTACGTGAGTCCAATCAGCATGACAACAAACGACCCCGCGATGAAGGCCAAGGCTGCGCCCGCGATACCCGCACGAAGAATCCATTCACCGGTTAAGAGCACCCAGCTCCATCCGATCATGGCACCGCACGCGAGCGCGATCACATCTTTGGACAATAGCGACTTGGAAAAATTAGACATCATTCCCCTCCACTGGACATTATGCGCGCCCGCTTACAAACCGCAAAGCAACCAATCCTTTTGACGCACTGCGGATCTCCATTGTCGATGCGATGATCGACTTATGATATTTTCCCCTCACCTCTCCGACCGCAAACAAGGAACTGCCATGAGCAAACCGTCCAACCGACCTTATTCCTCTCAAGTTGTCGACGGGCTCGAGAAGGCCGCTGCGAGGGCCATGCTCCACGCGGTCGGATTTACCGAAGCGGATTTCTCTAAACCCCAAGTGGGCATTGCCTCGACTTGGAGCAATCTCACACCGTGTAACGTGCACATCAATGAACTGGCCGAGGCCGCCGCTATCGGCGCCGAGGACGCAGCGGCAAAAGCAATCACCTTCAACACCATCACCATTAGTGACGGCATTTCTATGGGTTCGCCCGGCATGCGCTACTCCCTAGTCTCGCGCGAGGTCATCGCAGACTCCATAGAAACAGTCGTCGCTGGCCAAGGCTTCGACGGGTTTGTTGCCATTGGAGGCTGCGATAAGAACATGCCAGGGTGCGCCATGGCGATGGCAAGATTAGATCGCCCCAGCGTGTTCGTTTATGGCGGGACTATTCAGCCCGGTAAAGATCGCCGCGACGTTGTCTCCGTCTTTGAGGCGGTTGGCCAATACGCTGCTGGGAATTTGTCTGAGATTGCGCTTAAGGATATCGAGGCGACGTCTATCCCAGGCCCTGGCTCCTGCGGAGGCATGTACACCGCAAACACCATGGCATCCGCCATCGAAGCCCTTGGCTTATCACTCCCCAACTCATCCGCCCAAGAGGCGGTATCAGACCAAAAGCGAAAGGACTGCCTAGCCGCAGGAGAAGCAGTGGTTCGGCTGATTGAGCGAGGCATCAAACCCTCTGATATCTTAAGCCGCGAGGCCTTTGAGAATGCGATTACAGTAACGATTGCTCTTGAGGGCTCTACAAACGCCGTGCTCCACCTACTCGCGATCGCGCATGCGGCCGGCATCCCACTCTCCATTGATGACTTCACTCGGATCGGTGCAAGAGTACCGGTCCTTGCCGACATGCGCCCAGCCGGCAAATATGCCATGAGCGAGCTGATTGAGATTGGCGGCATTCAGCCGCTCATGAAAACGCTGCTTGAAGAGGGATTTCTCCACGGCGATTGCCTAACCGTGACGGGTGAAACCATGGCAAGCAACTTAGCCTCTGTGGCGCCTTATCCTGCGGATCAAAAGATCATCCGCCCCCTATCTGATCCTATTAAAAAAGATAGTCATCTCGTTGTGCTGAAGGGCAATCTCGCACCAGAGGGCGGCGTCGCTAAAATTACGGGCCATGAGGGATTGACCTTTAAAGGCCGCGCCCGCTGCTTCCATGGTGAAGAAGCGGCCCTTGCCGCCATTCTCGACGGCACGGTCGTCTCGGGTGACGTCGTCGTCGTTCGCTACGAGGGGCCAAAAGGAGGCCCTGGAATGCGTGAGATGCTGTCACCTACGTCGGCGATTAATGGCAGGGGATTATCTCAGGAGGTGGCGCTCATTACAGATGGCCGATTCTCCGGAGGCTCGCACGGTTTTGTCATTGGTCACATCACCCCCGAAGCATTTGAAGGTGGACCCATTGCCCTTCTAGAGGACGGTGACGAGATTGAGATTGATGCTGAGGCCCAAACCATTTCTGTCGTGATTGACGATGACACGCTAGAACGCCGAAGGGAGAACTGGCAGCAGCCGAAGCCTTACACCGACCGAGGTGTTTTAGCCAAGTACGCCCGCCTCGTTAGCTCAGCCTCGCTAGGTGCAGTCACGGATTAGTTCAACCAAGAGCAGGTGACTCATCGCCCTGCATCCATACTAGAAACGACATTCGACTGAAAGCAATCGGCCGGTTTTTGTCCTCTTGCCACAATGTAGCCGTCATTGTCGCCGTCCTTCTGCCCAGCCTCAGGATGTCGGCCCGCCCATACGTCGGGATCACCCTACCACTACGAAGGTAGTCCACATCCATGTCGAGCAGCATGGCTGACTGATTGCTATCCAGCTGATGGTGCAGTTCGAGGGACGCTGTGAGCATCATCAAACTTCCTACTACGCCCCCATGCAATGCTGGCAGATTAACGTTTCCCACCAGAGAGTGACTTGTTTCTGATTTCGTCTGAATAGCGCCGTCAATGATGCTCACCGACAGACCAAGCACACCCGCATAAGGATCTGATTCAAGGAGGGCTTTAATGCGCTCGGGCAAGGGATTACTCATGGTCATCCGCCCTACTCTGCCCATTGGATGCCCCATCCCTAGCAGTATTCGGAGTCCCAAGCATAAATGTCGCTTGAACGACCGCGACTTTCTTCCCACTCGAGCGGAAAAAAGCTTCGCCTCGAACGTGGGCTACGTCATCAGCGTAGCTCTCACAACGAGCAGTCACGAGCAGCGACTCCGTCATCGATGCTCGAGCTAACCAATCGACCCGAAGGTTCAGCGTGGCCATTGATGTTCCGTCAACATAGCTAGCGTGCTGACGAATACACCATCCGCAAGCGTTATCTAAGGTGGCCAGTATCGCTCCTGGATGAAAAAGATCCGACTCCGCTGTTAATTTTACTTGGTCACTGACACCCAAACGCAAACACACATCACTCGAATCGGTTTCGATCCAATCCATACCGAGTGTTTCGCCAAAAGGCGGAAGTTCTCTTAAATTCCCTTGAAACATTCACTTTCCATCATCGTTTGTTAGGCGGCGACTCTACTACGCTTAGCTAGCCTTCATTGCGGCTCACAGCCCTCTTGGGCCTGATGCTCGATGATTTGGCCGCCACCACGCCGTGCGGGTTGACCAGACTTTTCATCAAATTGTTTAGCAAAAGGGGTGACATTTGATTATCGATATACCCTGTCAGAGTAAGGCGATCACAACCTTGTCACTTCTCATCTGTCGTGTATCAGCTAACGTTTTTCATCTGCTCGCAGCCAGCTCGCGAGCCACTTAGCACCTGAACGCAGGGCTACAGACGCGACAAAATTACCCATTAACAGTTATTCATCGTGACCAGAGCGCTACTCCCGGCCCAAGACTCAGGCTACTTTAATCGGGAATAACCGCACGTCCCCTGATGACCACCCCATTATCCGCCACATGCTTGCCGCTTGGCACATTAATCCAGAGGTCTTGGGCCGGCACAACCTTGACTCGAACGCCCATTTTCATTGCTGAATCCGGGCTGGATCCCTCCCGCCCGAGCTCGGTTATAGCCGCTCGTGGTCAAGGCATAGGGCGATGCTGCCTTTTGCCATCACCATAAACATGTCATTCCCTCTCTCAGTTTCGCCAACGATCATCGAGGCGATCAAGGCCATGATCATCCCCGCGGGCGCAAAGTTAACGTAATACCGAAAGCAATCATCGAATGACAGGTCTGCACCATAGTGGTTTAAGACATCAAGGTAATGCTTGATCAGCGCCCGCTCTTCTTTTCGGCGAACATCCGACGCGAGCGAGGTGCCCATGAAATAGCTCACATCTTGAATTGGGCAACCCATAAAATAGCTTTGCCAATCAACTACCGTGAGTGGATAAGGTCCGCCGAACATCATGTTGTCTAGACGATAGTCACCATGAACGAGCGCAAGCGGCTGTCCCTCATAAATCTTCTGGTAGCTTTGAAGGTGAGGGAGCAAACGTCCAGTCGCATCGAGTTCATCCGCTGACAGACGCGACTGGTACCGTTCCAAGTAACCAGGCGTCAGCATCGCGTAAAAGTCATGAAGCGCATTGGTGTCTTGGCGATCAGTGCCACCGCCCAAAAGCGGCTCGCGACTTAAGTCTTCGTCTGCCCACCGCGGGCCCTGCAAGTGCGCTAGTTGCTCAAGCGCCATCGCGGCCTCGTCTGCAGAACACCCTGTCAACTGATCACCCTGCTGTCCTGGCGCTAAGTCCTCCATCATCAATACAAACTCATGACTCGCCAGATCAATATCGGTGTGAAAGATGTTGGGCGTTTGAACCTTCACGGTGGGCTGAATGGATTGGTAGAACAGCACCTCTCGGGTGTAGTTGTTTTGTTCTATGCCCGTTTGTCGACTCACTGGGTCAATGGACGGGAACTTTCCCACGATTGACGACGGAACATTCTCACCGATCAGTGAAAAGCGAACATTCTCGCCAACCTGGCCGGTACCGATAGACTCTGCCTCGAAGTCAGTGACTTCACCAGTAAATCCGCGCTTGGCGACCACCTCGGTCAACCATGCAGCATCAACCTCATCGGGATTGGGGCGAATATCAATCATGTTCGATCCTCTGTTGCCACAGTAACGGGCAAGCCAAGTCACGCAAAGGCGTTTTGGTCCCTTTGCTCTACTTACGCTTCCTCATTTTGCTCACTCTTGCCCACCCTTACCTCTGGTTAACGACACTCTCTAGGAGCATTGTGCGCGGAGATGGCTCTCCGCACCTGCGCTTACCGCTGATTGGACCATTTTTGAAACAATCCGCCCAGTGCACGCATCACTGGCCTCGGTGGAATTTTCGACGCAGCAAGTGCCGCTTGGTTCAATCGTCCCGGAACGCAAACCACTTGCTGGTTAAACATCGCTTCCAATCCGCGTCGAGCCACATAATCCGGAGATTTCACCAACTGCTCGGGTAAGTCTTCAAGCGGCAGC
>Ga0181578_10000493_pt1 | contig 36992 bp, 28 predicted proteins | sample 071ome_21_FD_148659 | JGI IMG/M metagenome (GOLD analysis project Ga0181578, IMG submission 148659) | Coastal salt marsh microbial communities from the Groves Creek Marsh, Skidaway Island, Georgia - 071401CT metaG (spades assembly) | ecosystem: Environmental > Aquatic > Marine > Intertidal zone... | reverse complement strand
AACACCCTCGGGGACGGTGACGCTCGCCGGTGTCGCGTTCGGCGTCGATCTCTCGACCGACTCGCTCGAGGACATTCGAGACAACTTCAACACTGCTGCGGGTCTCGCCGGGTCGTCTGCCTTTGCTTCGGTTGAGGAGGTGACGACGGGTCAGTACCGACTCTCCATCACCGGGACTGCTTCGGCGTCGGACGACGATGGAGTCCTTGCAGCCCTCGGTGTTCTCCAGGCCGATACCTCCAGCGTATCTCAGATCGTCCAGGGTGGTGTCCTGGCCTCGGATGCTGGTGGTACTCCGGCCGTCGCGAGCACACTGCTCTCGGGGCTCTTCAACGGAGCCTCCTCAGCCGCAGTCAATGCAGGCGACACGATTCAGTTCGAAGGCACGAAAGACGATGGTTCGGCCTTCTCCTTTGCAATGGCGTTGGACGGCACCGAGGCCCTGCAGGATGTCCTCGATGAACTCAATGGAGCTCAGGGCTTCAACGGAACCGCCACGGCAGCCATCACCGACGGTCGCTTGACGGTGACGTCGGGTGCGCCCGGCGTTTCTCTCCTCTCCCTCGATGTGTTCGCTGGCAATGAGGGCGGCGGCATTCTGGATTTCGGAAGTTTCTCCGCCACGACTCAGGGCCGAGATCGTCTCGTTTCCTCTGGTCAGGACGCCCTGGTGGAAATCGATGGTGTTCTCGTCACGAGTTCGACGAATGCGATCGACGACGCGGTCGAGGGCGTCACGTTCACGGCCATCGCGGCGGATGCGGGCAAGACGCTGTCGGTCGACGTCTCCAGAGATACCGAGTCCGCAAAAGAGGCGACCAAGGCTCTTGTGGACGCGGTGAACGGATTCTTCGGGTACGTGAGTGAGGGGATCGGCCAGGAGGGGGCTGCTCGTTCAGCGCTAGCCGGAAACAGTGTGTTGCGTGGTCTGAGGACTCAGATCGGAGACGCGCTGCGAAATGCAGAGGCAGCCGGCACGTCCGGGACCCTGAAGCTCTTCGATGTCGGGGTGGAGATCACCCGTGAGGGTACCTACTCCTTCGATTCGTCGGCCTTCACGGATCAGCTGCTGGCGGATCCGTCGGGTGTCGAGGCTTTGATCTCCGACCTCCTGGCGGACATCGACGTAATCGTTGACGCCGAGCTCACAACGGGCTCCGGTTCGATCAGTGGTCGCGTGGAGCGAATCGACGAATCCATCGACCGTGTCGAGAGCACGCTGTTCGATCGCGAGCAGCGACTTGAAGTCCGCAGAGAACAGCTGCTTCTCCAGTACACGAAGCTCGAGCAGAGCATTTCACTCCTTCAGGGCCAGCAAAGCAGCCTCGCCGCTGTATCAGCAACCTTGCCGAAGGCATCCAAATGACCATTTCCAGACGAGGCAGGGACCCGTACCGGGTCGTCGCCGAGAACTATCGCGAGTCGGAGGTACTCTCCGCGACGCCGACCGAGTTGACCGTGCTCCTCTACGAGCAGCTGCTCGCTGACCTCAAGTCCGCGGCGATCGCTCTCCGGGCAGATCAGCCTGAGATCGCGAGAAGCAAGACTCAGCACGCGTCCGACGTCCTTCTTGAACTCTTGAACTCATTGAACTTCGACCTCGGTGGGGAGGTCAGTGAGCGTCTCGACGCCATCTATCGCTACATGCTCGCCACGATGTCTCAGGCGGTGCGTTCCGGTAATGCTTCGTCGCTGGATCATGTCGGCGACCTCGTAGACGACCTTCTGGATGCGTGGCGGACGGTGCGAGACCGGTCGAAGGATATGGAGATGGAGGTTGCGACCCCGTGATTGGTCCGGTGAGCTCTGCGCGAGGACCGGCACGTACCTTCGGTGAACGCCGGCGTAGCACCTGGGCCGATGCACGAGAAGCCCTCGATCGGGGAGACTTCGATCGGGTGCTCGAGCTTGTTCAGCGGGAAGAGGACGAGACGTGGGTCAGGCGAGACGAATCCGATGTCGACAACCTCCAATCTCTCCTGGCCGACGGAGAAGCCTTGCTGACGGCGCTCGTCGATGCGCGAGACCAGGTGGCGTCTGAACTCGAGGTGGTGGGACGTCAGCTGGGCGCGAACAGGGCGCAGCAAGACACTCTGGACGTCCGGCCGTTCAAGCTCAATATTTACTGTTAACGGAGTGTACCTCGCATTCATCTCGATTGGCCTCTAAAGTTTTTCAGCGAGGTGCCGACACTCCTTAGCAGGAGGGTTCTCATATGGTCATTGATCCGAGCAAAGCGGTTGATCTGAAGGCGCGCGTCGAGGAAACCTCGACTCGGCCGAGAGGTCGCGTGCGAGACACTTCAGTGTCGAGTGAGCGATCAGAGGCGCGTCGGGATCAGGTTCAGATTTCGGACGAAGCCCGGGCGCTAGCTGCGGGCGGGTCTGAGACGCTCTCTGTTGGAGAATCCTCTAAGGTTGCGGAAGTGCAGAAGCGTCTGAGTGAAGCATTCTACGACGATCCCCAGATCGCGCAGGAGACGGTACAGAGGATACTCTCGGCTGGAATCCTCTAGAGTCCGTCATGGACGGTGACCGGCCTGCCGAGCCTGGCCGGGCGGACGTTCATCACTCGCGAGCGATCCCCTCCGAACTTCTGGCGAAAGCCGGGGAAGGGGCAAGCCGGGTAGAGCGGTTGTTACGCGGTCTTGCCGGCGAAGGCGAGGCAGACGATCGTTCGCCCGCCGATCTCGGATGGGCGATCCGCGCTGTAGAGGCGATTCCACACTCCTCAAATGATTCCCAGGAAGGGCTGTAGGACGAGTCTGTTTTGGACAAAGCATCGGTTTTTGGAGTGCTGGCAGGCACGTTCCTCGTTCTCGCCTCGATCATCGCGGGCAAGGGCGGCGTCGCTGGCCTGATCACGTTCGTCAACGTTCAGGGCATGCTGATCGTGATCGGTGGCACGTTCGCTGCCGTGTGCATTGCGTTTCCCGGCAATGAACTCAAGCTGATTGTCCCGGTGAGCAGCCACGTCTTTCGCGATCCGGGCGTCGAGAGCGACTCGATCACCGAGTTCTTGATGGAGTCGATGGCGACTCTCAAGCGTGAGGGAAGAGTTGCTCTGGAGCGGCGTGCAGGAGAGGCTCCGCTGGAGGCCCTGACGAAAGGTCTCATGCTGATCGCAGACGGAGCGAATGCTTCCACGATTCAGGAGATCCTCTCGACCGAGAAGAAGTACGTGGAAGAGCACCACAAGGTTGGGCAGAAGATCTTCTCTGAGTTGGGAAGATTCGCTCCTGCCTTCGGGATGATCGGAACGCTGATCGGTCTCGTGCAGATGCTAGCGGACTTAAACGACCCCGCCTCGCTCGGCCCTTCGATGGCGGTTGCTCTGCTCACGACCTTCTACGGTGCAGTCCTGGCCAACTTGATCTTTTTGCCAATGGTCTCGAAGCTCGATCGACGCGCCAAGATCGAGGTCGCTCAGATTGAGTTGGCGATGATCGGGCTTTCATCCATGACGAAGGGCGACACCGTCCAGATCATGCAGGAAAAGCTGGAGGTGTTCCGAGAGCGAGGTGTGAAGCCGAATGGAGACAAGGCCGGAGAGTCCGTGCCTCAGGCCGCCTAACGCGGTTTTGAGACGGATGATACTCGTCGATGAGTGAGGATTCGAACGGGACCGAATCCGTTGAGGTTGCGCCCGCCCTGGAGGCGTCGGTCGACGAGGTGGAGGAGGGTGCACCCGGGTGGGTCACGACCTTCGCGGACTTGATGAGTCTGCTGCTCACCTTCTTTGTGTTGCTTTACTCGATGTCGGAGTTGAAGGTCGAGAACTTCTTCATCGCTGCGGAATCTTTGCGAGAGGCGATGGGCTCGACGGCAGAGACCCCCCCGGACTCGATCGTCGGCCTCATGATGGAGTCAGCCGACCCTGAGACGATCATCAACCCGCTGAATTCTGAGTCTAATGAGGGCTCTGGTGTTGATGATGAGGTCGAGGATGTCGCGAGGGAATACCTCCTTCTGCTCGAACAGCAGTTACGCTCCTCCGTCGAGGAGGCAGGGCTGGACGAGTCGATGATCAACATCTCGCGAGACGACGACGGACTGTACTTACGGGTTCGAAATGCTGCCCTGTTCGAAAGCGCTCAGGTACAGGTGCGACCGGAGGCAGAGGCGCTGTTGGTGACCTTAGCCTCGATCACGAGTGAAATCACGATTCCGACGATTGTCGCGGGGCATGCTGATTCCCGGCCTATCTCGACTCCTGCGTTTGCCTCGAACTGGGAACTCTCGGCGGCTCGGGCCGCGGGAGTCGCGAGGCTTATGTTCGAGAGTGGGCATCCTGCGGCCCGGCTCGAGGTCCAATCCTACGGAGAGCACCGGCCCCTCGCTTCGAACGATTCGGAGGAGGGGCAGTCTGCGAATCGACGGGTAGAACTTTTCTTCTCCCGCGAATATGCGGAGCGACTTGCCCGAAGGCTCGAGGAGCAAGGCATTCCTCTGACGCTGGAGAACATGGTGCTCCGCTCGAATGGCGATCCTGCTCTCAATGAGCGCTGAGTCGGATGGAGCTAACGAATCGTCGGTGCTCGCCGAGGAGCATGGGTAGGTCGCCCTGTTTGAGGTCTCTGGTCCTCGGAGCACTAATCGTGCTATCGGGCTGCGGGCCAGAGGATGGCCCGTTTGAGACCTATTTCGAGTCGGGTGGGCTGTTGACTCGAGGTTCGTATCTCAACGGCCGCTTCGACGGGCTGTACGAGCGGTTCTACGAGTCCGGTGGGATTCAGCGAAGGGGCAACTATCAAAAGGGTGAGCGCCACGGCCTGTGGGAAACCTTCGGGGAAAACGGTGTTCTGTGGACTCGGGGATCGTACGAGGCAGGAGAGCGGCACGGCCCCTGGGAAGGCTACGCCCTGACTGGGCGACTTCTTGAGCAGGGCGTGTATGAGCGGGGTGAGCGGTGCGGACCATGGGTCGAGGCAGGTGAGACACTGAGCTATTCGGAGTGCGAGGGCTAGAGCGCCCCAGCCTGACCCCCTGTGCGTGCTCTAGAGCGGGCACCTCGGTCTGGTCGCACGGGATCGTGCACCTCGGATCCTACTGGCAACTCTGGCAGTTGTCGTTGTTGTGGGCCCCGAGACGTTCCAGGAGTGCGATCGTGGCGGGGAAGGGCTGCACCCGCTGCCGCGGCCCGTTGGCCATGTCCACCGTGGTCTCTCCTCGTCGGCTGACGAAGGTCACGTCGGCGCCGTGCTCCACGAGGTAGTCGATCAGCTCGTTGTCGCCCCGGCTCGCAGCGTGGTGGACGGGGGAATACCCGTTCAGGTCGCGGGCGTTGACGTCCGCACCGTGTTCTTCGACGAGGTACCGCACGGCCGGGACCCAGCTGTCCGGAGCATGCGAGTGCTGGTTCGCGGCAAAGCCCTCGCCATACCCCACACCGGACGCCGCATGGATGGGATGAACGCCCGGTCCGCCCGTCGGAACAGGAGGTAATCCGGACTGGTCCTCCTGATTGCCGCGTCGTCCAAACCGCCGGGCTGGGACCTTTCGCGTCGGGATCGACGGGTCGGCGCCCCACGCGACGAGCAGGCGCATGGCGGCGAGGTCGGTGGCGTACGCCGCACGCCAGAACGCCGTCGCCCCGGAGAAGTTCACGCCGAGCATGTCGAAGTTGAACGAGGTGTACCAGATGTGACGACCGGCCCGGTGGTTCACGTCCGCTCCGGCCACCATCAGCGCTTCCATCAGCTCCAGGTAGTCCGTCTGCTGCTGGCGGAACGCCTGAGGTTGCGGGTACGCCGCCTTGGGACCCCAGCGCCGGTTCAGAACCGTGAATAACGGTGCCGCCCCGTCTTCCGCGGTCGCATTGGGGTCCGCTCCCTCGGACAGGAAGTGCATGGCGAGATCAAAATGCCCATTGATCGTCGCCATGAGCATCGGCGTGGTTCCGTCGCCCGCGGTGGGCTGGTCGAGCTCGGCCCCGTGGGCTAGAAGGAGTTCAGCGGCCTGACGGAAGCCGTCCCGCGCCGCGAAGTGCAGCGCGGTGAAGCCGCCTTCCTTCCCGACCAGATCCGTGTACCCGAGTGGACGTTCCTCTTCCGCAGGGGGTTCGGGACGCTCCGGGCGCTCCCCGACGGCAGATGCCTCTTCGTCCCCGGACTCGTTTTCCGCGTTGTCTTGCTCCTCCGTGTCGTCTTCGTCTTCGTCGTTCTCGTTCTCGTTCTCGTTCTCGGTGCCCTCTTGCTCCTCGGGAGACTCCTCGTCTTCCTCCGACTCGTCGTCTTCTTCCGCTTCCTCTTCAGGTGGCGGAGGAGACTGAAGCTGACCCGTGCCCGATCGGGCGGCGGCGGGGGGAGGTCCTCCTCCACGCTCGGCATTCCGTCGAACCGAGGCCAACTGCGCACGGAGGCGGCGTTGCGGCATGTCCTCGGCCGCGATCTGTACGTAGTCGACAATGGACGTGGTCAGCGACGGGTCGGCACCAGCGTCGAGGAGGGTGCGCATGGCGTCGAGGCGATTCGACGCCGTCGCCCACATCAGGGGGGTCTGCGCGTCGCTCGTCGTTCCCGCATCGATATTGGCGCCATGGCGAATGAGGACTTCAATGGCGTCGGTGCGGCCGGAGGCCGAAGCGAAGTGGAGCGCCGTTACACCCGTAGAGGTGAGCGTCCCAGGGTCTGAACCACCCGAGAGCAGGGCCTCGAGTGCAGATGCGTTCCCGGCGCGGCCTGCCAGATGGAGCGGCGTATACCCGCCAAGTCGGGTCGTCGCGACCATGTTGGCGCCAGCGTACAGAAGGACCTCGATCACCGCCGCATCATCGTTTTGAGCCGCCCAATGCAGCGCGCTCATCCCGTCGTTCTGAGCGGCGTTGACGTCTGCTCCCTCGCGGAGAAGGACCCGAATGGTGTCGAGATCACCCCGCTGGGCCGCATCCGCGACCGGCGACTCGGCCACAGGGCCGGCGAGGAGCAAGGCCAGCAGGAGAGCCGGGAGACGGATCATCGCGAGGAACTTGTCGCCGAAGACGACCGGCCGACGGCGAGGGGGAAGGCATCCGTGCTGTCCCCGAACGACGCGACGTCGTCCATCCCGAGCATATGCATCGAGCTGAGGAGCACGTTGGCCATCGGTGTACCGTCCGGCGCCTTCACGTGCAGCCCACCCTTGGGCAGGCGGCCATTCGCACCACCGGCGAGGAAGAGCGGGCAACGCTTGTGGTTGTGCAGATTCGGATCACCCATCGGAGAGCCGCACACGATCAGCGTCTTGTCGAGCAGGTGCGTATCACCCTCCATGGTGTCCGCGAGCTTCTCGAGAAAGTACGGGATCAGGCTCATGTGATAGCGGTTGATCTTGTTGAACTCGAGCACCCGCTCCTCATTGCCGCCGTGATGCGACGCGGCATGGAAGCCGGCGGTCACCCCGGTTTCCGGGAAGACGCGGCCCGACACGTCCCGGCTGGTCTTGAACGTCACCACGCGGGTCAGATCCGACGCGAAGGCGAGAGCCTGGAGGTCGAACATGAGCCGGACGTGATCGCCGTAGTCGTCGGGCACACCGGCAGGGGCTTCGGCCAGCTCGCGCTGCTCACCGCTCATGTTGCGAGCTTCGATCTGTTGGATGCGGCGCTCGATTTCCCGGATGTTCGTCACGTACCGGTCCATCCGCTGCCGGTCGTCCGCACCCAGCTGCCGGTTCAGGCTGTTCAGGTCGCGGAGCACCCAGTCCAGAATGCTTCGCTCGGTCCGTCGGCGTTGGGCGCGCTCTTCTGCCGTGCCCCCGGCTCCGAAGAGCTGGTCGAAGGCGACCCGAGGGTCCCGGATCATCGGGAGCGGTTCGGTGGGGCTCTCCCAGCTCACGGTGTCGGTGTAGACGCACGCGTAGCCGTACGCGCATCCGCCGGCCTGGTCCACGTTTTCGATACACAGCTGCATCGACGGGATCGGCGTGTCCTGGCCGAACCGCCGTGCATAGATCTGATCCAACGAGGTCCCCACGAAAACGTCGGAGCCCTCGGTCTGCTTCGGATGTGCCTGGGTGAGGAAGACGGCACTCGACCGGAAGTGGTCACCACCGATCTCGCGCGGCAGCTCCGCTTCCGCGCCCCCGACGTCGGTATTGCTGACGATCGTCAGATACTCGCGCCACGGCTCCAGCGGCGAGAGAGCACTCGGCGTCAGGTCGAAGTTGGAGCCCTCGTCCTGAGGCGCCCAGAGATGCTGGGTCGCGCCCCACTCGTTGCACCCTGCTGCGCCGTGGACCATCTCGATGGCGACGAAACGGGTCACGTCGGTATCCGCGGCGGCGGCCGACATTCGACCGGCGGGGACCATCGCGTCGAGGAAGGGCAGGGCGACGCTGGCTCCCATGCCCTTGAGGAAGGTGCGTCGTTCGAGACTCGTCTGGCTCAAATGCATGATGTGCTCAGTGCTGCGGTGCGTCGTCCGTCATGGCCACGCCCCGGCTCATCCGGAACGCAGGGCTCATCACGACGCCCAGGATGTATGCCGACATGCGGTCGCCGTCGTCGGCGGCGTTCCGCTCCATGTCTCGGATCGTCGGCATGTCGTAGTACTCGACCCGGCGCCCAAGCGCGTAGGCCATAAGGTTCTTGGCGAGCGTCCGGCGGAAGACGGTCGGGCGCTTGAGGATGACCTCGCGGAGGCCAGCCGGGCCGGCGATGGGGCTTCCGTCGTAGAGCTCACCGCTTGGATCGATTTCGTTCAGGTTCTCCTTGATCCTCCACGCGCCGGTCACGTCAAAGTTGTCCAACGCGAGACCGATCGGATCGATGACCCGGTGGCACGACATGCACGCGGGGTTGTCGCGGTGCATCTCCATGCGCTCGCGGGTCGTGAGCTGACGTGAGCCGTCGGACTCCTTCGTCTCCTCGAGCGTGGGAACAGCGGGAGGCGGTGGCGGAGGCGGGCTGCCGAGCAGCACCTCCATGACCCACTTGCCGCGCAGCACCGGGGACGTCCGGTCACCCTCCGACGTCATCATCAGAATGCTGCCGTGCCCCAGCAGGCCCCGTCGATTCTCGTCGGGGAGCTGGACGCGCACGAAGTCCGACCCGGCGACACCCTCGATCCCGTAGTGGGCGGCGAGCTGCTCATTCACGAAGGTCCAGTCGGCCGTGAGGAGCTCGAGTACGCTGCGGTCTTCCTGCACGATAGTGTGGAAGAGGAGCTCCGTCTCACGATCCATCGCCGTCTTCAACTGGTGGTTGAAGTACGGGTACAGCTGCGCGTCGGGATTGATCTTCTCGAGATCCTGAAGGCGCAGCCACTGCGATGCGAAGCGGGTGGCCAGCGACTCGGCCCGTGGATCCGCGAGCATGCGGCGGGTCTGACGCTCGAGCTCGCGGGAGTCGGACAGGTCGCCGTCCCGCGCGACTCGGACCAGCTCTTCGTCGGGCGGGGCAGCCCAAAGGAAGAACGCCAGTCGGGACGCGAGATCCGCATCGTCGAGCTCGTACACCTCGCCGGCGTCGATCCGGTCAGGGGTGCGTTCGAGCCGAAAGATGAAGCGGGGGCTGGAGAGGACCGCCCAGATGGAATTGCGAATCCCGATCTCGAAGCCACCCTCGTCCCGTCCTTCCTCGAAGAAGAACATCAGCTCGTCGATTTCGTCGTCGTCGACCGGCCGTCGGAACGCCTGTGTCGCGATGCTGTGGATGATGTCACGCGCGCAGGGCTCCTCTTCGTCCGGCGCCGTGGGCCGACAGCTGAAGATCCGCTGCCGGGCCGGCGTGTCGGATACGCCGGTGATCGCAAAGGGCCCGCTGATCGACAGATCCCGAAGGTGGGGCAGGGTCGTCACGCCGTACCCGACGCCCATGTTCGGGTCGGCGAGTGTGAAATCGATCGGGGTGATGAGATCGGTGATCGGGCCCTCGCGCTCGAGGATGAACGACGCAGTCACGTGGTGCGGGCCTGCGCGCACATGGATTTCGGGCGTCTCGACGCGCAGTCCGGTCGGATCGCCTTCGCTCATCCAGCGATCGAGCACCAGAAGCGCCACTCGCTCGCCATCGATCGCGACTTCGATGTGGTGGATGCCCGAGGTCAGACCGAAGAGCTGCCCGTCGGGACTCGGGTGCATGTCGAGCTCGAAGACGTACTCCCCGTCCGCCGGGAAGTTGTGCGTGATCGAGATGCCACCGCGCGTACCGAGTGGCGTCCCCTCTACGTGCCCGACCTGAGACGTGGTCTTGGGAACCTTGTACACGGTCGTGGACGGCGAGGCATTAACGTCACCCACGGCGTCGCGGCTCACCTGTGCGGCGGCCCGCATATAACTCTCGAGCAGCGTAGCCGAGAGGATCTGCGTGTCCGCGATGTTGTCGAAGTTGTCGCTGATCGTCTCGGTGGGGAGGTACGCGGACGCATCGATCCGGATCTGGAAGAGATCGTGGATCGACGCTTCGTACTCCGCGCGGTTGAGTCGCTGGAAGGTGCGACGGCCGGGGTCCGGATTGTCGCGCGCGACGTCATCCAGTCGCTCCTCGAGACTCGCTGCCAGGTAGGCGAGGGAATCCTCGGGCGGACGCCGCACACCAGCGGGAGGCATCATGCCAGCCCGCAGCTTGTGGATCATGCGTTCCGCCACGGGAGCATTGGCTTCCGGGACGTTGGCATCGAAGCCCTCCAACGACAGATCCCCACGAAGGCGTCGTTCGTTGTGGCAGCGAACGCAGTACTCCTGCACCAGATCGTTGAGTTCCGAGGCCGCGCCGTCGGCGGAGAGATCCGGGGTGGAATGGGCCCAGGAGGGCCCGACCGAGACACCCACGGAAGGGGGTGGGGCCGGGAATGTCGTTCCGGTGAGTCCGAGCAGGACGAGTCCTGCGACGGCGAGGAGGGTGCTGGGGACGTTCATGCGCCGAATATGCAGGCGGTTTCAGGGGCCGGCCAGCATTCCGAGGCGAGCCCGGTCACCGCGCCTGCCCGGCCCGGAACGCCTGAATCGCCTCGACGGTTAGCCCGGTCCGGTACTCGATGATCTTCCGCCCCAGCTCCTGGAGTTCCGAAAGGGGCTCCAGCGAGATCCCGTTGATCGTCGCTCGGCCGGCCGCAACACGTTGCTCGAAGCGGATCGAGGAGGGGTCGATCACCGACATGATCGCGTCGATTGAAAGCTCTTCGTGGATCCCGTCGGACCCCGAACTCGCCTGATACTCCATCTCCTCGGGGATGCCCAGCTCTTCCTGCATGTACTGCCGGACTTTCGTGTGGTTGTAGAACTCCGGCACATGATGGAAGACGGCCGGCTCGCCGCCGTACCGCTCGTTGAGCGCGTCGGCCGCGGCCTGCATGCCCCGTAGATTCCCTCCGCTGTCGCCGAGGTAGTAGATCTCGGTGAACCCCATCGAACGCAGGCTGTCACCAATGTCGGTCAGCCACGCGATGTACGTCTGCTGCGAGACCATAGGCCCCGTATTGCCCGCCATCACGTCTCGCCCCGGGTTACCTGGCTCGAGGGTCACGAGGGGCGCGATCAGCGTGTGGCCGAGCGCAGCTGCCACCGAGGGGCCCATGAGGCGGTTGGAATAGTTGTGCTTGCCCGACGCGAGGTGCGGGCCGTTCGACTCCACCCCTCCGGTGAGCACCAGCGCCGTCGTATGACCGGCTTGAATCGCGTCGCGGAGCTCCATCCAGGTCAGTTCCTCGATCCACAGGCTCTCCATCGCCTCGATCGGTCGGGGCTCCGCCATCGCCTCACGACGGGCCGCCTCCCGGGCTGCGCGCTGCTCCGGCGTCATCTGCCGGCGTTGCTGCGCGTCGAGGGGTGCGGCGATCGCGAGGAGCGCGGACAGAAGGATCATCGATCGGATCTTCATGGGAGTTCCCTATGAGTTCGTGGGCTGTCGGTGAGGATAGCTAGCTTCCCGGCATGCTTCACATCGTGCTTCATTTCGTCGTGCCGGCGTTGATCGCCTTGGTTCTCGCCCCGGATCGCTGGCTGAAGACCTGGCTGATCCTGACGGCTACGATGCTCGTGGACGTCGACCACCTGCTCGCGAACCCGGTGTACGATCCGGAGCGGTGCTCGATCGGATTCCATCCCCTGCACACGGTTCCCGCCATGGCGACGTACGCCGCGCTGTTCGCGAGCCCGCTGGCGCTTCGGCGGATCGATGCCCTGCGAGATTCCTTCGTCGTGCGTACATCATCGCTCATCGGCCTCGGACTGCTCGTGCACATGGCGCTCGACGGAATCGACTGCGTGACCTGATCTGCGCGAACGTCACGCGGGCCGCCGTCAACCGGCCTGAGGCAGGCCTTCCACCAGCTCCACCATCCGGCGAAGGTGCTCTTCGGTCGGCATCCGGCCTTTTCCGCCCCCGAGGTTGTCGATCATGTGCTCGGGATCACCGGTGCCCGGGGCGGCCAGCGTCACCGCGGGGTGTGCCACGGCGAACTTCAGCATGAACTGCGCCCATGTATGTGCGTCGAACTCGCCGGCCCACTCGGGCAATTCACGGTCACCGATACGCTGCCACATCCGGCTGCGCCCGAAGGGCAGGTAGACCATCACGGCGATCCCGCGATCCTGCGCGAGCGGGAAGATCCGCTCCTCTGCCGAGCGATTGTCGATGGCGTAATCGATTCCGATGAAGTCGAGTGAGTAGCGATCGTCGCTCATCACCTGTTCGAGGTGGTCATATTGACCCTTGCTCGTCGTGGTGATTCCGATGTACCGAATGCGGCCCTGATCCTTGTACTCCTGGGCTACGCCGAGCTGGGTCGGCGGGTCGCCCATGTTGTGCACCTGATCCAGGTCGATGACGTCACGCTGCATACGCTCGAAGGAGCGCTCGATCTGGGCGACCACGTCCGCGCGGTCGACGGTGCCGCCGCCCCGACCCGCGACGTTCACCTTGGTGGCCCAGAAGATGTCGTCGCCGAACCCGTCTTCGGCCGCCCACTGTCCCGCGTACGATTCGGATCCGCCGCCGCCGTAGCCGGCCGCGCTGTCGAAACAGCACTTCGCGTCACCGATGCCGCCGCCCGCGAGCTCATGCAGGACGGCTCGATGGTCGGCGAGCTCTTCCGGGGTCGAACGATTGGAGATCCACCGGCCGCCGAGCCCGATCACAGGGATCTGCTCGCCGGAGGAGGGGATGGCTTTGGTAGCAATTGCCCCGTCCTGGAGCGCTGCGAGCAGGCGGGGCTGGAGTGCTAGGGCGGCGCTGGCGGAGGCACTGAGGCGCAGCCAGTCACGACGGGTGATCATCAGTGAGTCCTCAGCGTGGGTGGCTAGGAGGGGCGGACCGAAGCTTGCGATTATATAGACCACTGAGCGGGCTGTCGCGTTGAGGCCGACAGATCGCCTCGCGGAGGGCCGTCGACGCCGACCAGCCGAGCCCGCAGGGCAGACTGAAGCCGCTCCAGCCCGCGGACCACAGATCGCTTGGCCTCCCGAGCAAGTAGAGTCATGACACCACGGGGGACGTAGGATCGTGTAGACTCGGGCACCGGGCGCTCGTACCCTAGAGAGTCTGGTGACTCCGTTCGAACAAGGGCGGCTCGGTGTACGAACAGCAGCTCGCAAACGGAGGACGGTCGCATTCCAAACTCTGCTCGCCCCCCGGAGCCGCCCGTCTCTCACGGATCTGTCGGGGCGGCGACGGTGCTGATCGCGTCCGGCGGCTAGCCACTCTGTCATGCGCCTGAGTCGAGTCTTCGTCCTGTCGACCGGCCGCTGCGGGTCCACGACCTTCGCACGGGCGTGCGAACACATGTCGAATTGGTCGGCCGCGCATGAGTCGCTGATCCACGAGGTCGGCGATGCTCGACTTGCCTATCCGGAGCGCCACATCGAGGCCGACAATCGACTCTCGTGGCTTCTCGGGCGCCTCGACGCGCAGTTCGACGACGAAGACACCCTCTACGTGCACCTGCGGCGCGATGACGAGAAGACCGCGCAGAGCTTTCTGCGCCGCTGGGGGAAGGGGATTATCAAGGGATACGCCCGCCGGATCCTTCCCGGGTCGACCCGGCACCATGATCGCATGGAGATTTGCCGAGATTACGTCCGGACGGTGAACACGAACATCACGCATTTCCTCTCGGGTCGCCCCAACCGGATGGCATTTCGGCTCGAGGCTGCAGCCTCACATTTCCCGGACTTCTGGGCGCGGATCGGCGCGGAAGGGGCGTACGACCAGGCGCTCGCCGAGTGGGAGGTGCGTCACAACGCGTCGTGAGCCACGACGCTGCGTTGACAACACTCGAGAGCCGGCGTCGCTTGAACTGGTCGCGGCCGACCCCGGCCGGTCGCGCGTTCCATGACCTTCGCCTCGGACCGTACCGTGAACCGAACGCCCTCTCTGCTGGCCGGCGCCCTCGCCGCCAGCGTCGCCGTCTTCGCCGTCTCGGTCGACGAGGTGGCGGCTCAGTCTGCCCCACCCTCCGAGCCCCCGGCCGGCTGGACTGCGACCGCCATCGACTACTCGAACGTGCCGTACCCGTGGCCGGTCGACTACCTCGATGTGGAGCTGTTCGGGCTGGACTTGAAGATGGCGTACATGGACGTCGCCCCGACGGGGACACCCAACGGTCAGACCGTCGTCGTCTTCCATGGAATGAACTTCTTCGGTGCCCCGTACGAGCCGATGATCCGCGCGCTGACGGAGGCCGGTTTCCGGACCATCGCGGTGGATCGTCTGGGCTACGGCAGGTCGTCCAAGCCCGACATCCACTACAACCTCCACATCCCGGCGAGGAATACGAAGGCGCTGCTGGATCACCTCGGGATCGAGCGTGCCGCGATCGTGGGGCACTCGATGGGGGGGATGGTCGCGACGCGCTTCGCATCGACGTACCCGGAGACCACGACGCATGTGGTCATGGTGAATCAGATCGGTTTGACGGATACGCGGCCGGGTCGGGCGTGGCCTGATCCGCAGGGAGCGTATGAGGGTGCGCTAAATACCACGTACCAGTCGGTTCTGCGTGGTCACGTCCGATATTACCCGCGCGGCTGGAAGCCGGAATATCTCGAGTGGGTGAAGGTGCAGTACGGGCTCACGCTGAGTGGCGATTGGCCCCGTATGGCGAAGGTCCGCGCGGGGCAGCGGATGATCCTGTTCGAGGACCCGGTCGTGTACGAGTGGCAGCACATCGCGACGAAGGCCCTTGTGATCGGCGGCGCCGACGACAGGCTGGTTTCGGATTTTCCGCGTCTCGCACGAAACGTGGCTGAGCAGCTGCAGAACGCGCAGCTGATCATTTACCCCGAGGTCGGACACTCACCGCACCTGGACAACCCGGAGGAGTTCCATCCGGATCTGATCGAGTTCCTGCGCTCGGACCCGGACGAGCCCGCGGACCAGAGCTGGGTGAGCAGCAGCGTGGGCCGTTCCGGGGGGTGATGTCGGCTACTGCCATCGAGCAATGATGGAGCGACCGGGGGCGTCGCGCCAACGAGGTCCATGAAAAACGCCCTCACCCCCGACAGGGAGGAGAGGGCGTTTCTCGTTGAGCCGGGACCGTTATTCGGTGACGCGCGCTCCACAGGTGGCGTAGTTGATCACCTGCGCACCCTCGATCCAGCGACCGCACGGATCTCCGTCGAACAGCATTCCCTTCATGGAGAGTTCACCGTCCGGAGAATACCGCTCGTAGATCCCCTCGATGATTCCGTTGCGATATGTGACGATCTCGACCAGCCGACCGTCCATGAACCAGCGGCGTGGGCCATCGAACTGTCCGCGACGGTACGTGCCTTCTTCGTAGAGATCCCCCGTCTCCCAGTAGGCGCGGTACGGGCCCTCGAGCCAACCATCGACATACGTGCCCTCCTCGAAGACCTCCCCGCTCTCGAAGTACCACTCATATGGCCCGTGGCGAATCCCGTCCTCGTACGACTCCTTCGAGCTGAGACGACGGTCTTCCGTCAGACGCTCGAAGGGACCCTCGTAGTGATCTCCGCTGATCCCGAGATGCTGAGCGATACGACTGGATTCGCCGGCGTATGTGGCGACGGCGACTCCGGTGAATGGCGTCAAGCTGCCCGGGTCGAGGTAGAGTTGGCCGTCGCGCACGAGTTCATCGAAGGCACGCTCCCCGGAAGAAAGGAAGGGGAGGGCACAGGCGATCAGAAGCGCAGCGTACTTCAGAACGGTCTTCGGAGAAGTGAAGAGAGACGTTCTGGCCGATTCCGGAGCGTTAGCAGACATGTCACGCAGGGGCCGAGGGAAATTTTCGCCAAAGTACACCCGCGGTGACTTGTAAACAAATGTTTTTTTTCGTCGGAATCACCCATCAGGGCGCAGAATCCTGGCTATCGATCCGCCAGGGCGTGGTCCCAATCGTGACGATTGTGGGAGCCGTCGCAGAACGGCTTGTTCGACGAAAGCCCGCACCGGCAAAGGAAGAACGGCTTTCCCTCGCGTGTTTCGATCGGATTGCCCTCGTGGTCTTCAAGGGGGACTGGACCCTCGACCTTGTACGATCCCGTCTCGGAGACGGTAATTCGGAATTTCGGTTCGGACATGGGGCACTCCGTCTGAAGGGGTGAGAGGGCTGGGAAACCCCGCACCCTCTGGGCGGTTCCGCCTTGGTGGGGCAGGAGGACCCGGATAGATTTCTTCCGGTTTCGGCACCGAAACTCCAGCCGCGCGCGAGGGCGGGTGATGACCCCAGAACGCAGGAAGACCGTGGCCGTCGATGTGGGCGGCGTCCGAATCGGCGGCGATGCTCCCATCGTGGTCCAGTCGATGACGAACACGGACACGGCGGATGTGCAGTCGACGTACGACCAGATCCGGTTGCTGGCCGACGCCGGAAGTCAGCTGGTGCGCGTCACGGTGAACAACGACGAGGCGGCCCAGGCTCTTCCGGAGATCGTCTCCCGGCTTCGGGCCGCGGGGTACGGCACCCCCATCGTGGGAGACTTTCACTACAACGGGCACCTGCTGCTTACGAAGTACCCGGAGACTGCACGGGCTCTGGCCAAGCTGCGCATCAATCCCGGGAACGTGGGTACCAAGCATCGGGACGCGAATTTCACGCGGATCGTCGACGTCGCGATTGAATACGACAAGCCTGTACGCATCGGTGTGAACTGGGGCTCGCTCGACCAGCGTCTGCTCACCGAACTGATGGATGAGAATGCCGAGCGAGACGAACCGCTCGAGGCACAGGACGTCCTGCTGGAAGCCCTCGTGGAAAGTGCGCTGCGCTCTGCAGCGCTGGCGGAGGAGATCGGGCTCGCGCACGACCGGATCGTGCTCTCGACGAAAGTTTCTTCGGTCCCCGAACTGCATCGGGTCTATCGCATGCTGTCAGCCCGGTCCGACTACCCGCTCCACCTCGGGCTCACCGAGGCGGGGCTCGGGGCAAAGGGGATCGTGGCGACCACGGCCGGCTTGGCGCCTCTTCTCATGGAGGGGATCGGCGACACCATTCGCGTTTCACTCACGCCGAGCCCCGGAGGCGATCGCGCGGAGGAGGTCCGCGTCGCCCAGCAGGTCTTGCAGTCGCTCGGAATCCGTCATTTCGAACCCCAGGTGACTTCGTGCCCGGGGTGTGGTCGCACGACCAGCACGTTCTTTCAGGAAATGGCCGAGGACATCACGGCGTACATCCGCGAGATGATGCCCGAGTGGCGAAACACGTATCCGGGTGTCGAGCAGATGGATGTGGCCGTCATGGGTTGCGTGGTGAACGGCCCCGGAGAGTCAAAACATGCCAACATCGGCATCTCTCTGCCCGGCACGTTCGAGGAGCCGAAGGCTCCGGTGTACGTGGATGGAGCCCATACGGTGACCTTGAAGGGCGACGGGCTCGTCGACGAGTTCAAGGAAATCCTGCGGGACTACGTCGAGCGGACATACGGAGGCGGCGTGTCGGTCTGACGTCTGAACGCATGTCCGGACCGGGCGACCTGGTGCGAATTCGGGCCTGAACCCCTCTTCTCGGGGGCGAACCGGCTAGAATCAACGATCCTCTACAGCTGTTGGCGGCAACGCTGCGTGCGTGACTCGGTGTCTTAGAGTTGATCGAGCATGGACGGGCCGTGCCGACCGGGCGTTCAACCCACCCGTACGGGGGCTTCATGAGTCACTCCAGACGCACACTCAGTCTGGCTACTGTCGTCTTGATTTTCGTGTTGCTCGGGGCGGGCGTCGTGTGGCGCGTCGTGGGCGACGGCCTGTTAGGTGGTGAGGCCGACCCGGTCGCCGAGCCCGCGGGCAGCGCACTGCCAGAAGGCGAGGCCGCGCCACAGTTCTCCGCCGCCGTGGCACAGCCGGTGGGTGGAGCCGAGGTGATCCGGGACACGCTCTGGATTCGCGTTCGCGCCGCCGGTCAGGCAGAAGCCTACCGTCGGACGACACTCACCGCGCAGGTCGAGGGTATCGTGACGCGCATCCAGGTCCGCGAAAACGACGAGGCCGAGGCGGGGAACCCGCTTTTGCAGATCGACACGACCGAGCACGCTCTGGGGGTGGCTCAGGCACGCGCCGACCTGCTGGCGGCAGAGACCGACTACCGCCAGCAGATCCTGTTCGACGACGCGATCGAGGATGTGGCGGTCCGACGTGAGCGAGAGCGCATCGCCCGGTCGCGAAGTGGGTTGGACCAGGCCGAGGTGCGATTGAGGCAGGCGGAACTTCAGCTCGACCGCTCGAGGGTCGTGTCTCCGTTCGGGGGTCGTGTCGCGGACCTGGGCGTCGTGGAGGGGCAGTACGTGACCGTCGGAACCGAGCTGATGACGGTCGTCGATCTCGATCCCATCAAGGTCGAAGTGCAGGTGCTCGAGGCCGAGCTGGGGCTTCTAACGGCGGGTCGTCGAGCGGAAGTGACGTTCGCGGCGTTTCCGGGCGAGGTCTTCGCGGGCGCAATCGAGACGATCAATCCGGTCGTCGACCCAGAGAGCCGCACCGGGCGTGTCACCGTGTTTCTGCCCAACCGGGACGGGCGGATCAAGCCTGGCATGTACGCAGAGGTCTCGCTCGACGCTGAGGCACTGCCGGATCGGATCCTCGTTCCCCGGAGTGCAATTCTGGAACGGGGTACAGGGCAGCGGCGAACGATGCTCTTCGTTCACGAAGAGGGACCTACAGGAGCGCTCGCGAAATGGCGGTATGTGAACCCCGGGCGGGAGAACGATACCCACGTCGAGATCGTCCGGGATGGGGCGGAGCAGGGGATGGTCGAGCCGGGAGAGATCGTTCTGGTCGACGGGCACCACTATCTGGCGCACGACACGCCGATCCGCCTCGTAGACGATGTCGCAGCTGAGGGCGGGAGGCCGGGGCGATGATGGTGAGCTACGATATGAAGTGGGCGCGCGTATATGTATTCCAAGCAGTCATATACGGCGCTCTGTTGTTCGCCGGGGCTGCCTCGCTGGTAGCCCAGGAGCGCGAGCCGATCCAGCTCTCCCTCGGTCAGGCATTGGAATTGGCCGAGGGCAGTAGTCCGGCCCTTCGACGGGCAACCAACGCGACGCTGATCAATGGGAGTGAAATGCGGTCCACGTGGGCCGAGCAGCTGCTGCCCAGGGCCCAACTGACCCTGTTCAACACCGCATTCACGGGGAACCTGCAGCGCCGGGCCCTCGACAACTTCGGAAACCCCATCGCGAACCCCGGGGCCGAATGGAATTACTTCTCGCAAACGTCTCACAGCCTGGGGCTCTCGTGGAGCGTACAGGGCGCCTCGCTCTTCCAGAGCCACGAGCGCCAGCAGCTGACGAACGAGGACCGTGACGTGGCCCTGCTCAGGGCTCGTACCGACGTCGAAATCGAGGTCCAGCGGCTCTACATCGACGCCATGGAGCAGAAGGCGCTGACGCGAGCGGAGGAAGAGCTTGTAGCGGCCCGTCAGATCGATCTCGAGGTCGCGGAGCGTCTCTTCTCCCTGGCGCTCCGCACTCGCGTCGACATCCTGAATGCCGAGTTGGCCCTCGAGCAGCAGGCACTGACCCTTCAGCAGCAGGAGGCGACGTATCAGAGAGCACTCCTGGCCCTTCGGACCGCGATGGGCTTCACCGACGATCGGCCGCTGGAGGTCGGAGACGAGGAGCTGCCCCTCTTCGACCCGTCCGGCTTCGATGCGGCGGCGCTCATTTCCCGCGCGCTCGAGGTGAATCCTGCGCTCCTGCAGTCGGACGTTCAATTGCGTTCCGCGGAACTGACGCTCAGCGAACGGAAGACTGCCTGGTGGCCGGAGGTTCGCTTCGGATTGGACGTGTACCGGCAGTCGTACGAGCCCGAAACCGAAGCGCTGTTCGATCCGTCGATCGGAACCGATCTGGAAAGCCGGTTCTTTGTCGGCTTCTCGATCCCGGTGCTCAATGGACTCTTTCGTCAGAGGGCGCAGCAGCAGCAGGCCTCCATCGACCTTCGAAATCAGCGCGAACGGGACCGCGAAGCGCGACTGCAGCTGGACGAGGCGATCCGGGGTTCGCTTCTCGAACTAGAGAATCAGTGGGCGTCGGCTCAGCTCTCCGATCGATCGAGCGAGATCGCTCAGGAAGCGTTGGCTCTGGCGCGAGAGGAGTACCGGCTGGGGACTCGCTCGTTCGAGGAACTCAGGTCCGCGTTTCAGCAGGAGGCCGACACCCGCAGGCAGGTCATCACGGCTCGTCATGCATTCGTGGATGCACTCCTGACCCTGGAGGAGGCGGTCGGAGCTTCCGTGCGCGGAGAGGCGGGGACCGGCGCCTCCGGCGAGGGGAGCTGATCGGTGTCGGTCCCTCGCACCTCCACCGAGCGTCCGGTCGCCGTATGGATGCTTTTTCTGGCGATCGTTCTGCTCGGGGGTATTTCGTACGCTCGGCTGCCAATCGATCTGCTGCCGGACGTCAGCTACCCGAGGCTGGTGATCTACACGCTCTACGAAGAGGTCGCGCCCGCCGAGGTCGAGCGGCGAATCACCGAGCCGATCGAGGGTGCCGCGGCCGCCGTGCCCGGGGTCGAACGAGTCACGTCCACGTCGCGATACGGGGTCAGTCTCGTAACTCTGCGGTTCACGTGGGGAACCGACATGGACTTCGCCATGCTGAACGTCCGGGAGCGGATGGACAACGTGCGCGAATCACTTCCCGAGACCGTGAGTCGCCCCACGATCCTTCGGGTCGACCCGGAGTCCGATCCGATCATGACGTTGTCGGTGTCGGGCGGTGAGGATTTGTGGCAGACGAAGGAGCTCTCCGAGACGGTCATCCGACGTCGCCTCGAGCAGCTGGACGGCGTCGCCCAGGCTTCGGTGACCGGTGGGCTGGACCGCGAGATCCGGGTCGAAGTCGAGCCGAGGCTCCTCGATTCGTACGGGCTCACGATCGAGCAGATCTCTCGGGCGCTGGATCAGGCGAACGTCAGCGCGCCGGGGGGAACGATCCTGCAGGGGCGGTATCGCTATCCGCTGCGAACCCTGGGCGAGTTCCAGACGGTCGAAGAGATCGGGGACGTGGTCATCGCGCGGCAGACCGTGGAATCCGGGGTTCGTGTCGTCCGCCTCTCGGATGTCGGTCGCGTCGTCGACGGTTTCGCCGAGCGTGAGGCGATCGCGCGGTATGCGGGCGCCGAGTCCGTCGGCATTCTGGTCTTCAAGGAGTCGGGTGCGAACACGGTGACGGTGGCCGAGTCCGTAGGCGACGTCATCGACGAACTCGCGGAGGAATACCCCTCGATGCGCGTCGATGTCGCGGATGACCAGGCGGGCTTCATCGCCGACTCGATCTCCAATGTGGTTCAGGCACTGGTCTTCGGAGGGCTGCTCGCCTTCCTGGTGCTCTTCCTCTTCCTCCGAGACAGCCGATACCCCTTCGCGATCGCCCTGGCGATCCCGATTTCCGTCGTGGGGACCTTCGCCCTCATGGAGGCTGCCGGCGTCTCGCTGAACATCATGAGTCTGGGCGGCCTGGCCCTCGGCGTCGGGATGCTCGTTGACAACTCCATCGTGGTTCTGGAGAACATCTTCCGCCATCGAGAGGAACTCGGTGAGGGGGCGGTACAGGCCGCGGCTGCGGGTGCTGAAGAGGTGCAGAGCGCGATCACCGCATCGACCCTCACGACGATCTCCGTCTTCGGGCCGATCATCTATGTCGAGGGCGTGGCCGGGGAACTCTTCGAGGACCTTTCGCTGGCCGTCGCATTTTCCCTTCTGGCGTCTTTGCTCGTGGCTCTGACGCTGCTCCCGTCCCTTGCGGCCCGATTCGCCGGAACCACCCCGATCGAGTCCGCGGTCGAGCGTTCCGTGCCGCCGGAGGATGTGGCACGAGGGTCGGTGGCTCGAGCCCTCCACGCGGTCAGCGTCGTCTTCACGGCACCCTTCCGCGCGATTGCTTGGCTCGTTCGGCTCGCGCCCGAGCTGGCCGGATTCTGGTTCTCAGGCGTGGCCTCGGTGATCGGCACGGCCGCTGCACCACTCCTCCGCGCCTTCGATCGGGCGTTCGCGCGTTTCACGGGCATGTACCACAACGCTCTGCAGTGGTCGCTGGATCGCGCCGCAATCGTGTTGACGGCGTCGGTCGGTGCGCTCGCCGTCACGGTCCTTCTCGCCTGGGCCCTGCCCAGAGATCTCCTTCCAGACGTCGATCAGGGTGCGTTCGCCGTCTCTCTGGAGCTCCCCGAAGGCACGTCCCTGTCGGCGACGGCCGAGGCTGCACAGCGCATTGAATCGGCTTTGCTCGAGGACCCCGACGTCGACGCGGTCTTCGCCAGTGTGGGGCGTGACGTGCGCGCGTACGCCGAGGGCGAGCAGGCCTCCGGGCTGCATACCGCGACCTTCCAGGTGCGCGTGCGCGAGGGGGTCTCGTCGGGAGGCGTGGCGGAGCGCGCTCGGTCCCTGGGCTCGGAGTTCCCGGCGGGTGCGTTGTCGGTGGAGACCGGACAGGCGACCGCGCTGGGCTCCATGCTCGGAGGATCCGAGGCGGACATCGCCGTGAGGGTTCGAGGGGAGGACCTCGACGAGGTCTATGCGATGGCCGAGCGGATCGCGGGCCGCGTGACATCGGTGTCGTCCGTCGCAAACGTTCGTATCGGAACGGAGCGCGGGCAGCCGCAGATTCAGGTCGAGATCGACCGCGCGGCATGCGCCAGCTACGGCATCGACCCCGGTCTCGTCGCGTCGACGGTAGATCGGGCGATGCGAGGGGACGTGGCAACCGAGTTCGTCGACTTCGACCGCAAGATCGACGTGGTCGTCCGGTACCCGGAGGACCGCCGCTACTCTCGTGAGACGCTGGAGGGCATCCGGATCAACGGCGTTCCGATCCGGGAGCTCGTCACGATCCGTGACGCGGTCGGGCCGTCCGAGGTCCATCGTGAGGATCAGTCCCGTGTCATCCCCGTCTACGCCGATGTCGTCGACGGTGGCCTCGACCAGGCGATTTCCGACGTGAACGGGGTGCTTGCTTCGATCCCGCTGTCTCCCGCCGTCCGGTGGGAGGTGGGGGGAGAAAACGAAGAGATGCGCCGGTCCTTCCGCGACCTCGCCTTCGCCTTTGGGCTGGCCCTGATCCTCGTGTACATGATCCTGGCCGCCCAGTTCGAGTCCTTCGTTCACCCACTCACGATCCTGATGTCGGTTCCGCTCGCGCTCGTCGGCGCGGTAGCCGCGCTGGTAGTCGCGGGGCAGGGGTTGAACACGATGAGCTTGATCGGCGTCGTGATTCTGGTCGGGATCGTCGTGAATGACGCCATCGTGAAGGTCGATTTCATCAATCAGTCGCGGCGTGGCGGACGATCCCTCCGCGACGCGATCGTCGAAGCGGGTCGGGTCCGACTGCGGCCCATCGTGATGACCACCGTCACGACGGTGCTGGGCCTTCTTCCGATGGCCTTGGGGATCGGGCGCGGGTCGGATCTGCGCGCTCCGCTGGCGATCGCCGTGATTGGTGGCTTGATCGTCGCGACCGCGCTGACGCTCATCGTCGTCCCGGTGGTCTACCAGACCGTCGAAACAGCCCGCTCCCGGCTGGTCGGATGATCGGCGTGTCCCTCCGGCGGCCCGTCGCGGTCGCGATGACGTATGCGGCCGTCGCACTGCTCGGGGTGGCTGCGTGGCGGAACGTGCCCATCGAGTTGCTGCCGGACACGCAGTTGCCCCGACTTTCCGTGACCGGCACGTGGCCGGGGGCTTCACCGGAAACCGTCGAGGCCTTCCTGACCGCACCGCTCGAGTCCGCGGTCCAGCAGGTGCGGGGTGTCGAGCGGATCGTGTCGGAATCGTTCGAGGAGCAGGGGCGGGGAACGGCCCGGATCGAGATCGAGTTCCAGCGCGACACCGATATGGACTTCGCTCGCCTCGATCTGTCCGAGCGGATCGCGACGCTCGAGGAGACCCTGCCTGCAGGTGTGGGCCAGATCCAGGTAAGCCAGTACGTCCCGGAGGAGTTCGAAGAACAGAACGCACCGTTCCTGTTCTACACCTTCACGGGCCCCTACACGCTGGAGGCGCTCCGGGCCCACCTCGACGACGTGATCGCCCCGGAGTTGAATCAGGTCGAAGGCGTCTCGCGGATTCGCGTCTTCGGGGGACGAGATCGTCGCCTGGAGGTCGAGCTCGACGAGGAGGCTCTGGGCTCACTGGGGCTGGATCCGGTCACCGTGCAACGGGCCATCTCGGAACTGGACCTCGTCGGGGAGGCGGGCGTGATCCGGGAGGGAGATTCGGAGCGGACGATCACGATCATGAATCGCCCCGGGAGTGCGGAGGATGTTCGCAACGCCGTGATCACCGCCACCGCGGGGACTCCGATCCGTGTGGGTGATATCGCCACCGTGTTCGACACCTACGAAGAGGCCCGCCAGATCTCCCGGATCAACAGGCGCCCCTCGGTCGGCTTTGAGGTCTTGAAGGGAATCGGGGTCAACACGGTCGCGACCGCCGAGGCGGTGAAGGAGCGCATCGCCGAGCTCGAGCGCCTGAATCCGATCGGCACCGAGCTGATCCTCGAAGAGGACATGAGCGAGGAGATCGAACGGCAACTCACGGACCTTCGCACTCGTGCGCTGTTCAGTGCTCTCGTCATTTTCGGCGTCCTGCTGGCGTTCCTGCGCTCCTTTCGCTCCGCAGCGCTCGTGTTTACGACGATCGGGTTCAGCGTCCTGATTTCGCTGAATCTGATCTACTTCGGAGGGTTGACGCTCAACCTGCTGACCCTCATGGGGCTCGCCATGGGCTTCGGGTTGATCGTGGACAACTCGATCGTGGTGCTCGAGAACGTGTACCGGCGCTGGCAGGCTGGTGAGCCCGCGGGGTCGGCCGCCGAGGCGGGCGCACGAGAGGTCGTGCTCCCGATCCTGGCGTCGACGGCCACGACGTTGATCGTCTTCGTCCCCTTCGTGTATCTGCAGGGCGAACTGCGAGTTTTCTACGTCCCGCTGGCTATTGTCGTCGCCCTCACGCTGCTCGCGTCTCTTTTTGTCGCCTTCACGTTCATCCCCTCGATCGCGGCGCGACTCCTGGCGACCGGTCCGAGGGCGGAGGCAGTAGGGCCAATCAGAGGCGTCGGCTCGGCCGCTCGGGACCGGATGCCCCTGTACATGCGGTTCTACGCCGATCTGGTGGGCTTCACCGTGCGCAGGCCATGGCTGGCCATCACCGTCACCCTCCTCGTCTTCGGCGGGTCCTACACCCTCTTCGACCGCTATGTGAACACGTGGGCGATGTGGGGAGGGGGCGGAGGGCAGGACACGTACATCCTGGTCCAGATCCGGCTTCCGAGGGGCTCGAACCTCGAGCGGAGCGACCAGCTCATGGAGTATTTCGAGGAGCGGGTCGAGGCGATCCCCGAGGTCGAACGCTTTACCGCGGATATCAATCAGACGTTCGGGATCATGCGCATCACCTTCCCGGATTCCCTGGAAAACACTCAGGTGCCACCCGCAATCAAGCAGCAGATGGAGGCCTACAGCCACACGTTCACGGGGGCTGAGGTTCGCGTCTTCGGGTACGGACCCTCGTTCTACGGAGGAGGGGGTGGGGCCCCGACGTATGGCATTCAGGTGCTGGGCTACAACTACGAGCGGGTACGAGACATCGCGGAGGACCTGGGGCGACGTCTCGAGCGGCACAGTCGCGTGGTGGATGTCGACACGAATGCATCCTCAGGTCGTTTCACCCGTGATCGGGCATGGGAGTTTGTGGCGACCGTAGACCGAGAACGCATTGCCCAGTATGAGCTTACGGTCGAAGACCTGAGTGGGAGGATGAATGCTGCGGTGGCGGGAACGGCGGGGCTCGGATTCATCAAGCTGGGAGGCGAGGAAGTCCAGTTCCAGGTCAAGCTGGAAGACAATCTGGAGATCGACGTGCTGGCCCTGAGGGAGACTCTGATCGACACACCGAGTGGCAGGCGAATCCGGCTCGGCGATGTGGTGACGATCGAGTCCCGCGACGTGCTCTCTCGCATCCGCCGTGAGGACCAGCAGTACGAGCGCACGGTGGCATATGAGTTCCGCGGGCCGGCACGGCTGGGAGACCTCGTGCACGAGCAGGTGATCGCGACGGCCTCCGTGCCTCCCGGGTATACGGTCGAGGCCAGCGACACGGGCTTCTTCATCGATGATGAAGAGCGCCTTCAGATCTGGATGGTTCTGGGGGTGGCGCTCTTGCTGGTCTACATGGTCACGGCGGCGCTCTTCGAATCACTGCGTCAGCCGCTCTGCGTAATCTTCACCGTGCCGATGGCCCTGATCGGGGTGTATCTGATCTTCTTCTATGCTGATGCCTCCTTTACACGAGAGGCGTACGTGGGCGTGATCATGATGCTCGGTATCGTGGTCAACAACGCCATTCTGCTGGTCGACCACGTGAACGGGATCCGTCGTCGGGACCGTCATGTTGCTCTCGAAGACGCGATCGTCCGCGGGACGCTCGAGCGTGTCCGTCCGATCCTCATGACGACCACCACGACGGTTCTGGGCCTCCTGCCACTCGTGCTCTTTGGCGACCCCGCGGGAACGAACATCTGGGATGCGCTCGCGCTGGTTCTGATCGGTGGCCTGCTCTCTTCGACACTCTTCGTGTTGACCATCACGCCGGCGGCATATCATCTGCTCGAACGTGGGCGTGGCGATCATGCCCCGAGGCTGTCCCCCGGAGGGGACGGGGCTGTCCTGGCGATGGGAGTTGCCGCACCGCGATGGGACGCAAAAACCTCGTAAATCCGCCATATTTCGGTGCGGGCGCGGTGGCATGGGGCTTGCGCATCACAAAAGTGGAGATTCAGCAGTGGGAATCGGGTCAGAGGACACCACCATGGCCAGACGCTTCACCGAGATCGTTTTCAGCCTCGCGATCTTCCTCGTCGTGCTCGTCGCGACGCCCCTCGGCGCCACTGCGCAGAGCGGGGACGGGTACCTGCTCAAGAAGCCCCGTGTCACGGTGAAGTTCGAGTCGGGATACGCGTTTCAGCAGACCAATAGCGACATCTTCGACTTCGTGATCGAGGAGCACACGCTCGAGGGAAGTGATTTCAACGCGCCGTATTTCGGTGCGGAACTCGGGATCCGAATGTCGGAACGGCTGGACCTCACTGTGTCTGTGGGCTTCCAGGAGTCGTCTCAGCAGTCCGAGTTCCGCGACTGGGTCGACCAGGACGACCTCCCGATCACTCAGGTGACCGGCCTGTCCCAGGTGCCCGCGAGCATCGGTGTGAAGTTCTACCCCCTCCCGCGGGGGCGGTCGATCGGGCGCCTGGCGTGGGTTCCGCGCACGGTATCGCCGTTCTTCGGCGGTTCCGTCGGTCTCGTGGCGTACGATTTCGAGCAATTCGGCGATTTCATCGACTACGATACGTTCGACATCTTCTACGACGACTTCTACAGCGAGGGGCAGGCGTTCCTCGCCCGAGCGTCGGCCGGCCTGAATATCTCGGTCGGTCCGCAGTTTCTTTTCTCGGTGGAGGGCCGCTACAACTGGGCCCACGCCAATATGGACGGCGATTACTTCGGCTTCGATCCGATCGATCTGGACGGCTTCCAGTTGATCGGCGGCCTCGCCGTCCGCTTCTAGGGGGAGTACCATGACCACCATGAATCGCACCCTGGGACTGTCCGTGGCGGCCGGAGCCCTGGCACTTGCGCTGGCCGCGCTGCCCGCCGCTGGACAGGTGGATACGGCTGATGTGGACAGCCGATGGCTGCCCTTCATCGGCTGCTGGCAGGCGGTCGGGGCCGAAGAGGACATCGGGCTCCTCTGCTTCAGCCCAGCTGGCGAGGGCGTCGAGGTCACGAACTACGTGGACGGAGAGATTTCGTCGATCGAGCTGCTCGTCGGTGATGGCCAGCGACGTGAGGTGAGTGCCGAAGGCTGTGAGGGCTGGGAGAGCCTCGTCTTTTCCGAGGATGGGCGTCGGGCCTTTACCAAGACCGAGTTCCTCTGCGGAGACTCCGAGACGCGAGCCGGCACGGGGGTCATGACGTTCCTGTCCACCACGGGGTGGGCGGACGTCCGTGCGCTGGAGATCGAGGGCGAGCCGTTCGCCTGGGTGCAGGAGTACGAACTCGCGAGCCTGGAGACGCTCCGCGAGCATGACATCGCGGATCCTTCATCGGATCTGGGCATGGTGGTTCGATCGGCCCGCATGGCGGCGTCGGCCTCGATCGACATCAGCGACGTGATGGAGGCCTCGGTGGCCATGGATGATAAGGCCGTGGAGACGTGGGTGATTCTTCAGGGCGAAGACCTCCGAGCCGATGCCGGAGACCTGATGGCCCTCGCGGACGCCGGCGCTTCCGACGACCTCATCGACGCCGTGGTCGCGGTGTCGAATCCAGAAGAGTTCATGGTGGAGGTCGGCCACGACGTTGAACGGTACGAGGTGCCCGCATACCCAGTTCACTATCGCGGGTACATGTCCGTGGCCCATTACTGGGGCCCACGGTGGGGTCCGGGTTTCTGGTACGGATACTCGCCCTACTCGCCCTTCTACGATGCCTATGGCTACTACGGGGGCTCCTACCGATACGGGTACTGGGGATATCGCCCTGGTTACGTGGTTGTGACCCCGAGGGGCAGCCGCGGTGGTGCCGTGTATCGTGACGGGTACCGCAGTGGCACCGACCGGGCCGGGCGCACGGCGAGGCCCCGCGGGTCAAATCCGGCGGCCACCGAATCCGGCGGCGCGTCGTCCCAGGGGAGTTCGGGGACGCCGCGGCGAGCGAAGCCGCGGCGCCGGACGAGTGGTGAGGTGACGCCTCAGGCAAGTGGCGTATCATCGCTGAAGGCTAGACCAGCCGCACCGAGTCGCTCGGGGGGGGCTCGGGGAGCGGGCGCGACCTCCCGTCGTGTCACGCCACGGGCGTCGGCGGCAAGCCCGTCCCGCACGGGCCGGACGATTCCCCGGGCTGCGGCGTCGGGTGGAGCCACGAGGATCGCGGCCCCGCGGCCTTCGTCGGGCCGGATGTCGCGTCCCTCGACGCCGGTCCGCTCGTCTCGTCCCTCTGCACCCGTCCGCTCGTCCCGTCCGGCGGTCCCGAGCCGAATCTCGCGGCCTTCGGGTCCGAACCGGGCTTCTGCTCCGCGGGTGTCGAGGCCGAGTCGCCCCTCGGGCGCGCGGCCCTCGACGTCACGTCCGTCCGCGAGTTCACGGCCTTCGGGTGCACGGCCGGCGCGACCGTCCGGAGTGGCGCGGAGACCATCCGGAAGGCGGTAGACCCGCGTATCGTCCGGCGAGAGAGCGGAGCAGGGGGCGCGAGCCTTCTGCTCCGCTCTTTTTTGCTCGTGCTTGTGCTAAATTCCCGGGCCTATGAGCGAGACGAACACGCCGCCCACCGAGGGCACGGACTTCATCCGGCAGCAGATCCGAGCCGACCTGGCCTCCGACCGATACGGGGGGCGTGTCGTGACGCGTTTCCCTCCCGAGCCCAACGGGTATCTGCACGTCGGCCATGCCACTGCGATCTGCCTGAATTTCGGGATCGCGGAGGAGTTCGGCGGCCGATTCCACCTCCGATTCGATGATACGAACCCCGAGAAGGAAAACGAGGAGTTCGTGCGCGGGATCAAGGAGGACATCCGGTGGTTGGGCGCGGATTGGGGTGAACACCTGTACTTCGCCTCCGACTACTTCGAGCGGATGTACGAGTGCGCCGTCCTCCTGATCCGGAAGGGGCTCGCGTACGTCGACTCACAGCCGCTGGAGGCCATTCGGGAGGGTCGCGGAACCGTCACGGAGCCTGGCACGCCCTCGCCGTACCGGGATCGGTCGGTGGAGGAAAACCTCGATCTGTTCGCGCGGATGCGGGACGGAGAGTTCGAAGACGGCGCGCATGTCCTTCGGGGCAGGATCGACATGGGTCACCCGAACATGCTCATGCGTGATCCGGTTCTGTACCGGATCCGACACGCCCACCATTACCGGCAGGGTGACGCGTGGTGCATCTATCCACTCTACGACTATGCGCATTGCCTCGAGGATGCGTTCGAGGACGTGACCCATTCGATCTGCACGATCGAGTTCGAGAACAACCGCGAACTGTATGACTGGGTGCTCGAGAGCACGGGTTTCGAGGAGCCCCGGCCGCATCAGTACGAGTGGGCTGGCCTCGATCTCGAGAATGCGGTGCTCTCCAAGCGCGCGATCGGTCCTCTGGTCGCGGCCGGGTTGGTGTCCGGGTGGGATGACCCGCGACTCGCGACGATATCGGCGTACCGGCGCCGCGGTGTTCCGCCCGAGGCCATACGGCTGTTCGCCCAACTCGTGGGCGTGTCTCGCTCGGGGGGGCGCACTGAGGAAGACAAGTTCGAGTACGCAATACGGGAGGTTCTCAACGCCGAGGCGCCGAGGGTCATGGCCGTCCTCGATCCGCTCAGGGTCGTCCTGACGAATCTCGCCGAGGGGCATGCCGAGTCGTTCGAGATCGATTCGTTCCCACCCGACGTGGACCGCACGGGTTCTCGACTCGTGCCGTTCGGGCGCGAGGTCTGGATCGAGCGATCCGACTTCGCCGAAGATCCGCCGGACGGGTTCCGCCGACTCGTGCCCGGAGGGGAAGTCCGGCTGCGCGGCGCGTACGTGATCCGGTGTGAGGAGGTCGTGAAGGATGGCGGCGGGGCGGTCGTGGAACTCCGCTGCTCCGTTGACCCGGACACCCGGGGCGGGGGAAGTCCCCGGGGGCGCAAGGTGAAAGGCACGATTCAGTGGGTTTCCGGCGCGGACGCACTCGAGGCTGAGGTTCGGCTCTTCTCGGCGCTCCTGCGTCCGGTCGATGCCGATGCCGCCGACGAGCCCGACATTATCGACCGAGTCGACCCGGATTCCCTTCAGGTCATCCAGCGGGCCAGGATCGAGCCGTCGATCGCTTCGGACGACCCTGAAACCCGATACCAGTTCGAGCGCACTGGCTACTTCTGGCGGGACCCGGCCGACGGGCGCGGAGAGCGTCTGGTCTTCAACCGCATCGTGGCTCTGAAGAGCACGTACAGGGCGGCCGTGGGCGCAGATCGCGCGGACCAGCGGGAGCGCGCGTCTGAAGAGAGAGTGACGGGCCCGTCGGTGAAGCCTCAGATCAGTGACGCTCGTCAGGCTGCGCGTGAGGCCGACCCGGCGCTGATGGCGCGATTCGAGTCGTTGCAGACGGATCATGGGCTCTCGACGGAGCACGCGGATCTTCTCACGGGGTCGGCCGCTATCGCCGCCTTCTTCGACTCGGCTCTCGGCGAACATGCGGATCCCGCGGATGTGGCGTCGTGGATCGTGACGGACGTCCGTAGCCTCCTGGGAGATGGAGGGCTGGCCGAGTTGCGGTTCTCCGGTGAGGCACTCGGGCGCCTCGTAGGTCTCGTCGCGGAAGGCGCCGTGAGTCGAAGAGCAGCGAAGGACGTCCTCGTGCGCATGGCCGCAGGTGGTGGGGATCCCGCCGAGCTGATTGAAGAGATGGGGCTCACTGCGGTGTCGGATGCCGATCAGCTCGGGGCCGTAATCGACAGCGTACTGTCGAATATGCCGGACAAAGTTGAAGCGTACCGGGGTGGAAAGACCAACCTGATCGGACTCTTCATCGGCGAAGTCATGAAGGCGACGAACGGTGCGGCCGACCCGAAGGCCGCCAGGACACTGCTCAGTGAGAGGCTCGACCCGTGACCATGCGACTTCGCTTTGCCCCGTCCCCGACGGGCTATCTGCACGTCGGTGGCGCGCGCACGGCCGTGTTCAACTGGCTCATTGCACGCCACGAGGGAGGCGTTTTCGTCCTTCGCATCGAGGATACGGACCGGGCGCGGTCCAGTGACGAGCACACGCAGGTCATTCTCGACGGCCTCACGTGGCTCGGTGTGGACTGGGACGAGGGTCCGTTCTTTCAGAGCGAGGGCCTGGAGCGCCACCGGGCGGATGCGTACCGCCTGCTCTCGGAGGGAAAGGCCTACCGCGACTTCTCCGATATGGAGACGGTCCGAGCCGAGGCCCAGGAACGGGGCATGCATCCGAGTCGGGTGGCGAGAGAGAAGATGGAGGAACTCGGGCTCGAGGAAGCCCGGCGCAAGGCAGAAGCGGGAGAACCGTTCGCCATTCGTCTGCTCGTTCCGGATGGGGAGACCGTGTTCGAGGACCTCGTCCACGGACCGATGCGGTTCGGCAACGAAGACATCGACGATCTCGTGATTCTTCGCAGTGATGGGACCCCTACGTACAACCTGGCTGTGGTGTCGGACGACGCTGACATGAGGATCACACACGTGCTTCGAGGGGATGACCATCTTTCGAACACGCCGAAGCAGGTACTCCTCTACCGTGCCCTGGGGTACCCCGAACCGGTCTTCGCCCACGTGCCCCTGATCCTTGGCGCAGACGGGAAGAAGCTATCGAAGAGGCATGGAGCTACGGCTGTCGGAGATTATTCCAAAGAGGGGATTCTCCCCGAGGCGATGGCGAACTTTCTCGCGCTCCTCGGCTGGAGCCCGGGCGATGACCGCGAGTTCATGAGCCGGGAGGAGCTGATCGAGGCCTTCAGCACCGATCGTTTGCTCAAGTCAGCCTCCGTCTTCGACACCGAGAAGCTCGCGTGGTTGAACGGCCGCCACCTCGCCGAGCACCCCGACGACGAGCTGGTCCAGCACATCCGGAGGCATCTGGACGGCGAGGAATCGTTCCGCCCGGACCTGCTCAACGATGAGATCTGGGTCGCTGAGCTCCTCGAGGTGATCAAGCCTCGCGCACGCACGCTCGACGAGCTTGGCGATCAGGCACGTCCGTTCCTGTGCGACGAACTCCACTTCGACGAGAAGGCCGTCGCAAAACACTGGGACAAGGATCCTGCATCTGCGATCGATCGAATCGACGCCCTGACGGATGCGTTCGACGGCGTGGTGTGGACCCGGGAAGACCTCGAGAGCGCGTTGCGCGCGCGGGCTGAATCGATGGAGGTCGGTGCAGGGAAGTTGATCCATCCGCTGCGTGTCGCACTGACCGGAAACATGGCCAGTCCCGGCATCTTCGACGTCCTGGTGCTGCTGGGTCGGGAGAGGGCGCTGAAACGCATGGAAGATGGCGTCACCCGGATCCGTGAGCGTTGAAAGAACTGCTTTCTTGACACCTTTCTCGGACGCACATTAGGATAGCTCCCGATCTCCCGCCGGGCGCACGATCGCCCCCCCTCCAAGGTGTTGATTGTTGGCTAGAACGGACGCACTCGTGCAGCGCGAATCGCCGGCCGCCGGTCATCAGGCCGAGCCGCTCACTGAAATCGAGCGGAAGATCCTCGACTTCATGGTCCAGTACCTGCGCGCGAACACCTATCAGCCGTCGATCCGGGAGATTGGCGAACGCTTCGGAATCAAGAGCACGAAGACCGTGTCCGAACACCTTCAGGCCCTCGCCGAGAAGGGATGTCTCGAGCGCGATCCTTCGCGATCCCGCGGAGTGAAAATTCTCGGGGTCGATCTCAGCGCGGACACCGTCGCCGTACCGTGCTTCGCCGCGATGCCGTCGGACGGCTCGGCGGACGCCGACGCGTACGTCTCGGTGGATCGCCAGCTGGGGAGCCGTGACGGATCCTTCATGGTCCGAGCGAATGCAGGCGATCTCGCGGTCCTCGGGGTCGCGGAGGGCGACCTGGTTCTCGTCTCGCCGGCCACGATCGACGACATCGACGACGGTTCGGTCATCGTCGCCGAATTCGGGGACGACTCGGCGTTCCACCGCTTCTCTCGCAGCAGTGGCGGCGTCAAGCTCGAAGCACTGCAGCCTGGCGGCGGCATGACGCTCGTGGAAGACGCCGACACGCTCCAGGTGCTGGGGCGGGTCACCGGCTTCTACCGTCGGATGGACGAGGTGGGGTCCCTCAACCTGACCCAGCACTAGGGGTCTCCCGGCGAAGATGGCGTCCACGCCGTCTCCGTCGTCTTCCTCTCCCGTGGCGGACGTGTCTCAGGATGAGACGTGGATGGCGCGCGCCCTGGAGCTTGCGCGCGGGGCGGAGGCGCGCGGCGAGGTCCCCGTCGGTGCGGTGATCGTACGGGACGGCTTGGTCCTCGCCGAGGGCAGCAACCGCACGATCGGGGATTCCGACCCAACGGCCCACGCGGAGGTCGTGGCGATTCGAGCGGCGGCGGCGCTGGAGGGTGACTGGAGACTGCTCAACACGACGCTCTACGTGACACTCGAGCCCTGCGCGATGTGCGCGGGTGCGATCGTGCTCGCCCGAATCCCGCGGGTCGTGTTCGCTGCCCATGACCCGAAGGCGGGCATGGGGGGCTCGATCGAAAACCTTCTCAAGGACGACCGACTGAACCATCGTTGTGCGGTGACCCCCGGGATCATGGCGGAGGAGGCGAGTTCCATGCTGAAGGCGTTCTTCAAGGCAAGGCGATGAAGCGAGCGTTGTCGGCCCTGGTTCTCCCGTTCCTCCTGCTGGGTTGTCGCGTGGTGAGCGTGCCATCCAGTTATCCGATCCCAGCCGGGGCGCCCGCGCCCGCGCCCACATCGATGCCTGCGCCTGAGTCTGCGGACGATCGCACGCTGGAGGCGACTCAGACGGTCACGGTCGACCCGCTTCGAATCTTCGACGAAGTGCGGGCCCTATGGGTGGTCCGCTTCACGATGACATCCGAACAGGCCGTGCGAGACATGGTGGCCGACGCGGACCGGAACGGCATCAACACCCTGATCGTGCAGGTTCGTGGACGTGCCGACGCATTCTACAGCTCGTCGATCGAGCCGCGCGGAGAGTCCCTGCGCGACGCGGGTCCGTTCGATCCCCTGGAGCTGGTGATCCAGGAGGCGCACGCCCGCGGCATGGCGGTGCACGCATGGGTGAATACACATCTGGTCTGGGGCCCCGCCGCGCTGCCCGAGAGTCCAGCTCACATCCTCAATGCACACCCGGACTGGTTGTCGGTGCCTCGTGAGCTCGGACGTGAGATGGTCGGCATCGACCCGTTCGACGACCGGTTCGTGGGTGGCCTCATTCAGTACGCGAGGGACAACTCAACGACTGTGGAAGGGGTGTACACCAGCCCCTCGCATCCGGCGGTCCAGGACCGGGTACACGCCATCTGGCTCGATCTGGCGGCGCGGTATGACCTCGACGGGCTGCACTTCGACTACATCCGCTTTCCGTCTGCCCAGTACGACTACTCTATCGGCGCACTGGAGCGCTTCCGGTTGTGGGCTCGGGCGGGCCTCGATCCGGCCCGGTGGGATCACCTCGACGAGGCGTACGAGTCGGATCTATACGCCTTCGTGGACGGGGAACCCGAGCTCTGGGGCGACTTCCGCCGCGAACACGTGACCCGTCTCGTGGAGCGGATCCACCGAGACGTGAAGACGATCAAGCCGAGGATCACGATCTCGGCCGCCGTCATCGCCGACGCGGAGTTGGCCCTGAACGATCGTTTTCAAGAATGGCCGTCGTGGCTCGAGCGCGGGATTATCGACGTCGCTGTCCCGATGGCGTACACGCCCGACGCTGGCCGATTCCGGGCACTCGTCCGGACGGCGAGGACTGCTGCGGGGCACCCCGATCGTGTCTGGGCCGGCATCGGCGCGTACATGAACACCCCGGAAGGCACCCTCGGCATGATTGACATCGCGCGCGCCGAGGACTCGGGTGGCGTCGTCCTCTTTTCCTACGACTGGGCGGTGGGCGAAGGAATGGGTGATCCCCAACGCCCGTTCCTCCGCCAGATCGCAGAAGGACGGTTCGGACGCTAAGGGGTCGTGCGTGAAGCGCCGGTCCGCGCAGCCCTAGCCCTGCACCTCGGCGTTCTCCACGGGGGTCCCGATCACCCGAAGGATCACGGCGAGGATGGCCACGCCGATCAGAAGCCCGACGAGCGGCGGAAGACCGTACGCGGTTCCGACATTGCCGAGCAACATGGCCAGGATGCCCACGACCAGGGCGTAGGGAAGCTGAGTCTTCACGTGGTCGACGTGATCACACGCAGATGCCGTCGAGGACAGGACCGTCGTGTCCGAAATCGGAGAGCAGTGGTCGCCCCAGATCGCTCCGGCGAGCACAGACCCGATGCTTCCAAGAAGGACGGCTTCCAATGGCCCTCCCGGGAGTACGTCCACTCCACCCAATCCCACGACGAGCGGGATCGCGACAGGGAGCATGATCGCCATGGTGCCCCATGACGTCCCGGTCGCGAATGCCATTGCGCCCGAGGTCGCGAAGACGATGACCGGGATGAGCTGCACGGCGATGCGGTCCGAAAGGATGGTCTGAAGGAAGAGGGACGTCCCGATGACTTCGGTGACCGACCCGAGGGACCACGCCATCACGAGGATCACCATCGCGATCATCATCGACTTGAAGCCGCCAACGGCCGATTCGACACACTCGCGGAGGGTCAGAAGCCTCTGGCCAAGCGAGAGTGCGATCGCGACCACGGCACCCGAGAGGGAGCCCCAGAGCAGGGCGTTGTAGGACTCGGCCTCGCCGAAGACGTCACGCAGTCCAGCCTCGGGGCCCGCGCCGGCGCGGCCGGTCGTGTAGAGGGTGGCGAGCACGACGACGATCACGGTCAGGACCGGCAGGCCGGCATTCCACCAATTCTGTGGGGCCCCCTCCTTCGGCTGCATCTCTTCAGACGCGGTGTCCGTCGGCAAGGTGGCATCGGGCGCGTG
>Ga0181578_10000491_pt1 | contig 37059 bp, 34 predicted proteins | sample 071ome_21_FD_148659 | JGI IMG/M metagenome (GOLD analysis project Ga0181578, IMG submission 148659) | Coastal salt marsh microbial communities from the Groves Creek Marsh, Skidaway Island, Georgia - 071401CT metaG (spades assembly) | ecosystem: Environmental > Aquatic > Marine > Intertidal zone... | reverse complement strand
CCTGCTCGATCTTGATGACGTTCACGATACCATCCTGGATTTCAGGCAAAACGTCTTTGAATCTGTGGTTGACCAGTTTGTGCCGCCGGGCAGCATCGATGAGCAATGGGAGATCACTGAACTCGAGACTGCGCTGGAAGGCGAGTTCGCCATCTCTGTGCCGCTGAAGCGCTGGATGGCGGAAGGTGAGATTCCGAATGAGGAAGTGCTTCGGGATCATGTTTCACAGGCCGTTACCAATCACTTTGAGGCGCGGGAGGCCCAGATCGGAACCGATGTCATGCGCCATTTCGAAAAGGCTTTGATGCTCAACGTTCTGGACCAGAAATGGAAGGATCACCTGGGCAGCATGGACTACCTGCGCCAGGGCATCCATCTTCGCGGTTATGCCCAGCGGCAACCGATGCAGGAGTACAAACGTGAAGCATTTGGAATGTTCACGGGCATGCTGGAGTCGGTCCAGCACGAGGTGGTGCGGGTGCTGGCCCGTGTGAGGATTTCTGCTGAGGAGGATGTCGAGGCCGTGGAGCCCGGAAACCGTCCCGCGGCGCAAATGAGTTTCCAGCACGCCGACGCGCCGACGGTCACTGGGGGAGACCAGCGCTCAGCCCCTGGTGCTGAACAGCCCTTCGTCAGGGAAGGCAGAAAAGTGGGCAGGAATGAGCCTTGCCCCTGTGGTTCAGGCAAAAAATTCAAGCAATGTCATGGCGCGCTGAATTAGCATGCCTGCCAGCGGGGGCTTACGGGTAACTGGGTTACCGGCTGACGCTTGGGCGCCGCCCTGGATTCAGCCAGGCAGTCAACCTTGGATTTAGCCGCATGGGACGGTTCTGGGCTCGTCTGCCGACCGGCGCCATTCATCGGCCAGCGATAGATAGCGCTGGTGAAGTGCGGCCACTTTTTGCGGCAGGGATGACTTTTCACCTGAGTTGTCGATGATGTCATCCGCGATGGCGAAACGCTCATCCCGACTGGCCTGCGCGGCCAAGGCGGCCTCTATCTGGGAACGCGTCATTCCGTCTCTTGCGGCAAGGCGTTCCGCCCTGGATGGCGTATCCGCGTCAACAACCAGTACACGGTCTGTGGAATCATGATTGCCCGATTCGGCCAGCAGTGGAATCACCAGAATGCAGTACGGACTTGTCAAAGCCAGGATTTGTCGCTCAGCTTCCTCTAGAATTCGCGGATGCATGAGGCTTTCCAGTGTTGCCCTGGTCTCGGCCGAGGTGAAAATCATTTCCCTGAGCTTTCTGCGTTTCAACCTTCCATACGCGTCCAGCAACTCTTGACCGAGCGCGCTCACAATCGAAGCTAGCAGAGGCTGGCCGGGCGCCACCAACTCGCGCGCGATCACATCGGTATCCACGATAGGAACACCCTGCTCCGCGAACAGGTCCGAAACGGTCGTTTTGCCGGAGCCAATACCTCCGGTGAGCGCTACCACATATGGTCGTTTCACGTCAGCGGCAGCCACTAGGTGAAGCCTGACATTTTCAAATAATGGCGGGTAATGGGTTCACCCCAGGCGATGGCGATCCAGCCCGCCAGCGCGATGAACGGACCAAAAGGAATGGGCTTCCCTTTTTGGTGGCGTTGAAGCGCCATCATGGCCAGCCCGACAACCGCGCCCAGCAGTGAGGATAAGAAGATAACCAGCGGAAGCAGTTGCCAGCCAAGCCAGGCGCCCATCGCGGCCATCAGTTTGAAATCGCCGTAACCCATTCCTTCTTTGCCGGTGAGCAAACGGAACAGGTGGTAAACCGACCACAGGGAAATATAGCCGGCGGCGGCGCCGATGATGCTTTGCGCAGGATCGACGAAAACATGCTCCAGGCTTAGCAGAAGCCCGGCCCAGAGCAGCATCAGCGTGAGGTTGTCCGGCAGCAAGTGATGGTCGAAATCGATCCCTGCCAGGGCGATGAGAAAGCCGGTAAACACGAATACTGCGGCCGCTTCTGCTGAGGGCCCGAAGTGCCATGCCGTGAGCAGGAACAAGGCGCCCGTCAAGCCCTCGATCACGGGGTAGCGCGGCGAAATGCGTGCTGAACAGGCGGAGCATTTACCGCGCAGAAACACCCAGCTCAGTAAGGGTATGTTCTCGAACCAGCGAATGGTGTGACCGCATGACCGGCAGCGAGACCGGTCCCACATCAGCCCGGGCGGTTGTCGCGGCTGATCAGAATCGTCCAACTCCAGCAACTCGCGACATTGGCTTTTCCACTCGAACTCCAGGCGCGCGGGCAGCCGCAGAATGACAACATTGAGGAATGAGCCGACCAGCAGGCCAAAAATGGCTGCCGCCGTCAGAAACAGCGGCGTACTCTCAGCCAGGGTGGCGAACATGGGGCCGGCTGTGTATCAGATGACAGCCGCCATCTTGAAGATCGGCAGGTACATGGCGATGACCATGGTACCGACGACAACGCCCACAAAAACAATGATCAGCGGCTCGAGCAGGCTGCTTAGCGCGTCGACCGCGTTGTTGACCTCTTCTTCGTAGGCTTCAGCCACCTTGATCAGCATTTCATCCAGCGAGCCTGCCTCTTCGCCAATGCCGGCCATCTGGATCACCATGTTGGGGAACACCTCGGTCTGCTGCATGGCCAACTGCAGCTGGTGACCTACGGCGACGTCTTCGCGAATACGGGAGGCGGCATCGTTATAGACTTGGTTGCCGGTCGCGCCCGAGACGATCTTCAGCGCGTCCACCAGGGGGACGCCGGCGGCGAAGGTGATGGCCAGCGTGCGGCAGAAACGCGCGATAGCGGCTTTCTCGAGGATCGCGCCGACGATTGGAAGCCTAAGGCTGACCCGGTCGAGCCAGTGAGCAAATCCCCGAAAACGCTTGCGCGCGAAGACCAGCGCTGTGACCGAACCGATGGTCCCCAGAACCAATAGAACACCATTGGCGCGCAGCCAGCGACTGGCGCCAACGACCAGCTTGGTGAAGGCGGGTAAATCTGCGCCGAAACTGGAAAAGATGTCCTCGAATTGGGGAATAACGTAGACCAGCAGAATAGATGAAACGATAATGGCCACGCCCACGACCGCAGCGGGATAATACAAAGCCTTCTTGATCTTACCCTTGATGCTCTCGATGCGCTCCTTGTAGGTCGCAATCTCATCCAGGATCGTGTCAAGCACGCCCGCGCTTTCGCCAGCTTTCACCAGATTGACATAGAGCTCATCAAATTGTCCGGGATGCTCGCTGAGTGCTTCGAACAGGCTGCTACCGGACTCCACGTCGTTCCGGATTGCATCGACCATTTTTCGCATTCGGGGGTTCTTTACGCCGCCGGAAATGATCTGGAATGCTGTCACCAGGGGGACACCCGACTTGAGCATGGTGGCCAACTGACGACTGAATACGGCGATTTCCTTGGCTCTGATGCGTTGCCCGGTTTCGCCGAACAGCGGCTTCGGCTTCTTGCGAACGCGAATGGGGCTGATGCCCTGTCGGCGCAACTCGGCTCGAACCAGATTGGGGTTGGCGGCGACCTGTTGTCCTTTGAGTTTGACGCCGCGCTTGTCTCTTCCTTCCCACAGAAAGATGATTTGCTCTGCTTGTGCTACAGCCATGACCTAATCCTTGGTGACACGGTTCATCTCAATAATATCAGTTATTCCGGCTTTTACCTTATTCAATGCCGAGCGGCGAAGATCGCTGATGCCTTCTTCCTTTGCCTGTTCCGCGATTCGCATGGAGTTGCCTTCCTCGAGAATGATGCGCGAAATACTCTCTGAGATCGGCATGACCTGGAAAATACCTGCTCTGCCTCGATAGCCCTCGTTACATTCAGGGCAACCCTTGGGCTCGTATAGTTCAAGGTCAGGAACTTCGGATTCGGTGAATCCGGCGTGCAAAAGAGCTTCCTCGGGCAGGTCGGCGAGGGTCTTGCATTGATGCAAACGCCGAACAAGACGTTGTGCGAGAACGAGGTTCAGGGCGGATGTGATGTTGTATCCTGGAATACCCATGTTCAAAAGACGCGTAACAGACTGCGGTGCGTCGTTTGTGTGCAGGGTTGACAGGACCAGGTGGCCTGTCTGGGCCGCCTTGATCGCGATCTCCGCGGTTTCGAGGTCGCGGATCTCGCCGACCATGACGACGTCTGGATCCTGTCGCAAAAATGAACGCAGCGCCTTGGCGAAGGTCATGCCCTGCTTGGCGTTTTGTTGCACCTGGTTGATGCCCCTGACCCTGATTTCCACCGGGTCTTCGACCGTGGAAATATTCCGACCTTCGTCGTTCAGCATGTTCAGAGCCGTATAAAGGGTGACCGTTTTACCACTACCGGTGGGGCCGGTGACCAAGACCATGCCGTAAGGTTTAAAGATGGCGCTCTCGTAGCCCTCTTTCTGTGCTGGCTCGAAGCCCAGCCCCTCGATTCCGATGTTGGTCACTGACGAGTCCAGAATACGCAGCACGACCTTCTCTCCGAAAAGTGTTGGGCAGGTGCTTACGCGGAAATCCATACTCTTGGTGCGTGAGAGGTTGAGCTTGATCCTTCCATCTTGCGGAATGCGTTGCTCCGCAATATCGAGGGAGGCCATGACTTTCAGGCGAGAAGACAGTCGCCGGGACATCTGCACCGGTGGGGCCGCAACGCTTTTAAGAACTCCGTCGAGCCGGTAGCGAATGCGATAGTCCTTTTCATACGGCTCAAAGTGAATGTCGGATGCGCCCTTTCGAATCGCATCCACCAGTACCTTGTTGATGAACTTGACGACCGGCGTTTCATCAACCGCTGAGCGGGCGTCTTCATCTTCTTCCCTCTCGTCTTCCAGTTGAAACCCGATGTCTTCCAGGCCTTCGTCTTCGAAATCATCGAATTCGGGCTCCTGGCTGTCCATCGCGCGTTCGATGGCGTCTTCCAACTGATCGGCGGCAACGAGAATCGTCTCGACGTGAAAGCCTGAGCTGAAGGATATCTCGTCGATAACTTCGTGGTTGGTCGGGTCGGTCAGGCCGATAAAAAGTGACTTGCCGCGAAGGTATAGGGGCAGTGCGCGATGCTTTTGGACGAGGCGATCGTCAACTAGAGTCAAGGGTGCCACTGACATGTCAATGGCTGCAACGTCGACCAGCGGAACGCCATATTCGATCGACGCAGCCATAGCCAGAAGGGCGGGCTCAACCTCCCGCTCACTGATCAGCCAGGCAAGGACGGTTGTGCCGCTGTTGCTGGCCTGTTCGACGGCCTCAACGGCCTGCTGTTCTTCGAGCAGCCCCTCCGAGACCAGGCGTCTCGCGAAACCGTGTAAGTGGCTGGAAACTTTTAATTCAGTGTTCATGAACGGGTCGCTCCGTCTACCCGGGCATCATTATACTGAAAATCAGGTGCTTGTCGGGCATCCGCAGCGAGTGGTCCGGTTCCCGGTCGAAACAGCTGGAAACACTTTTCGCGATGTAGGCCAGGCTCAGCTATCCCGGCAACTTGCGGGCAGCAGCCTGACATTGGCCGAGCTGGTATTGCCCGTGCCGCAATTCCAGTTCACGATCCCACTGGGCAACTGGTTTGGCATCAGCACGGGTTCGATAATACCCGAAAAGACCCCAATGGCGGCTTCGTCTATATCGACCCTGAATGATCCGTCGCCGGACACATAACCCACAAAGCCGCTGCAGAATTGGCTCATACCGGACACCGCCGTAGGCAGTCCCGCGTCTGTCAGGCTAGGGGGCCAGGGCCCCATGATTTGCCGATACTCTGAAATATGAATCTTGGCGACGGACGCGCCGTTGATGCACTCGGTGATTTTGCTTCGAACCGTGTAATTTTTGTAGGCAGGCACAGCGAGAGCCACCAACAGGGCAATCACAACGATGATGATCATCAGTTCGATCAGCGTGTAGCCGCCGCTCTTGTGCCAACACGCTTTGTGCGCCTTGAATGTCATATGTGGCTTCCCCGTTGTGTGCTGTCCAGGCTCCAAACTGCCGCCTGGATTATTGGCAAGGCCCCGCTCCGACTATAGCCAATTCACCTTTTCATGTAAATCAGGCTATTCGACAGGATCGCTATGGGAGTGAAAAAAAACCCCTGCAGAGCCTGCAGGGGTTTTAGTCTCATATCGGTCGGCGATATGACGCCGCCCAATGTGCTGCGGCTTACGTGCCGCGGCAAGAGGCCGGCAGGTATTTGACATCTGCAGCGGCGGTGGTGCCAGAACTGCAGCGCCAGTCAACGCCACCTTGCGCGTTGGAAGCTGGCGTCAGCACGGGTTGGATCGAGCTGCTGCTCGCGCCGACTTGGGTTTCGTTCACGTTGATGGCGAACGCGCCCGTGGTAGTGCTGTAGGCGTCGAAACCGTCACAATACTGGCTTTGACCGGCCGGTGTCGCTACGCTCGCCGCATTGGTGGTGCCAGGCCAGTTTGCCATGGACTCATAGTACTCTGAGATGGCCAGCTTGGGCACGGCTGCGCCGTTGATGCACTCAGCAACCTTCGTGCGAACGGTGTAGTCCTTGTAAGCCGGTACGGCCAGAGCGACCAGAATGGCGACGATCGCGATCACGATCATCAGTTCGATCAAGGTGAAACCTTGTTGTACTCGTTTCATGTTACGCATTATTGATACCCTCCAATGGCATTAGCGCGGTGTACGCTTTATTTCCCATGAAACCTGGGATGCGTTGGAATAATGCAATTCCCGTGCCGAGTGATCAAATGGCTTTTAGATCAAGCGATTGACCTCCTCTCTGGTCAGAAATTTGAGGGATTTCTTGCACCTTTTGTCATAAAGTGACAAATATTGTCACCTTTTGCCGCGCTCTGGATAGGCATATTCGCAAATCAGGCCCGCTTGCCAATACCGAGGGAGATCGGGGGCTGCTGTCATCAAACCACTCAGGCGCTCCTCCATGTTCCGCAACTCTGAGATCGAGAAAAACACCAGCAGCAAGCCGCTGGCTATCCCGGCCAATCCCACCCCTGCCACCTTCAGGGTTGTTCCGCCATGGCTTCGAATTTTAACCTCCGAAGGGCTCCCCCCGCGGTTCAAACCCATGGTCCAGCCCAGTATCAGGCAGCCCAGCATCTGACTGGCTGGCGTCATGAGAACCCCACTGAGGTTGGCGTGAATCGCCGCGGCGAAAATGCTGCAGGCCAGCAACACTACGGCGGGCTGGCCCTTGGGGGGGGCGGGTTCTGCCGCCCTGACCACGCCCATGACCAGCCGTCCTGCCAGCCAGACGCCAGCCAAAAGGATAAGCAGCGTCGCTGGAAACCCCCACTCTGACACCAGTTGGATTACAAAATTATGCGGGTGGGCTGCCAGTTTCGCGGGGCTCTCGCAAACAAACCTGCCAGGACCGATGCCAAGGACAGGGTTGTCTTTTGCCTGATTCCATGCCACTGCCCACATGTAAGAGCGCCCGGTGGTGTGAAGCATGGGGCGCTGGACGGACTGCTCGAGAAATTCGCCCCCCTCCGGAGCCAGTGACGTGTGCGAAAGCGAGACACCCCCGAACAGCAGGCAGCCGATCAAAAAACCGGCCAGCTGCAGCCCAGCCCAGCGGCCCGCTCTTCGATAGGTGATCGCCGCAAACAGGCACATTGAAAAAATCAGGCTTACCGTGGTGCCCCGCCCACCGGTTGCCAGCACGATATACCATTGCATGGCGATCAGGATGACCGCCAGGGCCCGCGATCGCGCCGTCGGTTTGAAGACCATCGGGATGGCCGCAAGCAGTGGAATGGACCAGGTTTGCAGCTGATTGTAGAACCTTGGATGCGCGAACCGAACCAGCATCTGGTCGTAACTGAATTCCCGGTCCAGGTTCCAGTTTGCCAACAGCCCCATGAATTCCTGGGTTGCTACAGCGACGCCCAACAGCATGATGGCTGACAGGGCGATACGATCGAACAGCGTGCCCAACACTCGCCTGCTGGCCGCGATGCAGAGCGCCGCGATCAACAAGGCCAGCAGCATGCCGACTTCGGCCAGGGAATAGCCCGGGGGGCTGAAACGCAGGCTGGACCAGACCGCGAGCGCAAACGCCAGGCTGAACGCCGCTATGATGAGGGTGGGCACCTTTTGGACCTGGTCGAAAAACGCGCTGCGCGGCCCGGGAAAAATCATCACCAGGCTCGTTATGGACAGAAAGACCAGCGTCTCCACGAGTCGTTTGCCGTTGTAGGGCGCCACGCCGGGCACGACGTCGAAGCTGCTGGTCAGGACCAACGCGGCGCAAGGAAGGATCAGTATGAACAGTGCCGCCCCGTCTGGTCTGTTTCTGCGCCCGTCGCTGTCGGGGGCGCTGGGTGTTCTTGGTAAGGGGCGGGGCTCAGTCAATACCAAACTTCTTCAGTTTGTACCGGAACGAGCGAAAGCTGATACCCAGCAGTTCGGCCGCCCTGGTCTTGTTGTAGCGTGCTTTCTTCAGGGCGTCTTCCAGCATTTTCTTCTCGATGTCCTCGATATACGTGTCGAGCGACTGATCCTCGTCGATCCCCGGGGCATCGCCGCCCTGATCATGGACGGCGACCTGTTCCAGCATGAGGTCATCCGGTTCTATTTCATCACCCTCACACATGGTCACGGCTCGCTGGAGAATATTGACGAGTTCGCGAACATTGCCCGTGTAATGGTGGGTCATCAGAGCCTGCATGGCTGAATCTGAGATGACGGGGATCAGGTCTTCTTCCCAGTCGGCGGTGATCTCGTCGAGGAAATGGCTTGCCAGCAAGGGAATGTCCTCCGGCCGCTCTTCCAGCCCGGGCATGGAAAGCTCAATGACATTCAGGCGAAAGAAGAGATCGGAGCGAAACTTACCGCTCTCCACCAATGGTTTCAGCGGCTGGTGGGTGGCGCTGAGAATACGCACGTCCACGGGGATTTCCTCGCGCGCGCCAATGGGCCTGACCGCTTTCTCCTGTATCGCGCGCAGCAGTTTTACCTGCATGTGCAACGGAAGGTCGGCAACCTCATCCAGCATCAGGGTCCCTCCATCGGCTGCCTGGAAGAGTCCTTCCTTGTCCGCGTTGGCCCCGGTAAAGCTGCCCCGGCGATGACCGAAGAACTCGCTCTCCATCAACTCCGTCGGGATGGCTCCGCAGTTCACCGGTACGAATGGATGATCTGATCTGGGCCCCAGTTCATGAATCAGTCGTGCCGCCAATTCCTTGCCGGATCCGCTAGAGCCGCTGATCAGGACAGGCGCCTGGCTACGGGCCAGCTTTCGGATCATTTTCCGGGTCCTGGCAATCGCCGGGGACTGCCCAATCAACCGTTCCAGTTGGTCGAGTTCGGGGCCGGCGGTGGTTGTATCTACCTCTCTGGGCGCTTTTGCGTCCTGCGCCTTCAAACGCAGCGCGGTATTGACCAGCTTACGCAGAATCTCCAGGTCGACGGGTTTTGATACAAAATCGAAGGCACCGAGTTTCAGTGCGTGTACCGCATCCTCTACTTTGCCGTGGGCGGTGATGACCGCCGTGGGCAGGTCAGGATGGCGCTCGGCAATTTCGCGAACCAGGTCGAGTCCGTTGCCATCCGGTAGCCGCATATCGGTCAGGCAGAAACTGAATGTATTGCCCAGCAGCGCCTGACGGGCTTCGCCGAGGTCCCCGGCGGCGGTTACCCTGAGTCCCATACGGGACAGGGTCAAATCCAACAACTCGCGGATATCCGGTTCGTCGTCAATGATCAGTACATGTTGCTGGTTATTCATTATCGTTAGGTGCTCTCTGCCCCGTCCGATTCAGGGGTGATTTCTCCGGACAGTGCGAGGCGAATATGAAAACGTGTCTTCCAGTTAGGTGTTGAGTCTACCGTAAGTTCCGCCTGGTTGGCTTCACATAACTGCTTGGCGATATACAGCCCCAGTCCCGAACCTTGTCTGCGCGTGGTGTAAAACGGCTCGAAAATATGCTCGATATGGCGGTCTGATATCCCCGGGCCCGGATTTTCAACGCTGATGACGCAATACCCGGCGCTTCGGATTTGGATCAGTCGCAAGGTGATTACGGTCTTTTCGTCTTCCATCTCGCCGTGATGAACCGCGTTTTCCATCAACTTCCAGAGGGCCTGGTGCAGCTGACTGCGGTCGAACATGGCCAGGGACGATGCGGTGCCGAGTTCGCGGGCGACTTCCAGGTCTCGCCCGGACATGGACGAGGTGAATTCATCGGCCAGGTCATCCAGCCATGGGCCCAGTTCGATCAGGTCGGGGCGAGATTTCTCCCGTCGCGACAACTGAAGAATATTCTCGACGATGTCGTTCATCCGCCTGGACTGCCCGGTGATGATCTGGACCAGGCGATGGTCGGCTTCATCCAGGGTTTCGGATTCCTGCAGCAATTGGGCGGCATGGCTGCTTGCCGCCAGCGGATTTCGAATTTCATGGGCCATGCTGCTGGACAGTTTCGCCAGCGTGCTGTTGGAGAGTTCCAGCGCTCTTTGCGCGACCACGTCGTTGTCTTCCAGAAAGATCAGTACTCGCACGCCCTGTCCGCTGGGCAGCATCACGAATTTTGGAACCACCTGTGCCTGAGAGGCATTGAGGGTGAGCGGCATGGTGTCTTTGGCGGGGTCCACCTGCCAACGATTCATCGCGTCACTCAACTCCGGTGAAATCTGCTCCAGCACGCGATCACTGGTCGACGGGTTGCCCAGCAAAAACCAGGCCGACTCGTTCATCATCTGTATGATGCCGGCCTGGTCAACCGCGAGAACGCCGCCGCGCATGCGGCGAATAATCAGTTCGTTGATCTGCTCCAACCTGATCAGGTGGCGCTGTTGACGCTCGGCGATCAGGCGATAGTCGCGTGCCCAGAATGCGAGCAGGTGGATCAGGATGGCAGTCAGGAAATTGGTAATGCCGTAAAACCCGGCACTGACCAGGTTCTCGGTCTGCACCTCTTCGGCTACGGTTTTGGAAAACGCTTCGCCGATGATGACAATCGTGGCCAGTGAAGCGATGAACAAGGCCATTCTGAGCGGCAGCAGAATGGCGGCCGAGGCGCAGATGAATACGAGGAGGACACCCAGGCCGCTCTGCCCGCCTCCGAACAGCACGTAGAACAGGGAGAGGAACAGCGTATCTGCCAGCAGCGCCAGCCGCGCCAGCGCAAAACACTCCAGGCGCTGGCTGCGCGTCATGTAAAGCAGACCGAGGCCGCTGATCACGTAGGTAATGAGGAAAACGGTCGTCAGCAGCTTCGGGACCTGGAAGCTAGGGACCACCATGAAGCTGAACAGGAAGGCCGCCGTCAGCAAAATGCCGATGAACAGCCGAAATGCGTTCAGGTAGTTGATGACCCTGAGCGTCAGGTTGGCAGACAAGGGGTAGATGGAAGCGTTACCGTTTGTCTTTTTGTCTCTGTCTGGGGCGGGATTGCTTGCCATTAGGCCGACATCGGACTCCATGCGTGTGCCTGTAAAATTATAGCATCCGAGCCCCTGGTCCCGGTTGCGCGGACGCTGTAATTTTTGTCGGGGGCGTTGGTAAACCTGCCCGCGTGACCTGCCGGTCTGAGCGGGGGGCGCGTATCGTTGTCGCGCATCGCGGGTTTTGATTTGCCGCGTAAATCGGGCGAAAATAGCGAGTTCGACATGAGCCTGGTCAACCGCTTCGAGATCACCGGCTCCGCGACGACGATAATCGCATTCTTGAGGAGAAAGCATGAATTTTCACGAGTATCAGGCAAAGGATCTCTTTGCCGAGTATGGCATTCCAGTGCCCGCGGGCCAGGTAGCCAGGAGCGGTGAGGAAGCCGTGGCGGCCGCGCGTACCGTGGGCGGTGATGAATGGGTGGTCAAGGCGCAGGTGCACGCCGGGGGCCGAGGTAAAGCGGGGGGCGTGAAGCTGGTCTCTGATCTCGACGCTGTGCGCGATGAGTCCATCCGAATGCTCGACATGTCAATCAGCACCTACCAGACCGGCGGCCGGTCACTGCCGGTCGATTCGGTGCTCATTGCCGAGGCAACCGACATCAAAACCGAACTCTACCTGTCTGCGCTGGTCGATCGTGTCCATCGCTGCGTGACCTTTATGGGCTCTGCCGCCGGCGGTGTGGATATTGAACAGGTCGCAGAGACCGAGCCCGACAAAATTGTGACCGTCCATGTCAACAACACCTCGGGACTGCAAGCGTTTCAGAGTCGCCAGATGGGTTTTGGCATGGGGCTGAACGGCAAGCAGGTGCGGCAATTGAGCGGCATCATGGACAGCCTTTACCGGCTTTTCTGCGAGAAAGACCTGAGCCTGGTGGAAATCAACCCCTTGATCATCGACGGCGCGGGTGACCTGGTGGCTCTGGATGCCAAGATCAACGCCGATGACAATGCGCTTTTCCGGCATCCTGAACTGGCCGCCATGCGTGACGAGTCGCAGGAAGACCCCGCGGAACGCGAGGCAAGCCGACACGACCTCAATTACGTGACGCTGGATGGCAATATCGCCTGTATGGTCAACGGGGCCGGACTGGCCATGGCGACCATGGATGTGATCAAGCTCAATGGCGGAGAGCCTGCCAATTTTCTGGACGTGGGCGGCAGTACGGACGCGGCGAAGGTCAAGGAGGCCTTCAAGCTGATTCTGTCCAGCGACCGGGTCGAGGCGATTCTGGTCAATATTTTTGGCGGCATCGTGCGCTGCGATCTGATTGCCGAGGGCATCATCAGCGCGGTGCAGGAGGTGGGCGTCAACGTGCCCGTCGTGGTCCGGCTCGAGGGCACGAATGTGGATGAAGGCCGACAGATGCTGGCTGAGAGTGGTCTCGATCTGCAGTCGGCCAGTGACCTTAACGACGCGGCCCAGAAGGTGGTCGCGGCGGCCAGTGGAATGGAGGTGGCGCAATGAGCGTGTTAATCGATAACACCACAAAAGTTCTGGTGCAGGGCTTTACGGGCAGCCAGGGAACTTTCCATTCCCAGCAGGCGCTGGAATACGGAACCCGGCTGGTTGGAGGCGTGACCCCGGGAAAAGGCGGCCAGGAACACCTCGGTCTGCCTGTTTTCAATACGATGTCGGAGGGCGTCGACGCCACCGGCGCTGATGCCAGCGTTATTTACGTGCCGCCGCCTTTTGCGGCTGACGCCATTCTGGAGGCCGCTGACGCGGGCATCAGGGTCATCGTGGCCATCACCGAAGGTATTCCGGTTCAGGACATGATGCGCGTCAAGGCGGTCATTTCTGAAAAGGAAGACACCTGGCTGATCGGCCCGAATTGCCCCGGAATCATTACCCCCGGGGCGTGCAAGATCGGCATCATGCCGGGGCGTATCCACAGCCGCGGCAAAGTGGGCGTGGTTTCCCGGTCCGGGACTTTGACTTACGAGGCGGTTTACCAGACCACGCTGGCCGGTCTGGGGCAGTCCACCTGTATTGGTATCGGTGGAGATCCGATTCAGGGCGTGAACTTTATCGATGTGCTGCGGCTTTTCCAGGATGACCCGGAAACCGATGGGATCATCATGGTGGGCGAGATTGGTGGATCAGCCGAGGAAGATGCGGCCGAATTCATAGACGCCCACGTCACCAAGCCGGTCGTGGCCTATATCGCGGGTGTCACCGCCCCTCCGGGCAAGCGCATGGGACACGCAGGGGCCATCATTGCCGGTGGCAAGGGCACGGCGGAAGCCAAGTTCAAGGCGCTGGAGGCAGCGGGCGTCAGCACGGTGCGTTCGCCCGCCGATCTCGGCCGCGCCATCAGTGAGAGCCTCGCCTCCTGACGGATGACCGGCCGGGGCAACGCCCCGGCCGGATGAGACATGATCAAGCTGGCTCTGGCACAAATGGATTTTCCTGTCGGTGATCTCGACGGTAATCTTGAGCGCGCACTGCACTGCCTGGACGAGGCCCGTGACAAGAACGCGGACCTGGTGCTTTTTCCGGAACTGGCGTTGACCGGTTATCCGCCGGAAGACCTCTTGCTCCGGCCCGGTTTTATGCGCCGGGCCCGCGAGACCCTGGAACAGCTTTGCGCGGCCGGCAAAGACGTAGATCTGCTCATTGGCCACCCCTGGGAAGAGAAGGGCTGCCGTTACAATGCGGTGAGTTGGATTCGGTCCGGCCGGGTGATCGGGCGCTATTACAAGCAGATGCTGCCGAACTACGCGGTCTTCGATGAACGTCGCTATTTCACGCCGGGCGACCAGCCGCTGGTGATGGCGTTCAAGGGTTGCAGGGTGGGCGTCATTCTGTGCGAGGATGCCTGGGAACCGGGGCCCGCGGACCAGGCCCGCGCCGCGGGGGCCGACCTGCTCCTGATCCCCAATGCTTCGCCTTACCGTGACGACAAGCAGCCGGCCAGGGAGGCCATGCTCGCGCGGCGTCATTCGGAACACGGCCTGCCCATGGTGTACTGCAATCTTGTCGGCGGCCAGGATGAGCTGGTCTTCGACGGCCGTTCCATGGTGATGGGCCGTGATGGCGCCATCGATGCGCGCGGGCCGCATTGTCAGGACGCCCTGTTGTGCGTGGATTATGACCCTGCCGATGGCCGCTTCCACCCCCTAGGGTGGCCGGATGAAGATTCCGGCCAGTCAGCGGAGATCTATCGCGCCCTGGTTCGGGGGACCGCCGATTATGTGCTTAAAAACGGATTCACGGATGTTGTGATGGGCTTGTCTGGCGGCATCGATTCGGCGATGTGCCTGGCCATATGCGCCGACGCGCTGGGTCCCGAAAGGGTTCATGCCGTGATGATGCCGTCCCGGTTCACATCCAAGGAGAGTCTTGACCTGGCCGCGGGTCAGGCCGGGGCCATGGGGGTTGATTACCGTGTAGTGCCTATCGAGCCGACGCTGGAGGCATGTGCTGACAGCCTCAGTGATGCCATGTCGCGGCCCCCCTCGGGCATCACGCACGAAAATCTGCAGGCGCGAATCAGGGGCATGATGGTGATGGCCTATTCCAACCGCCGGGGGTGGCTGCCCATTGCGACCAGCAACAAGAGTGAGCTGGCCGTGGGTTACAGCACGCTCTACGGAGATATGTGCGGAGGGTTTTCACCGATCAAGGATTGCCTCAAGACCCGGGTCTACGAATTGGCCCGTTATCGCAACGGCCAGGGTGGGGTGATACCCGAGGGCGTCATTGCCCGGGCGCCCACGGCTGAGCTGCGGGCCGACCAGGTCGATATGGACAGTTTGCCGCCCTACGAGGTGCTTGACGAGATCCTCAGGCTTTACGTCGATCATGACGAGTCGATTGCGGAGATCGCCGGTCGTGGATTTGACGAAGCGACGGTTCGCCGAGTGGCGTCGATGGTGCTGGCCAGCGAATTCAAACGGCGGCAGGGCGCCCCCGGTGTGCGAGTGACCTCGCGTGGTTTTGGCCGTGACCGCCGTTACCCCATCACGTCCGGCTGGCGGGAAAACATGGCCTAGCCGGCCGTCCCTGGTCGCCGGGTCAGAAAGGCCAGAGCCGGGCCCAGAAGCCTTTGCCCCCGTCATCGCCGCTGACCAGCGGATGATCGGGATAGTTCATTTCCAGCACGCGCAGCGCATCGTCGGCCAGTTCGGGCAGGCCGAGTTCGGTGTAGGCGATGTACATAATCTCGAGCGCGTTGCCGGCCTCGGGTGAGTTCGGATAGGTCTCAAGCAGGTAACGTCCTCGGTTCGCCGCCGCCACGTAAGCTTTCCGCTTCAGGTAATACCGGGCGACATCGATCTCGTAAAAGGACAGGTTGTTGCGCAGAAAGACCATTCGCTGGCGGGCGTCGGGTGCGTAGCGACTGTCCGGAAACCGTCGGCAAAGCTCATCGAAATCCGCGAATGCCTCCAACGCCGCGCTCTGATCACGATCGCGGATACGGCTGGGCATCAGTTTCTCCAGGAAACCGACTTTCTGCTCATAATTGGTCACGCCACGTATATAGAAGGCATAATCCACGTTTGGATGGCTGGGGTAGGTTCGGATAAACCGGTCGGCGGTCGCGAGCGCCTGTTCGGTTTGTCCGGCCCGGTAGAAGGCATACGCCATTTCCAGCTGGGCCTGTTCGGCGTAGCGGCCAAACGGATAACGCGTCTGCAGTATCTTGTAGGCGCGCACCGCCCGGTCGTAAGCCTTGTTGTCCAGGTGCCTCTTGGCATCGTCATACAGCTCAGCCGCTGTTCGCGCATCCTCGAATCCGGGATCTTTCTTGCAGCCGCCCAGGCCGAGCACGGTGATCAGCAGCAGCACCAGGATGGTGCCGGGTGTCAGGTGTAGGGCTGGGGTTGTTCTAGTTTGAAAACCACTCATTGGGAACGATCGATCCGGTCAGTCGCAGAGGCGGCATGATAACGGACTCACCGTCCTTTCACTAGTCCGGCGAGCCGTGTACATTGATATTGCCGGGCAACACGCACCCGGAGTGAAGCATTTGAACCGTGTCTGATCGTATTCGCCAACAGCATCAAACCTCCCCTGAGCACGCGGGGGTACGCTTCGACCAGGCGGCGGCCGAACTCTTTCCTGCATTTTCACGCGCCCGGTTGCAGCACTGGATCAAAAGTGGCGCGTTGACGGTCGATGGCCGATCCCAGCGGCCCGCTTTCCGGCTGGCCGGGGGGGAGACCCTGGCCCTGGACGCGGAACCGGAACGCGAGGTCGATGTCGTCGCCCAACCCCTGGATCTGTCCATTGTGCATTCCGATGATTCCCTGCTGGTGCTCGACAAAGCCGCTGGCATGGTGGTTCATCCGGCGGCGGGCAACCCTGACGGTACGCTTCAGAACGCCCTGCTGCACCACGACCCCGCGCTGGCGCAGGTGCCCCGGGCGGGTATCGTGCATCGGCTGGATAAGGACACCAGCGGCGTCATGGTCGTGGCCCGTACGCTCCAGGCGCACACGGCGTTGGTCCGGCAGCTGCAGGAGCGCAGCATGAGCCGGGTTTACCATGCAGTCACCCACGGATGCATGTTACCGGCGGGCACGGTGGACGCGCCGATTGGCCGGCACCCCAGGCAACGTCAGAAAATGGCCGTGGTCAGCGGCGGCAAGCCTGCCGTTTCGCATTATCGGCGCTTGCGCGGGTATGGGCATTTCAGCCACGTGGAGGTGTCGTTGGAGTCCGGGCGCACCCACCAGATCCGGGTTCACATGCGCCACCTGGGTTTTCCGATCGTGGGTGATTCCGTCTACGGCCGCAGGCTGAAAAAGAATGCGCCCATTCCGGACGACCTGCGGACGGTGATCGAGTCATTTCCACGCCAGGCTCTGCACGCCCGGTTTCTCAGCCTCGAGCACCCGGAGCACAGGCAAACCATGAAGTTCGAGGCTGTGTTGCCCGACGACATGGCCGACCTGCTTTCGGCGCTGGACAGGTTCGATTCGCGCTAGCCGATTTACCCACGAGACAAGCGTCCATCTGCTCAGGACGGCCAGACTACGGCCGCGCGATCATCATTCAGCTCATTCAGCCTACACAAGCAGGCGGAGCTTTCCTGCATACGGGCTTTTGATTCACCCCTAGTATCGGTATCGCTGTCGCGACGGGCACGCCCGGGCGGAACAGCCTATTCCATACACAACAAGGGGGAATCATGAAACTTACCTGGATCCTAATGGCATGCCTCAGCATGTGCGCTCCTGCCGTTTCGCAGGCCTATACCACAACCGTCATCTGCGATGCCTGTGGGGAAGCGGAGTATTCGAAATCGGCACTGCGCGCCGCAGAGGGTGCAGACCACGTGCTCGTCATCGATGGTGCCAACGCCCAACTGCGCAAATACCGGGTCAGCCGCTCGGGCGACCGCGAGTTGACCCGCTATCGCACCACAGTCAGCAGAATCGAACCGTCCCGGAAAGAATGGTCTGATTTCGAGGAAATGGTCCGGATTTATGACACGATCCGCTTTCACCTCGAATCCTGCGGTCCGGGGGAGATGGGTGATTACCTGGTGCCCGATATGAATGTCTCCTGGGCCTGTGAGCAGCACGATGCCTGTTACGCTGCCGGTGGTACTTCCGACGACAGGGCACGGTGCGACCAGCAGTTCTACAACGACATGATCGCTTTGGGCACCCATTACACCCTGGCCACCGCCTATTACCTGGCCGTTCGTGCGGCAGGCTGGATGTATTTTAACTACACATCGATTAACGCTTTCAGTATATGGGGGAACCCGTCAGGCTGCGCATACTTTGAATTCTGTGACTATACTGACATCGTGGCTATGCCGCGGTGAAACTAGGGGTTTCCTTTCGTCAGGGGCTTCATCAGTACAGTGATGCGGCATGGCCAACCGTCCGGTTGGCCATGCGGCTCGTTTTCAGGGCGGATTTTCGCGAGGAGGGGATATGTCAGAACTGCAACCTGTCCATCAGTTTATTATTCTGCTGGTGGTTTCCATCGTGGTGGCATACGCGGTCACCAGCGTGGTGCTGGGCGCGAAGCCGGGGCGAACCCTGCGGGTGTCGGTCAGCGCGATTGTTGCGACCATTTTCGTCCACGCGTACCTGATCCTTACCGGGCAGGGACCGGACCAGTTCGTACTGGTCTCCGTCATCATGATGCTGATTTACGGGGCCGTTGGCAGCTTGTTGCTGGACGTGGCTCGGGGCAAGTTCTTCACTCAGGCCAAATAGCCGACGAGCCGCCGCCGACCAGCGATTTCAGTCGTTCGCCAGTTCGATCCTGGTCACCCTCTGGAACCCGCGGGGCAGCTTCCGGCCGCGTTTGGCCCGGTCGCCCCGGTAATGGTCCAGGTCTTTACTGCTCATGCGCAGGTAGCGCTGGCCGGCCCATACCAGAATGTCTCCCGTGGCATCCTTGACCACCATCCCGATCATATGTTCTTCACCGGATTTGAGCCGCTTGGGGGGAATGTTGATCAGTTTGTTGCCCTTGCCTTTGGACAGCTCGGGCAACTCAGCCAGGGGGAATGCCAGCAGATAGCCGTCAGAAGTGACGCAGACGATGGTCTCCGCCTGCTCTGAGGGAATGTATGCCGGGCTCACGGGAGAAGACCCGGGCGGCAGCGTCAGCATGGCCTTGCCTGCCTTCATCCTGCTGTGCAGATGGCCAAGAGCGGTGACGAAACCGTATCCGTAGGAACTGGCCAGGACGACCTTCTGCTCGGCATCACCTGCCAGGGCGAACAGGAAGCGTGCGCCTTCAGGCGTGGTGAATCGGCTGGTGAGCGGTTCGCCCAGCCCCCTCGCCGATGGGAGATTATGCGCGGGCAGAGCATAGGCTCGGCCGCTGGAATCGAGGAAGACGGCTTGCTGATTGCTGCGGCCCCTTGCAGCATCCTGGTAGGCGTCTCCCGCTTTGAAGTTGAGGCTTTCGGGGTCGATCTCGTGACCTTTGGCGGCCCGGACCCAGCCGGATTGCGACAGGATAATGGTAGCGGGCTCGGATGGCACCAGATCTTCTTCTTTAAGCGCCTGGGCAGCTTCGCGCTCAGCGAGTACCGAGCGGCGGTCATCCCCGTATTTTTCAGCGTCAGCAAGCAGCTCTTTTTTGATGAGCGTGTTGAGCCGTTGCCCGGAGCTCAGCGTGACTTCAAGCGATTGACGCTCCTCCTCCAGTTCAGCCTGTTCGCCTTTGATTTTCATCTCCTCGAGGCGAGCGAGGTTCCGAAGCTTGAGTTCCAGGATGGCTTCCGCCTGAGTTCCCGTGAGTTCGAACCGGTCCATGAGCGCCGGCTTGGGCTCTTCCTCGGTGCGGATGATATGTATGACCTCATCGATATTGAGGAATGCCAGCAGCAGGCCTTCCAGGATATGCAGCCGGTCAACAACCTGATCCAGGCGATGTTCGAGGCGACGGGTGACCGTATCCAGCCGGAATTTGAGCCATTGCTTGAGCAGTTCCCTGAGGTTCAGAACCTGGGGCTTGCCGTTAATACCGATGACGTTGAGGTTGACCCGATAGTTTCGCTCGAGGTCCGTGGTGGCAAACAGGTGGTTCATCAACTGCTCGACATCAACCCGGTTGGAGCGCGGGACGATCACCAGCCGGGTGGGGTTCTCATGATCCGATTCATCCCTGAGGTCTTCCACCATGGGCAGCTTCTTGCTCCTCATCTGGCTGGCGATCTGCTCCAGCACGCGCGCTGGCGACACCTGGTGGGGCAGAGCGGTGACCACGATCTCAGCATTCTCCTTTTCCCAGGTCGCTCGCATTTTGACTGAGCCATTACCGGACTCGTAAATCTTCGCCAGATCATCCCGCGGCGTAATGATCTCCGCCCCAGTGGGGTAATCGGGCCCCTGGATGTGCTCGCAGAGTTCCTGGACGGTGGTGGATGGCTTTTCGATCAGGCGAACGCATGCACTGACGACTTCGTTCAGGTTGTGTGGCGGAATATCCGTCGACATGCCCACGGCGATGCCCATGCTGCCGTTGAGCAACAGGTTTGGCAACCTGGCCGGCAGGCGCTCCGGCTCTTTCAGCGTGCCGTCGAAATTGGGCTGCCAGTCCACGGTGCCCATGTCCAGTTCCGCCAGCAACGAGCGCGCATAGGGCGCAAGCCGAGATTCGGTGTAGCGCATGGCGGCGAAGGATTTGGGGTCATCCGGCGAGCCGAAATTGCCCTGACCGTCGATCAGGGGATAACGGAAGGAGAAGGGCTGTGCCATGAGGACCATGGCCTCATAGCAGGCCGAATCCCCATGCGGATGAAACTTGCCCAGCACATCACCCACGGTGCGTGCTGATTTTTTGTGTTTGGACCGGGCGCTGAGCCCGAGCTCTGACATGGCGTAGACGATACGCCGCTGTACCGGTTTCAGGCCATCACCCACATGAGGCAGGGCTCGATCCAGCACGACATACATCGAGTAATCGAGATAGGCGCGTTCGGCATATTCCCGCAGCGGGATTTTTTCGTATTCACTGAAGCTGGATGTCAGGTCAGTCATCTTTTCGGTCATCTTCCGTGCCGGTCGCCGGGCACAAGACCCATTCCGATGCGGCGGTTGTATGAATGGGTTGGGTGATTACACGTTGGCGAGGTTGCCCTTGTCCTCCAGCCAGACTTTTCGGTCGGAGGAACGTTTTTTTGACAGCAGCATGTCCATCAGTTTGCGGGTCGCGCTCTCGTTGCCCACGGTGAGTTGAACCAGTCGGCGCGTGTCCGGGTCAATGGTGCTCTCCCTCAGTTGCATGGGGTTCATTTCACCCAGACCCTTGAACCGGGTTTCCATGACCTTGCCCTTTTTCTTCTCCGCGGTGATCAATTCCATGACCGCCTGACGCTCTTCCGCGTCCAGGGCGTAAAAGGTCTCCTTGCCGACGTCGATCCTGAACAGTGGCGGCATGGCGACGAAAACATGCCCGGTCTCCACCAGCGGCTGGAAGTGCTGCATGAACAGGGCGGACAGCAAGGTGGCGATATGCAGGCCGTCGGAATCCGCATCAGCGAGGATGATGATTTTTCCGTAACGCAGTCCGGAGATCGCCTCGGAGCCGGGATCGACGCCGATCGCGACCGAGATGTCATGAACTTCCTGGCTGGACAGGACGGCGTCGGATTCCACCTCCCAGGTGTTCAGGATTTTTCCGCGCAGCGGAAGGATGGCCTGGTATTCGCGGTTTCGTGCCTGCTTGGCCGACCCGCCGGCGGAGTCGCCCTCGACCAGGAACAATTCAGTCTGGCTAAGATCCTGACTGGTGCAGTCAGCCAGCTTACCGGGCAGCGCGGGTCCGGACGTGACCTTTTTCCGTGCCACCTTGCGGCTCTTTTTCATCCGCTTCTGGGCGTTTTCAATCGCAAGTTTCGCGATTTCCTCACCGTCAGCCACGTTCTGATTCAGCCACAGGCTGAAGGCGTCCTTGATGATTCCGGACACGAACGTCGCTGCCGCGCGCGAAGACAGCCGCTCTTTGGTTTGACCACTGAACTGGGGGTCACTCATTCTCAGCGAGAGGATGAAGCCGATGCGGTCCCAGACATCATCGGGTGCGAGCCGCACGCCTCTGGGCAGAAGGTTGTGCAACTCGCAGAATTCGCGCAGTGACTCGACCAGGCCGGTGCGTAATCCGTTGACGTGTGTTCCGCCCTGGGTCGTTGGGATCAGGTTGACGTAACTCTCCTGCAGGGTGTTGCCCTCGGGTAGCCAGCACAGCGCCCAGCTGATCTCAGAATCACTGCCTTTCATGTCTCCGGTGAACGGGCTGTCGGGCAAGCGGGGCTGATCCTCCAGTTCAGAACACAGATACTCTGACAGGCCGTCTTCGTATCGCCAGGTTTCCTTCTCACCTTCTTTTGCGATTTCCAGTGTCACGCTGAGCCCGGGGCAGAGCACTGCCTTGGCCCGAAGCAGATGACGCAGACTCCTGAGGGAAACCTTGGGGCTGTCAAAGTACTTCGCTTCAGGCCAGAAACGGATGCGGGTCCCGGTGTTGCGGCGTCCCACGGTGCCGACCTGCTCAAGGTCGGACACCTTCCCGCCGTCGCGGAACTTCATGTGGTGTTCGCCGGCATCCCGTTTGACCCAGACCTCGAGATCGCTGGACAAGGCGTTGACAACGGACACGCCCACTCCGTGCAACCCACCCGAGTACTGGTAGTTTTTGTCGGAGAACTTTCCGCCGGCATGCAGGCGGGTCAATATCAGTTCCACGCCCGGTATCTCGTGTTCGGGATGGATGTCCACCGGCATGCCGCGCCCATCGTCAATGACCTCGATTGAGCTGTCCTCGTGAAGGACAACGGTGATGCTGCGGCAGTATCCGGCCAGGGCCTCATCGACGCTGTTGTCGACCACTTCCTGCACCAGGTGATTCGGGCGGCTGGTGTCGGTGTACATGCCGGGGCGGCGTTGCACCGGTTCGAGGCCTGACAGTACTTCGATGTCTGAGGCCTGGTATTGAGCTGAGCTCATGTCAGCGACGTTCTCCGTGAAGGGGTGTATCGGTCATTGGCGCAAATGATAGCCGAAAACGGACCTGCTCAAGGGATGTTTCGTGAGCGCGCCGGAGCGGCTTGAGAAACGGGGACGGCATGAGGCGCAGCGAGCGAAAGTAGTGCAGAATTTCAAAAAATTCCCCAAGCAGTTCTCGCGGCACGGGGCCTGGCTCCGTATAATAACGCTCCAGGCCTATTTCAATCATTTTCAGGTTCTGGCATGGCATCTTTCGTATTCGTCACCGGTGGCGTGGTTTCCTCCTTGGGCAAGGGCTTATCGTCCGCTGCACTCGCCGCTATATTGGAGTCTCGCGGACTGCGCGTGACCCTGGTTAAACTCGATCCTTACATCAATGTCGATCCCGGCACCATGAGTCCGTTTCAGCATGGTGAGGTGTTTGTTACCGAAGATGGCGCCGAGACCGATCTTGACCTGGGACACTACGAACGCTTCGTCCGGACCCGGATGAGCCAGCTGAACAATTTCACAACCGGCCGCATCTACAACAACGTCATTGCCAAGGAGCGGCGTGGGGACTATCTGGGCGGGACCGTCCAGGTGATTCCTCACATCACCGATGAGATCAAGCGGTCCGTGGTAAACGCTGCCGAGGGGTACGACGTCGCCATGATCGAGATCGGGGGTACGGTGGGTGATATTGAATCGCTGCCGTTTCTCGAGGCCATACGCCAACTGGGCGTCGAATACGGACGCGACGCCATGTTCATGCATCTTACGCTGGTCCCTTACATCAAGGCCGCCAATGAGACCAAGACCAAGCCGACCCAGCATTCGGTCAAGGAGCTTCGTTCCATCGGTATTCAGCCGGATGTTTTGCTCTGCCGCTGCGAGAACGAGATTTCCGAAAGCGAGCGAGCCAAAATCGCCCTGTTTACCAACGTGCCCAAGAAGGCAGTCATTTCGGCGCTGGATGCCCGACACGGCATTTATGAGATCCCCATGTTGCTGCTCGAGCAGGGCCTTGACGATATCGTGATCGAACGGCTCGGGCTGGAGGTAACGCGGGATGCCGATCTGTCGGACTGGGAAGAAGTGGTTGACCGGATGGAGAACACGGATACCGAGGTGACCGTGGCCATGGTGGGCAAGTACGTCAACCATGCAGATGCCTACAAGTCCCTGACCGAGGCGCTGCAGCACGGAGGGCTGCGCGGCCGGATCAAGGTGAACATCCTCGCGCTGGAGTCTGAGGACATCGAGAATGAGGGTGTCTCCTGCCTGGAGTCAGTCGATGCCATCCTGGTGCCGGGGGGCTTTGGTGAGCGCGGCTTTGAGGGCAAGGTGGAGGCCATTCGCTATGCGCGCGAAAATGGAATTCCTTATCTCGGAATCTGCTATGGCATGCAGGCGGCGGTGGTGGAGTTTGCGCGCAACGTGTGCGGACTCGACGGCGCCAACAGCACTGAAATCGATGCCGGGAGCCCGCACCCCGTCATTGGGCTGATCACAGAGTGGCTGGATCACTCGGGCAACGTCGAGGTGCGGGATGAAGAATCGGACCTGGGCGGCACCATGAGGCTGGGCGCCCAGGAGTGCCGGCTGGCCCCGGGGACGCTGGCTCACCGCATGTATCAGGATGAGGTCATCACGGAGCGTCATCGACACCGTTATGAATTCAACAATCACTATTCCGAGGTGCTTGAGCAGCACGGCATGGTGCTGTCCGGGCGGTCTATGGACGGAACACTGGTCGAGATGATAGAGCTGGAGGACCATCCGTGGTTCCTGGCCTGCCAGTTCCATCCCGAGTTCACCTCGTCGCCCAGGGACGGCCATCCTTTATTCACCGGGTTCATCGAGGCGGCACTGGCCGTCAGGGACATCGGCTTATCAAGGGAGGCCAGCAGCCTGTGAAACTCTGTGACTTTTCGGTTGGCATTGACCGCCCGCTGTTCCTGATCGCGGGCCCATGCGTTATTGAATCCGAGCAGTTGGCCGTTGACACGGCCGGCCAGCTTCGCGAACTGACCGCTGGGCTGGAGATCCCGTTCATCTACAAGTCGTCATTCGACAAGGCCAACCGCTCCTCCGGGTCCAGCTTCCGCGGGCCGGGCGTTGAGGAGGGCTTGCGGATTCTCTCCGAGGTCAAGCGCCAGGTGGGTGTTCCGGTGCTCACCGACGTGCATGAGGATACCGATATGTCGGCGGTGGCGGAGGTGGCCGATGTGCTTCAGACACCGGCATTTCTGTGTCGTCAGACCAACTTTATCTTGAGAGCTGCAAGCGCCGGACGGCCGCTGAACATTAAAAAGGGCCAGTTCCTTTCCCCGTGGGAAATGAAAAATGTCGTCGACAAGGCGAGGTCGACAGGCAATGACCGCATCATGGTCTGCGAGCGCGGGGCGTCTTTTGGCTACAACAACCTGGTGTCCGATATGCGTTCGCTTGCGATCATGCGCGATACCGGGAGCCCGGTGGTGTTCGATGCCACGCATTCCGTTCAATTACCAGGTGGGCAGGGCACCGCTTCCGGCGGGCAACGGGAATTCATCCCCGTCCTGGCGCGCGCCGCCGTCTCTGTCGGCGTCTCGGGTTTGTTCATGGAAACCCATCCAAACCCTGAGCAGGCGTTGAGCGACGGCCCCAACGCCTGGCCGCTCGAGCACATGCAAGAATTACTGACCGTGCTCAAAGCATTGGACCGATCGGTTAAATCCACGCGGCTGCTGGAGCAGCTGGTCTAATTTTTTTATCAAGGACTCTCTCTATGCCATACGTTTCATCCATGCATGCGCGTGAAATTCTCGATTCACGCGGTAATCCCACCCTGGAAGTCGATGTGACCCTTGACTCCGGCGCGTTCGGCAGAGCGGCAGTGCCGTCAGGTGCTTCCACCGGCGCTCATGAGGCCATTGAGTTGCGCGACGGCGATACCGACCGATACCTGGGCAGAGGCGTGCGGCAGGCGGTTGCCAACGTGAATGGGCCTGTGCTTGAAGCGATCATGGGTTTGAATGTCGCGGACCAGGCCGGCCTCGACCGCTTCTTGATCGATCTGGATGGAACGGACAACAAGGGACGCCTGGGCGCCAATGCGTTGCTGGGCGTTTCGATGGCGGTGGCGCACGCCATGGCCGCGCACGAGGACAAACCTTTGTGGGCACGGCTGGCTGGCGAAACCGCAATCACCTTGCCTGTGCCGATGATGAATATCATCAATGGCGGCGCGCACGCGGATAACAGCGTGGACATGCAGGAGTTCATGATTCTTCCGGCGGGGTTTGATCGATTCTCGGAATCATTACGCTGTGGCGTTGAAATTTTCCATGCGCTCAAATCGGTGTTGAAATCGCGTGGCCTGAACACCGCCGTGGGTGACGAGGGCGGTTTCGCGCCCGATCTGGATTCCAACGAAGCGGCCGTGGAGGTGATCCTCGAGGCCACGGAGAAAGCAGGATACCGGGTTGGCGACGAGGTTTACCTGGGCCTGGACGTGGCCTCTTCTGAGTTTTACCGGGACGGGCGCTACTTTCTGGATTCGGAGCAGCGCGCCTTCGAGTCCGAGGCATTTGCCGAGTATCTTGAAAGCTGGATTCAGCAATACCCGATCATTACGGTCGAGGACGGCCTGGCGGAGAACGACTGGGACGGATGGGCGATTCACACCCGCCTGTCCGGTGGTCACTGCCAGCTCGTGGGCGATGATCTTTTTGTGACCAACACCGAGATTTTCCAGCGTGGTATTGACCTTGGCGTGGCCAATGCCATCCTGATCAAGTTGAATCAGATCGGCACACTGACCGAGACCCTCGATGCGATCCGACTGGCTGCCGACTCCGGCTACGGCGCCGTGGTATCGCACCGTTCGGGCGAGACCGAGGACACCACCATTGCCGATCTCTCGGTGGCCTGTTCGGCAACCCAGATCAAGACCGGGTCTTTATCCAGGTCGGACCGGGTGGCCAAGTACAACCAGCTGCTGCGCATCGAGGAGGTGCTTGGGGCGGACGCGCGCTTTGCCGGCAAGGCGGCATTCAGGCACATCCCGGGGTTGAATCTCTGAGGAATCGATGCGCTGGCTGATCGCCCTACTGCTGATTGTTCTGGTTTTGCTCCAGTTCAAGTTATGGTTTGGTGAAGGGGGGGCTGCCGATGTCCGTCGGCTCGAGGCCCGCGTGGCTGAGCAGACGGAGAAAAACACCGCCCTGGAAACGCGCAATGCGGAACTTCGCGCGGAGGTGGAAGATCTGCGAGAGCGGTTGGAGGCCGTGGAAGAGCGTGCCCGGTCCGAGCTCGGGTTGATCAAGGAGGGGGAAGAGTTTTACCAGGTCGTGCCTGCGCCGGAGAACCGGGACAATGACAATGGATAATCCAGCCATCCACGCGCTCCTGCCCGCTGCGGGGAAGGGCCAGCGGTTCGGTGACGCGTTGCTCAAGCAATATGCGCCGGTCGCGGGTCAGCCGGTGCTGTTGCACGCGATAGACATTCTCCGTTCCGAGCCGCGCATTACCGGTATTACCGTGGTGTTGTCGGAGGATGATGAATCTTTCCAGGAAACCGTCGGCAACCGGTATCCAGAAGTCCGCACAGCGCCGGGCGGCTCCACGAGGGCCCGTTCCGTATTGAACGGGCTGGAGTCCATCCGCCAGCATGACCCTGGCGCACAATGGGTGCTGGTGCATGATGCGGCGCGGCCCTGCCTGCCGCGCGACTGTCTCAGACGCTTGCTCAGGCAGGGGCTGGAGCAGCCCGATGGGGCGATCCTGGCTATTCCGGTACGAGATACTTTGAAGCTCAGTGACGGCGATGGCCGCATCGCCGATACCGTGAGCCGGGAGGAACTGTGGCTGGCTCAAACCCCTCAGCTATTTCCGCTTGATCGCCTCATCAGCGCCATGGCGGACGCGCTGGAGGCAGGGCATTCGCCCACCGATGAGGCCGCGGCCATGGAGCGTGCCGGGGCCCGTCCGGCTCTGGTCATGGGCTCACCCGCCAATGTCAAGATTACCTACCCGGACGACATTGATTTTGTCGAGTTGTGGCTTTCGAATCGTGACCGTTCAACGGGGGGCTTTGAATGAGAATTGGGCAGGGGTTCGATGTTCACGCGTTTGGTCCGGGTGATCATGTCACGCTCGGCGGTGTGAAGATCCCGTATTCCCGGGGGCTGAAGGCGCACTCCGACGGCGATGTGCTGCTGCACGCCGTGTGTGACGCTTTGCTGGGCGCCGCTGCATTGGGGGATATCGGGGTTCATTTTCCGCCGTCTGACCCTCGCTGGGCCGACGCCGACAGCCGCGAGCTGCTGCGACGTGTGGCAAACCTCGTGAGTCAATCCGGTCTGCAGATCGCCAACCTCGATGTGACTGTGGTCTGCGAGCAGCCAAAGATTGCGCCGCACGCCGCCTTGATGAGAACGCATCTCGCGGCTGATCTGGCATTGAAAAAAGACGCAATATCCGTCAAGGCCACGACAACCGAGGGCCTGGGTTGGTGCGGGCGTGGCGAAGGGATTGCCGCCATGGCTGTCGCCCTGCTTGTGCCCGCGAAAGGTAATGTGGGGGGCAATAAGTAGTCATGTATCGTCTCAAAGGGGCGTCCGGCCCGGTGATCAACCAGGTTTATTCATTACAAGACGTTACCGTCATTGGGGGCGATGCGAGCTGCGAGGTCATCGTCGAAGGGCAGGGCGTGGCTGGCCGGCATGTGGAAATTCGTGTGTCGCCTGAGGGTGTGGTCACGGCCATCAGCCTGGAAGCAGGTCACGAGACGCTGTGTAACGGCGTGCCGATCACCGAGCAGGTGCTCTCACCCGGAGACGAGTTGCGAATCGGCGCTTGCCGCTGGGTTTTGCAGGCCCCCGGAATGCGGCCCGAACGGGTGCTCACCGATGCGGCGGTATCGAAAAGGCCACCGGTCTGGCCCTGGCTGCTGCCGGCTGCACTGGCGGTGGCTGCCTTCTTTGCCTGGCGGCAGGGATGGCTGCCTTTTTGAATCAGGCTTTCCTGAGTTGCCACAGAATATGGTCATCGCGGCCGACCAGGCCGTTTTCCCGTAGCCAGGCCTGAGCGTCATCGGCATCGCGTTCGAACCAGGCCTTGGCACTGCCGAGACGAAAGCTATAACCCCAGGCATCCATATCGGTCATCATTTTTTCACTGGAAAAACCCGCCAGCTGATCCGCCAGCAGAATTTGCAGATAACACACCGCATTTTCCTCGTCATAATCCCCACCGGCATCGGTGTCCAGCCGCTGACGCCGGTCAGGCGTCATGCAGATATAGTGACAGGCTTCATGCAGGATCGAATGGATGGGCGTGTCGTCTCTCACCAGAATGCGATTTTCGATCAGCCCGGCCTCTTCGTCACCCCAGAAGCTGCCCTCGATGGGTGCATCGGCTGCAAAGATGACCAGTTCGAGTCCAAAACGGCCCAACAAGTTGCGCAGCGATGAGCGTTTTGAATCTGCCAGCCTCTCCACTCGGGAGGGTCTTTTCATCGGGACCGCATCCTGGGGGCTTTCACCGGGCATGACTGTTGATCCATCCAATTTGCTGAGATGCACGCTATTATCTTGCTGGGCGGCTGAACTGCAAGTAAGAGACCAGATGATTCATGGACGCGTTGAAAGCTAAAAACAGGCCGGTTGAGCTGTTGCGTTACGCAGGGCTGTTTACCTGGGCGTGCGCGGCAATCCCGCTGTTTCTGATAGATGTTTTGAGGGATGAGTCGCTACCCAGCATCCAGATCGTTGAGTGGTGGGTCTTCCACGGCTTGTTTGGCATTCTCTATCTGAATATTCTCAGATACCTGCCCGGCGAGACCTCGCTGGTGCGCCGCGTGGCCTATGTCCTGGTATTGACCGGTTGCGCGCTGGGTGTCAGCGCGGTCAGCGAGTCGGCACTGGGTGGCATTTTATTGCTGATTCTTGCGGGTCTGCTGCCCTGGCTTATGCAGCCAACGCCCGCGATCATCTGGCTGGCGGGCCAGAATGTGTTGCTGGCCGCGATCGTGAGCCACGTGCCTGAGCGCACGCTGACAGACGCCTCGCTGACGGCAGGCCTGTTCCTGGGCATGTCATTGTTTGCCTTTATGGGTTCAATGGCCGCGCTGCGACAGAAGGAGGCAAGAGACGAACTGAGCAAGGTCAACTCGGAACTGCGGGCAACGCAGGCCTTGCTGAGAGAAAATACCCGGATCGCGGAGCGGGTTCGCATCGCCCGTGAATTACATGACCTGGTTGGGCATCATCTGACAGCCCTGACCCTGAATCTGGAAGTCGCCACGCACCTGATAGAGGGCAAAGCGCTGGAGCATGTTGAGCAGGCGCGATCACTGGCCAAGCTGCTGCTGGCAGACGTTCGTGAGGTGGTCAGCGATATGCGCCAGGATGATAGGGTAAATTTTTCGCAGGCTTTACGGACCTTGATCGAAGGTGTTCCCCAGCCGCAAATTCACCTGGATTTGCCGGCAGACCTCGTTTTAACCGATCCGTTGCGCGCGCGCTTGCTGCTGAGATGTACGCAGGAGATCATCACCAACAGCGTGCGTCACGCGCGGGCGCGCAACTTGTGGATTCGTATCTCCACGGGGCATGATGGGATTGCTTTAAGCGCGCGCGATGACGGCCACGGTGTCGATAGGCTCCAGCCCGGGAACGGCTTGCAGGGCATCAGTGAGCGTTTGTCACAGCTGGGCGGTAAACTGGAATTGGAATCTGGCCGGGGCCAGGGTTTTGCCCTGCACGCTTGGCTGCCAACGGAGACAGTGACATGATTGAGGTAATGCTGGTCGACGACCAGACGCTGGTGCGCCAGGGCGTGCGTAACCTGCTGGAGCTTTCAGAAGAGATCCAGGTAATCGCGGAGGCGCCCGATGGTGCGGAGGCCATACGCCTGATTCCGGAAGTCAAACCGGATGTGGTTCTGCTCGACATGCGCATGCCCGGACTTTCCGGCGTGGATGTGCTTGCCAAACTGAACGGTTCGGGTCAGTTGCCTCCAACCATTATCCTGACGACATTCGATGATGATGAATTGGTGCTGGCAGGGATCAAGCACGGCGCCAAAGGTTACCTGCTGAAAGACGTGTCATTGGAGGATCTCGTGGATGCCGTCAAAACCGTTGCCGGCGGCGGCTCCATGGTCAAACCGGCCGTGACGGAGCGACTGCTGAAGGGCCTGAAGAGAATGAACACGGATTTTTCCGCGTTGGACAGGCCCGACCCGCTGACGGAACGGGAGACTGAGATTCTGAGATTAATGGCCGGCGGATACAGCAACAAGGAGATCGCCAAATCACTGGGCGTGGCGGAGGGCACGGTTAAGAACCACGTCTCCAATATTCTCTCGAAACTGGGCGTGCGCGACCGCACGCGGGCCGTGCTTAAAGCATTCGAACTGGGGTTTGTCTGATAGTGGCTCGGGCCCGGGCTGCCGGGGCACGCACTACGATGCCTTGTCCAGGTGGTCGAATTGGCGTTTCAGGTCTGCCTTGCTGTCGGTGACAATGCGTTCGAGCACCTCCACCCGCTTGCGCAGATCACCTTCGAGCTGTTCGATGCGCTGGTTCAGGGCGTCGAGTTTTTCGCCAGTTTCCTCGCTGCCGGCGTACTTCTGACGATGCCGATAGGCCTCGCCGATGATGCCGGCAACACAAATCAAAGCAATGGCTGTCCACATACTCATGATTTTTCTCCGTCTGATCTGACTCATAACTTAGTGGGGGATGTGGCCTGCCGCCAGTGACAGAAGTCACGCAGGCCGACGGGAACAAAACCCCCGCGGCAAGGTCATTATCGGTGGATAAGAAGAGCAGACGCTTGAAAAAAATGTGGCAGAACCGTAAATATCGGACAGCGTCCGAGATGGGCGTCCGTGCGAGCGCGCGGCATATCATCGAAACCTATCCGGGGAACGGGATTTGACATGATCGAAGTGAAGTCATTGAGCAGGCATTACGGCCACCTGAAGGCGGTGGACGATCTCAGTTTCACCGTGGAGCCCGGCCAGGTGCTTGGTTTCCTGGGCCCTAACGGGGCCGGAAAATCCACCACCATGAAAATGCTGACCGGATTTCTGGCGCCAACCGCGGGCAGCGCCCGGGTCAACGGCCACGACGTGGTGACTGACTCGCTCGCGGCCCGGCGCTGCATGGGCTACCTGCCGGAAGGCGCGCCCAGTTACGGTGAGATGACCGTTTTGGATTTCCTCCTCTTCGTGGCGCGCGCTCGAGGCATTCCCGCGCGCGAGGTCCACACTGCCTGTGAGCGAGTCGTGGACAGGCTCAATCTCGCGGGCGTCCGGCATCAGGTGATCGATACCCTGTCCAAGGGTTTTCGCCGCCGCGTTGGCCTGGCGCAGGCCATTATTCATGATCCGGCCGTGCTGATCCTGGATGAGCCCACGGATGGCCTGGACCCGAACCAGAAGCATGAAGTCCGGAAACTCATCGCCGAAATGGCGAGTGACAAGATCATCGTTATTTCGACACATATCCTGGAAGAGGTGCAGGCCTTGTGTAACCGGGTCATGATCATCTCGCAGGGGCGCCAGTTGGCGGACGATACGCCAGCCGGCCTGATTGCCCGTTCGCGCTATCACAATGCGGTGACCCTGGTGGCGGATGATGTTCGGCGCATCGCGAGTGTCCTGAGCGAGTTCCCCGAAGTGGCGCGCGCCGAGGTGAAGGAGGGTGAGTTGACGGTCTTTCCGGCGGGAGTGGGCCTGTTCGACGCCGTTTCCCGCAGCGTTGCGGAGCATGGATGGGCCGTCTCAGAGCTGCGTTATGAGGCGGGGCGTCTGGATGAGGTGTTTCGGATGATCACACAGGGGGAGTCAGCCTGATGGAAGCTGTGACGACCATACTCAGACGGGAACTCGCCGGATACTTCGCCACGCCGGTGGCCTATGTGTTCATCGTTATTTACCTGGTGATGAACGGTGTCTTTACCTTTTACCTGGGCGGTTTTTTCGAGCGCGGCCTGGCCGACCTGGAGCCTTTTTTCCGCTTTCACCCGTGGCTGTACCTGTTTCTGGTGCCCGCCATTTCCATGCGCCTGTGGGCAGAGGAGCGCAGGGCGGGAACCATCGAGTTACTGTTGACTCTACCGGTCACAACCGGTCAAGCCGTGCTGGGGAAGTTCCTCGCGGCCTGGCTTTTTCTCGGCCTGGCGCTGTTGCTCACCGTGCCCATCTGGGTGACCGTGAACTATCTCGGCGATCCCGACAATGGCGTGATTCTGGCTGCCTACGCCGGCAGCTGGTTGATGGCAGGGGGCATGCTGGCCATCGGTTCGTGCATGTCCGCCGTCACCCGAAGCCAGGTGATCGCCTTCATCCTGGCAGTCGCTGCCTGCTTCGTGTTTTTGCTCAGCGGATTACCCATGGTGATGAACGTGTTCAGCGGCTGGGCGCCGCAGTTCCTCCTGGATGGCATTGCCAGCATGAGTTTTCTGTCCCATTTCAGTGACATATCCCGCGGTGTCATCGACCTGCGCGATCTCGTTTATTTTGTTCTGGTGGCGGGCTTCTGGCTGTTGGCCAATGTCATTGTTCTGGAACTGAGAAAAGCGGACTGAGGGGGCATCGACATGAATATCAGACGACAATCGTTGTTCTCGGCCGGTTCCATTGCCCTGTTGCTGGTGCTGTTTATCGCCCTGGTCATCCTCTCTGAGGGTTTGCTCAGGGGATGGCGCCTGGATTTGACGGAGAACAGGCAATATACGCTGAGCGCCGGCACTGAAAACATTCTCTCTTCCCTGGAAGAGCCCGTGACCGTCCGACTGTTCTTTTCCGAGCAGGCAAGCCGGGAGTTTCCCCAGGTCAGGGACTATGCCAAGTGGGTGGGTGAGATGTTGGATGAACTGGCCGAGCGCAGTGACGGCCGCTTGACCATCCGCCGAATCAATCCGCTGCCTTTTTCCCCAGAGGAGGATGAGGCGGCCGGTTTTGGCCTGCAGGCCGTTCCCGTTGGCACCGGCGGCGAATCGCTTTACTTTGGACTGGTGGGCACCAACAGCCTGGATGACGTGCAGGTCATGTCGTTTTTGCAGCCGTCCAAGGAACAGTTTCTCGAATATGACCTGGCCAAGATGATCGCAACCCTTTCCCGGCCCGAGCAGCAGAAAGTGGGCCTGTTGACCAGCCTGGATATGGGGCCAGGGTTCGACCCGATGAGTCAAAGCGTGCGCGCGGCCTGGGTGATTTACGACCAGCTTGATCAGCTTTTCGAACTGGAAACCATTTCCGCGACGGCCGACAGCCTTCCGGCAGACATCGACCTATTGTTCCTGGCCCATCCGCGTGATCTCAGCGAGGCCATGCGATACCAAATCGATCAGTTTGTGCTGGGCGGCGGCCGCCTGATGCTCTTCCTGGACCCCTTCGCTGAGTCGGATACCGGGGGTGATCCCTCAGATCCGATGGCCCGGCTCAATGCCGGCAGCAGTTCCAACCTGGAAAGCATGCTGGCGGCATGGGGCGTCAGCTATGATCCCGCCCAGGTTATTGGCGATCTGCAATACGCGCTCCAGGTCAGCGTGGGCCCCGGCACGCCGCCGGTTCGCCACCTGGGTATTCTCTCCATGGACCGTGACGGTCTAAATGACTCGGACATGATCACGGCGGACCTGGAAGCCATTAATACGTCCTCCGCGGGATGGCTGACGCCAATCCCGGATACCGACACGCAGTTTGAGCCACTGATCAGTACCAGTGAAAATGCGGCGCCGCTGGATGCATCGCGCCTGCGTTTCCTGTCCAATCCCCTGGACCTGCTCGATGGGTTCAAACCGAGCGGTGATCGCTATCCGGTCGCGGCCAGGCTGAGCGGTCCCGCGCGGTCGGCTTTTGAACGCCCCCCGGAGGGGCAGGACCCTGACCTCCATCGCGCCTCGGCCACCGATGCGGGAATCAACATCGTGGTCTTTGCCGATACCGATATCCTGACGGATCGGCTGTGGGTGCAGAAGCAGAATTTTCTGGGCCAGACGCTGGTCAATTCATTCGCCGACAACGGCAGCCTGGTGATCAACGGAGTAGACCATCTGCTGGGCTCCCAGGACCTGATCAGCATCCGCACCCGAGCCACCTCGACGCGCCCGTTCGACCGGGTCGCTGCATTGCGTCTGCTGGCCGAAAAGGAATTTCGCGTGACCGAGGAAAAACTGCAACGCGAACTGGAGGAGACCGAACGCAAGCTGACCGAAATGCAGTCGGTTCGCGAGGACGCAGACCTGACCGTGCTGAGCGAGGCGCAGCAGGATGAAATACAGAGATTTGTCGACCAGCGCTTGCAGATTCGCAAAGAACTCAGGGAAGTGCGCCACAGCCTCGATCGGGACATCGACGCGCTCAGCACCCGCTTGAAAGTCATCAACATCGCCCTGGTACCGGCCCTGGTCATCGTGGTCGCCTTGTTGTTGAGTCATGTGCGCCGCCGTCGGCACAGGAGCGCGTGAGGATGAGCAAAAAACATTTTTCTTTTCTGCTAATACTGACGGTTGTTGCCTTGCTTGCGGCGCTGCTGGTACCGGAGAGGACCAGCGACGACCCGGACGCGAATCTCGGGCCGCTGTTCCCCCTGGCTGAAACCTGGGTCAATGACGTTGAGTGGCTTCGGGTCGTGAGCGTTGAGGGCGAGCTGCGGCTGACGCGTCGTGATGCGCAGTGGCAAGTGGACGCGCTTGCCGGATACCCGGCTGACTGGGAACGCCTGCGGACGCTGCTGGCCGACCTGGCCCAGGCCGAGGTCATCGAACTGAAAACCGACAACCCCCAATATTATTCGCGCCTGGGCGTGGAGGACCCTTCGATGCCTGGCGCCGGGGGGCTGCTGCTGGAATTCGAAGCCGGCGGCGAGCGGCATGGGCTGGTTGTGGGTAACAGCGCGACAACCCGGTCGGGACAGTATGTGCGTCTGGCTGATAGCGCCACGAGCCTGCTGATTGACCGTGAGCTCACAACAGCTCGAACCGCGGTCGAATGGGCCATGCGTGAGATCGCAGACGTGGCCTCCAATGCTGTGGCTGAAGTCGAGATTATCCATCCCGATGGCGATTGGGTGCTTGCCGCCAAAGCCACCAGCGCGGATACGGATTTCACACTGAAGAGCCTGCCTGAAGGGCGCGAAATTTCTTCCAGTTGGTCGGTCAATGCACTGGGTGGGGCATTGTCGGGGCTGAATATGGACAATGTATCGCCGGTCGGAGCCCCGGCAGCAGATGCCACCGTGCGACTGAGGTTGCTGACCTTTGACGGCATCGAATATACCCTGCAGGCCTGGGAGGACGACGATGCAGCATGGATCACAGCTAAAGCCTCGGTGCCCGCGAGAGCGACTGAGACTGCCGCTGACGCGGAGTCGGCCACCCCTGATGTGGAGAATCTGCAGGCGGCAGCGGACGCGTTCAACCGTCGCGTCGCCCGTTGGCAGTTCCAAATTCCCGAATACAAATTCCAGACACTGACCCAGCGGTCTGAATCCCTGCTTCAGCCACTGGAAGATGCCCAACAGCCATCCGGCGGATGATGGGTGGGCGTTTTGTCGTTATTCTGGCCGGCCTGACCGGCTTTACCGGCGTGGTGCTGGCAGCGATCGGCGCCCATGCGGTGCCGGGAACGGACGATCCCGCCAACTATCGTGCCTGGCAGTCGGCCAGCCTGCTGCATCTCGTGCATTCGCTGGTGTTGCTGATGGTGGGCATTCGCCTGCAACAGGCAGCCTCGCGTGGGTTATTGCTGGCCGCTGGAATGCTGTTTCTGGGCATCGTGCTGTTCAGCGGCAGCATTTATGCCCGGGTCGCGCTGGGTATTGAGAGCACCTTCAATCTGGCGCCCACGGGTGGCCTGCTGCTGATGGTGGCCTGGCTGGTGATGGTTTTCGGATGGCTGCGCGATTGAGCTCTTTGATCTGAAGATATTGGTCAGGCGTCGTCTGAGCGTATATCCTGAGCGGAATCCGGGAAGCGCCTTTTTGGCGCTCGATCACCAGACCAACGGGGGTCTTCATGTTCCAATCATGCAAAACAGCGATTCGACACCACTGCAGGGCACTGCTTGTGCTGATATTTCTGTTCGGCGCCAGTTCGTCCATCCAGGCTGAAACAGTCGATTACAACCTGCCGGGCCTGAGTGCGACGGTCACGGTATATGAAGATGCGCTGGGCATACCGTCCATCGTGGCCGAATCCGAGCAAGACGCTGTCTTCGTCCTCGGATACCTGCACGCGCGGGATCGTTTTTTCCAGATGGATCTGAACCGCAAGGCGGCCGCCGGCCGTGCGGCTGAACTGGTGGGTGCA
>Ga0181578_10000485_pt1 | contig 37303 bp, 31 predicted proteins | sample 071ome_21_FD_148659 | JGI IMG/M metagenome (GOLD analysis project Ga0181578, IMG submission 148659) | Coastal salt marsh microbial communities from the Groves Creek Marsh, Skidaway Island, Georgia - 071401CT metaG (spades assembly) | ecosystem: Environmental > Aquatic > Marine > Intertidal zone... | reverse complement strand
AGCGGTTATAAAGCACGCAGATTGAGCCGTCCCGATGCCGGGTCATCACCACCGGCTGCCGTCCGATCCGGGTGCAGAAATAATCCCCCGGATTTTTGACCTGGCTTTCATGCCCGACATAAATCCAGCTACGCCCGAAGATGCGCTCCATCTCCAGATCGAATATCGCCGGATCGGTATAGACCGATTTATGCACCCGGTCGGGCTGGATCAGATGGTCGAAATCGAGATTGCTCATGGCGGGAAATCTAACGGCGCTTGCGCCTGAGTAAAAGCGCCGAAAGAGCGGTGGCGCACGCCTCCGGCGCATCGAAGGCCGGGATGCTATGGCGGTTCAGCCGGTTGACGATGGCTGGGGCCGCCGGGCTGGTATAGATGATGATCGGCTTTTGCGCCGTGGGCGCCATCTCTATCACCGGGTCGGCGACCAGATCGGGCCGTCCGACGCCGGACGAACCGACGATTGAAAGCACCGCGTCATAGCGCGGGCTTTCCATTAGCGCCTTGATCGCCCCTTTGATGATATGCGGCTCCAACCCGGCCAGCGTCAGATCGATCGGGTTACGTTCGGCGGAAAATCCATCGTGATCGAGCAGGGCGTTCAGCCGCGCAATTGTCGCCTTGTCCGGGTCTGGCGTGGTGAAGCCCGCAAGGCCGCAGACATCGGCGATCAATCCGCCCGCGCCGCCGGTCGTCGTCAACACGCCAAGCCGTTTGCCTTTAAGAGGCGGGGCGGAAACCAGCGCCATCGGAATATCGATCAGATCGCTGTAACGCTCCGCCCGGATGATGCCGGCCTGATCGAAAAACCCGCCATAGACGTCATCGGAACCGGCCAGCGCACCGGTATGAGACGCGGCGCTGCGCGCGCCCGCTTCCGAGCGGCCAACCTTATAGGCGACGATGGCCTTGCTGGCGTTGTGCACCAGCTTTACCGCCCTCCGGAATTTCTCATGATCCCGGATCGCCTCAAGGTAAAGCGCGAAGGCCTGTGTATCGGGATCGTCCGCCAGCGCCAGCATCAGATCGGCGATTTCGATATCGGCTTCATTACCGGTCGCCGCCAGGTGCGACAGCCCGATCCCTTTCTCTGACGCCCGGGACAGCAGCGAGCCCAAAATCCCGCCGCTTTGCGACAGCACGGCGATTTTTCCCGTCACCCGGTCTTCGACATCCAGCGCGCCCGACGCCGACAGGGTGATGTTGTCGATCAAATTAAGCGTGCCGATGGTATTGGGGCCGAGTAGCCGCATGGCACCGGATGCTTCCACCAGCGCCGTCTGCCGCTTTGCCCCGGCCGCGCCGGATTCGGCGTAGCCAGCCGCCATGACGATGGCCGCGCCGCAGCCCATTTGTGACAACGCCGCCACCGCCGTCTCCGCCCGGCCCGGACCCAGCATGACGATACCGGTATCGGGCACGCCGGGAAGATCGCCGATGGAGGGGAAACAGGGCATGCCGTCGATTTCCGTGCGTCCCGAATTGACCGGCCAGATCGCGCCGGAAAAACCGTGCTGTTTTAGATAGCGCAGCGGTCGCCCGGCGGTTTTCGACGGATCGGCGGACGCGCCAATGATGGCGACGCTTTTCGGCCGGATCAGCCGGTCGAGGGAGGACTCCGTCACGTCAGCTTTTGCTCTTGTTCAGGAAGGCATTTACCGAATCCTGATGGGCGTCGGTGGTGTAACAGATGGCCTGCGCCTGACAGCCCAGCGCGAACACTTCCTCCATAGACAGCTCAAATGTCTGATCCATGATCGATTTGGCGAGCGCCACCGCGTCCGCCGATCCCCTGGTCATGCCGTCAGCCATCGTCACTGCGTCATCCAGCAGCGCATCGGGATCGGAGACCTGTTCGATCATGTTGAGGGAAAGCGCTTCTTCGGCCGGAACCCGGCGGGCGGAAAATATCAGCTCTTTCGCGCGCGCCAGCCCGACGCGGCGCGGCAGAAAATACATCCCGCCGCCATCCGGGATCAGTCCGCGCATCACATAGCTGAATACGAAAAACGCCTCGCGCGAAGCGATGACGAAATCACAGGCGAGCGCCAGATCGGCGCCGAGCCCCGCCGCCGGACCGTTTACCGCCGCGATGGTCGGGACCGACAACTCATGCAGCATGGTCACCGCGTGATGGGTCCGGCGCTGGCGTTTCCAGCCATTCATTGCGACCTTGCCCTGCGGCGCGGCCAGCCGTTCCTGCATCGCGGCGATATCGCCCCCGGCACAAAACGCCTTGCCCCGGCCGGTGATGACCAGTGCCCGGACCGCTTCGTCCCGGTTGGCCCAGTCCATGATTGCCATCAGGTCGGTGCGCATGGCGTCATCGACCGCGTTGCGGACTTCAGGCCGGTTTAGCGCGACAATGGCGACGCCGCCGCGCATTTCCACATCGATATGCGCCGCTGTCGGAATATTTTCGGGATCACTGGGCATAGGGGCTATCCATTGCGATTCTGGTTCGATCGCGCATGATACTGAGCCGTTCCCGCTCCGTATAGCTGGCTTGGGGTTAGATTGATGTACTGGATTCTCGTTCTCTCCGTCGCGCTGTTCATCACCACTTTTTATTTTCACTTCATGGCGCTGAAGACGCTGCACCGGTTAAACGTCAAACCGGGCGGCAGAGGCGAATCGCGCTTTGCTGTTACGGTCACGACAATTCTGTTCATTCATATGGTCGAGATTTCCGCCTACGCGATCGTCTATATGCTGATCGATCACACCGGCTTCGGCGAGTTCAAGGGACAGCCGGTCGAGGGTTTTCGCGACTATCTCTATTTTTCGATTGTCAGCTACACCACGCTCGGCATCGGCGACATTTACCCCGAAGGGGGCTTGCGTCTGCTGTCCGGGCTGGAGGCGTTGAACGGCCTCTTGCTGATCGCCTGGTCGGCCTCCTTTACCTATTTCGATATGGAGCGGTTGCGCCGCGCCGGGTTGTCCGACGGGTAGCGGCCCTGTGCAGTAATTCCCGTCCGCGCTACCATTCGAAAAAACAAGGGAGGTATAAATGGCGCCCTTTGACGGGAAGCTCTTCGACTATGTGGTTATCGGCGGCGGCAGCGCGGGGTGTCCGCTGGCCTGCCGGCTGTCCGAAGACGCGGAAAATGACGTTTTGCTGTTAGAGGCGGGTGAGGATTTTCCACCGGGCGAACAGCCGGAAATCCTCAATCAGGCCTTTGTCACGAGCTCGAAAAACAACGAACGGTTTGTGTGGGGCGATCTGAAAGCGGCGTTTTTCCCCCGCCCGTCCAACGCGCCTGATGAACGGCCCCGCCGGCGCTATCATCAGGGTAAGTTCATCGGCGGCAGTTCGTCCGTCAACGGCATGTGCGCGGTGCGCGGCATCCCCAGTGATTTCGAGGATTGGGAAGCGGCCGGCGCGAAGGGTTGGGGCTGGGAAGATGTGCTGCCTTACTACCGGAAGCTTGAAAACGACCTGGATTTCGACGGGCCGTTGCATGGTAAGGACGGGCCGATCCCGTTGCGCCGCCTGTTCAATGATGTCTGGCCGGGTTTCACGGCCGCCTCATGCCGCGCGTTCGATGCCGCCGGCTGGCCGGATCTGAAGGATCAGAACGGGCGGTTCGAGGACGGGTATTTCCCCATTGCGATGAATAATCTGGACGGCAAGCGCATTTCCGCCGCGGTCGGATATCTGACGGCGGCCGTCCGTGCCCGGCCGAACTTTGATCTACTCGACCAAACGCTCGTCCGGCATCTGATTTTCGAGGGCAAGACCGTCGTCGGCGTCGCCGTGACCCGCAATGGCGAGGATTTCGACATCAGATCACGCGAAGTGATCGTCAGTACCGGTGCGTTGCATTCTCCGGCCTTGCTGATGCGGTCGGGCATCGGTCCCGGCGCGGCGCTTTCCGAACATGGCATAGACGTGATCGCGGACCGGCCCGGGGTCGGGCAGAATCTTCAGGAACATCCGGGGGTCAATTTCGGCGCCTGGCTGAAGCGCCGGGCGCGGATTAAGCCCGATCTGCCGACCCATATGATAGCCTCGTTACGCTATTCCTCGAATTTCGACGGCGTGCCCAAAGGCGATATGTATATCGTGCCGACCAACCGGGCGGCCTGGCATTCCATCGGCAACCAGATCGGCATCATGCAGCTATGGGTCAACCGCTCCTACACACGGGGCGAGGTGACGCTGGCCAGCGCCGATCCGCGCGACGAACCTCTGGTCGATTTCGATATGTGTTCCGACCGGCGCGATATGGAACGCATGATCGCTGGGGTGAAATTTATGGCGGAAATCTGCGAACGCCCGGAATTCAAGGACGATGTTGTCGAATTCTTCCCGGTCAGCTATTCCCCCCGCGCCGCGAAATACGGCGTCTATAACACCTGGCAGGCGTTTGAGACCTGGGTGGGCTCTTTGCTGATGGACGCGTTGCCGCCGGCGCGGCGCTGGATCATCGATCATATGATTTCCGATGGGCCCACGATCGCCGAGCTGGCCTCCGATGAAACAGTTTGCGAACAATGGATCCGCCGCACCGTGTTGGGCCACTGGCATGCTTCCTGTACCTGCAAGATGGGGACGGAAGACGACCCGATAGCGGTGACCGGCCCGTCCGGCAAGGTCTATGGCGTTGACGGTTTGCGGGTTGCCGATGCCTCCATCATGCCGCTGGTGCCCTGCGCCAACACCAATCTCACCTCGATCATGATCGGCGAAAAGGTCGCCGATATGATCAAGGCCGAAAAACAGAATAAGGCCGCCTGACATGACCAGCGAACTCCCACCCGATATCGATCCCGAAACACGCTGCCGCCTGCCCATGGTGGACCGCGCCACCCTCAGCGGGCCCGCGGCGGAGATTTATGACCAGCATATGGCCGGTACCAGCCAATCGCTCAAAGGGCTGCACGGGCCCGGCGGGATCAGGCTACACAGCCCGGAACTGTCCGCCGTGGCGCGGCCCTATGCCCGCTATTTGCGGTTTGAGTCGGGCCTCGATGGCGATCTGCGCGAACTCGCCATCCTGATCGCGGCGCGCGAGGCGGATAATAACTTCGAATGGTCCGCCCATGAGGGTGAGGCAAAAAAGGAAGGCCTGCCGGAAGGGACCATTGAAGCGATCCGCACCCGCGGGCCGCTCGACGGTCTGCCCGAACGCGATGCCGCGCTGATCCGGCTGGGGCGGGAAATGTTCGGCGACCGCAAGGTGAGTTCGAAAACCTATACGGCGGCGCACGAGGTTTTCGGCACCCGCATGCTGGTCGATATCGTCGCCTTGATGGGAGTTTACACCTCCACGGCGGCGATCCTCACCTGTTTCGATATGCAGCTGCCGGAAGGCGAGGAACCGCGCCTGCCCAAGGTACAAAAATAGGAGACCGTATGATGCCGATGAATGACCGGAAATTCATTAAAGTGGACGGGATAAACACCAGCTATTTCGAGGCCGGTACGGGCGAACCGCTGATCCTGCTGCACGGCGGCAATTTCGGTTCGCATCAGCTTGTCGACAGCGCACTCGATTTCTCGACTAATTTCGACGGGTTGGCGGACCGTTACCATGTGTTCGCAATCGACAAGATCGGACAGGGCTATACCGGCAATCCGGAAAGACGCGAGGATTACACCATGCAGAAGGTGGTGGAGCATGCCTGTGCGACTCTGGACGCGCTAGGTCTCTCCAACACCCATCTGATCGGTCATTCGAGGGGCGCGTATCTGGTTTGCGCCATGACGTTGCAGCGCCCTGATCTGGTAAAGACAGTGACCTTTGTCGACAGTAATACGCTTGCGCCTGGTGTCGGGCGAAATGAAATCGTTCTTGCCAACCCGCCGGGCCCGCCCTTGTCCGCCGCGTGTCAGCGCTGGGTGATTGAAAAATATTCTTACAGTCCGGATCACATCACCGATGAATGGATTGATGAAATCGTGAAGATCGCGCAGCGGCCGGAATATGAGGAAGCGCGCAAGATCATTACCGATGACGGGCTGCGCTTTACCCAGTTCATGCCGCTTCTGGCCCGGGAGAAATCGAGAATGTTTGCACAGATCAGGGATCAGGGACTCGAACGGCCGACCCACCTGGTCTGGGGATACAATGATCCCACCGCGCCGGTGGAGATGGGCCGCGCGTTATTTGATCTGTGTGCCTTGCGCGAACGCCGCACGCAGATGAGCATCATCAACCAGGCGGGGCATTTTTCCTACCGGGAACACCCGGCGGAATTTAATGCCTGCGTCCATGGCTTTATCGAAGGGGTGAGCTGAATTCTTGATAGGGTTCCGGCCCGCTCCCCCTCCCGGCGCGCGTATTAACGCGAAGCTCCCTGTAACGCCTGCCAGACCTTGAGCGGCGTCGCCGGCATATCGATATGTTGAACGCCCGCCGGCAGTACCGCGTCATTCACCGCGTTCATGATCGCCGCCAGCGCGCCGACATTGCCCGCTTCGCCCGCGCCCTTTGCGCCGATGGGGTTAAGCTGCGTCGGCACCGGATTGTTCTGCAAATCGAAACTGCACATATCGTCGGCCCGCGGCATGCCGTAATCGAGGAACGATCCGGTCAAAAGCTGTCCGCTGTCGCCGTCATAGACGATCTGTTCGGTCAGCGCCTGTCCGACGCCTTGCCCGATGCCGCCATGGATCTGGCCTTCAAGGGTGAGCTGATTGATAACAGTGCCGACGTCATCGACCACTGAATAATTGATGATCTCGGTCACGCCGGTTTCGGGATCGATTTCGACCTCGCAGACATGGCAGCCATTGGGAAAGGTCGGCGCGTCCGGCACAAACGTGTCGGTATCGAACAGGCCGAGCTGCATCCCTTCCGGGATCATTGTCTGGTTATAGGAGGCGCGGGCCACTTCTTTGATCGAAACGGAGCGGTCGGTTCCCGAAATTCGGAAATCACCATTGCCGTATTCAATATCGTCCGTGGCGGCCTCCAGCATATGAGCGGCGATCTGGCGGCCCTTTTCGATGACCTTCTCCACCGCGCGGGCGGCGGCGGAAGACCCCAGGATTGCCGTGCGTGAGGCATAAGTCCCCGCACCGAAGGGCAGCATGTCGGTATCGCCGAAATCGATCCTTATATCTTCCTGATCGATCTCCAGCTTGTCGGAAACCACGATCTTGTACATCGTGTCGTGCCCTTGCCCGTGATCGACAGAGCCCGCGACGACCGTCACCGTGCCCGACGGATCGAAGCGGACGGAGACTGTTTCGCCTTCTGTCTGCGCGGTCTGCTCAATGAAATTGGCGACGCCTATACCGCGCAGCTTGCCGCGCGCCTTGGCTTCGGCCCGGCGGTCTTCGAACCCGTCATAATCGGCAGCCGCCAGCGCCTTTTCCTGGTTTTCATCGAACGCCCCGCAATCGAGGGTGAAGATCAGCCCGGTCTTGAAGGGATAATCGTCCTTGCGGACAAAATTGCGCCGCCGGATTTCGGCTCGGTCCATGCCGATTTCGCGCGCCGCCGCATCCACCATCTGTTCCAGAACATAGGCCGCTTCCGGCCGGCCCGACCCGCGGAACGGTCCGTTGCAGGCGGTGTTGGTGAAGACGGCAGAGGATTCGGCGTAAATCAGCGGCGTGCGATAGGTCCCGGCCAGCCCGCCGAGATGCCCGGCCGGTGAAATTGTCCCGCCCGGCTCCAGATAGGCGCCGATGCCGCACGTGCTTGAGACCTTCAGTGCCAGAAATCTGCCGTCTTCATCTACCGCCAGCGCCGCATCCGTCGTCTGGTCGCGGTCGTGATAATCGACCGCCATCCCGTCCGACCGGTCGCAGACCCAGCGCACCGGCGCGCCGATTTTTTTCGACGCCCAGAGGATCATGTGGTTTTCCGGATGGTGCCCGCCCTTCATGCCGAAGCTGCCGCCGACATCGGTGGTCATGATGCGGAATTTGGTTTCTTGATCATGGAACACGTTCTCCGCCAGGGTACGGCGCACTAAATACGGGCGCTGCGTGCCGCAATAGAGGACATAGCGGTCGTCATGCGGATCGTATTCGGCGACTGCCGCGCGCGGCTCCATGGTTGCGGGCGTGATGCGGTTGATGACCAGATGACGTTTGGCGACGAATGGCGCGGCGGCGATGGCGGCCTCCACCGCGTCCTTGTCGCCGGCGGTGTAGAAATAGCTTTCATTGTCGGGGTTGCCGTCATGCAGCAGCGGCGCATCGGCGGAAAGCGCGTCGATCGCGCGGGTGATCACCGGCAGGGGCTCGTAATCGACCGCTATAGCCTCGGCCGCGTCGCGCGCCTGCTCGCGCGTGTCCGCGATGACCACGGCGACAGCATCGCCGATGACCCTGACCTTGTCCTTGTTTAGCGCCGGGCGCGGCGGGCAGAAAAGCGGCGAACCGTCCCGGCGCGTGCGCGGATGTCCCGAAGGGTGCCAGCCCATATTATCCCCTTCCCAGTCGGCGCCGGTATAAACCGTGATGACGCCCGGCATGGTCTCCGCGCCGGATGTATCGATGGAGGTGATCCGCGCATGGGCAAGAGGGGACCGCAGCACCCAGGCATGCTTGCAGTCATACAGCCGGACATCGTCGGTATAGCGGCCTTCGCCCCGCAAAAGACGCGGATCTTCCGTGCGCGGCACGCCCTGTCCAATCGCGAACTGACCCATTTTAGGCTCCCTGAATACTTGTTTTTGGTGTCCGCTATCCTGCCGCGCGACGGCGAAGGCGGCAACCGCGCGGCGCGGAGATCGATTTAATGGCATAATGTACGGCAACCAAAGATGAGCCGATGTCCCACATGGCCGAAAAGGCGAAAAAATCCGGCCGCAAGCGCCGCAAGATGACGGTGGAGCGTCTCAACAATATCGCACTCTACTACTGTCAGCGCTATCTGGTGTCCGAGCGAAAGCTTTCCGATCATCTGAAAAACCGGGTCTATCGCGACACCGAGGACGGCGAAGATCGCCGCAAAATTCTGGAGGAAATTCCGGTAATCGCGGCGCGAATGGCCAGGGCCGGGCTGGTCAATGACCGGGAAGCCGCGTCGGCCAGGCTGCGCTCCAATCTGCGGTCCGGCTATGCGCCGGGCGCGGCGGCGGGGCTGGCCGCGATGGCGGCGCGGGTCGAACGCGAAACCGTTGAGGATGTCTTGCCGGAAGCGATGACAGACACGTTTCCGGACATCACGGAAGAGCCCGGAGAAGACGCGCCCGATGGCGCGGCGCTTGCGCTGGCTGCGCTGGAACGTGGACGGCGGGGTCCTTTCCGGGGAGACAAGCGGACGGAAAAAACCGATCAGCGTGATGTCGCCTGGCTGCAGCGCCGCGGGTACCGGTTCGACGATATCCGCAAGGCGATGAATGTCGATGGCGAAGAATATTTCGATGGGTAGGGTGCGTTGACATCCGTTTCCGCCCCAAGGCCGAATATCCTGCGCGCGGCGCTCTGGACGATTCTGAGCTGTCTGCTGGTTGTCGCCTATACCTCCACTGCCAAGCATTTGTCCGCGGACGGTCTTCCGGTTGCGGTGATCGTCTTTTTCCGTTGCCTGTTCGGCGTGGTTTTCCTGATCCCCTGGCTGGTAAAGAACGGCGTTGCGGGCCTAAAGACGGAACAGCCGGTTCTGATGGTCTCTCGTGGAATCAACACGATGCTCGGGCTCTATTGCCTGTTTACGGCCGTATCGCTGATGCCGCTCGCCGATGTGGTGGCGATCCAGTACACAAAGCCTGTCTTCGCCGCGCTCGCCGCCGTGCTGGTGCTGCGCGAGGTGATGACCGGATCGCGTTGGACGGGAATATTTATCGCCATTGCCGGTATGCTGGTGATCGTCCGGCCGGGCATGTCGGATCTCAACATCGGCGTTCTGTTGGCGATCGGGGCGATGATTTCCGGCGCCTATACGACAATCACGGTGAAATTCCTGACGCGGACCGAACCGCCCGACCGAATCGTCGCCTATATGGTGCTGGGGATGACGGTGGCCTCCGCCATTCCCGCAATCTGGTTCTGGCAAATGCCCACACTGGACCAGCTTTTCTGGCTCGCCTTCGCGGGGTTCGTCGCCAATGGCTATCAGCAGACCATGGCCCGCGGCTTTTCGCTGGCTGATGCGACAGCCGTCATGCCGTTCGAATTTTCCCGGCTGATTTTCGCCGCCGTTATCGGATATCTCGCCTTTTCGGAATCCGTCGATGCCGCGACACTGGTCGGCGGCGTCATCATTTTTGTTTCCGGGCTTTACATGGTCCGTACCGAGAAAAAGCGCTGATGCGCGAACGCGGCAATCGGTGATATATTCCCGGTGAGTGGCCGGGCCGTTCAGGGCCGGTTGTTATATCAGTTGCGAGAATTCACAGTTGAAAACCTTTTTGATCGCTTGCGCCTTTATTGTTTGCGCCGCGTCCGCAGCCACCTGGTGGCGCTTTCAGAGTTTCGATCCCTGTATCTGGATGGAAAAGGAAATAGCGGAACAATCCAGCCTGCCTTTTGTCGTCGCCGAAGCGCGGGTAAAGGCCGAATTCCTTTTGAGAGGCATAACCGAGCCAAGCGCGGCGCAATGTGTCGGGGCCTGGTGGCGGTTCCGTATGGAGGGCGCCATGCATCCCAAGAAGAAGGAATCCTGACGGCCGGTGGCTGAAATCGTCCTCGGCATTGGCACCTCGCATGGTCCGATGTTGTCTACCCCGTGGGAGAATTGGGGCGCACGGGTGCCGTTCGACCAGGGCGCGACCCATGATTTCCGGGGCGGAAAATACAGTTTCGAGGAACTTGTCGCGCTGCGCCGTGACGAAGGGCTGGCGGCGGAATTCACCAAGGATAAATGGCGGGAACGCCACGCGGCGTGCAACGACGCGCTGATCCGCCTCGCCGATGCGTTCGAGGCGGCAAAGCCCGATGCCGCTGTGATCGTCGGCAATGATCAGCGTGAATTGTTCAGTGAATTCAATACGCCCGCGATTTCGGTTTTCTACGGCGAAACCATTGAAAACCGGCCGCGGACGCCCGAACAGATTGCAAACCTGCCGCCCGGCGTCGCGGTGGCGGAGCGCGGGCACGCACCGCCGGAAGACGCGGTTTATCCCGGCTATCCGGCATTGGGCCTCCATATCATCAATTCCCTGATGGATGATGGGTTCGATGTTTCCACCATGAAGCATCTGCCCGAGGGGACAGGCTATGTGAACGGCGTGCCGCACGCCTACGGATTTGTCTATCGGCGGATCATGCGGGATATGCCGCCGCCCTCCGTTCCCGTTGTGCTGAATACCTTTTATCCGCCCAACCAGCCGAGCGCGGCGCGGTGCATTGCTTTTGGCCATGCGCTTGGCAAGGCAATCCGGGACTGGCCTGAAAGCGCTCGTGTTGCGGTTATCGCTTCGGGCGGGCTCAGCCATTTTGTGATTGACGAGGCGCTCGACCGGCGGGTGCTGGCCGCATTTGAGGCGCGGGATGAGGCGGCATTGGCTGCAATCCCGGAAAACCTCTATCAATCCGGCACGTCGGAGATCAAAAACTGGCTGCCCGTCGCCTCGTTGATGTGGGAAGCCGGGCTGGAGATGGAGCTTGTCGATTACGTGCCGTGCTACCGCTCCGAAGCCGGCACGGGAAACGCCATGGGGTTCGCCCTCTGGCGGCAGCCGTGAATTTTTCCGGTCAATAGATTCTTAACCATAAGCCAATAGTGATTCCCTTGATTTCTTTAGGGAATAACAATGGCGACGAACAGCAATTTTCTGCCGGGACGGGGTGGTACCGTATCGCCCGCCGATCAAATCAAACAGGATGCGCTGGCGGCGCTTCAGCGCGGCGACAATGTGCTTGCGATTGAAAATTTCGAGGCCTTGTTGAGTTTTGCGCCGGACCATCCGGATGTCCTCAACGCGCTTGGCGTGGCCTATTTTTAGACTGGCGACAGTGAAAACGCGTTGCGGCGCCTGGAACAGGCGCGCCAAATTGCACCGGAACGTGACGATATAAAAAACAATCTCGTCAATGTGCGGAAAGCCGTCGCCGGGGCGCAATCGCATCAGGGCCAGCATGACATTGCGATTCAGGTGCTGCGCCAGGCGTTGGCGCAAGACCCGGATAATGTCGGGTTGCGCATCGAACTCAGCAACCTTCTGGAGATGACGGGCGCGAAAGGGCTGCTGAGCGATTATTCGGTGGCGCTGACTCCCGAGGCGCTGGGGCGCCATATCCTGATCGCCTGTATACCGAAAAGCGGCTCAAGTTTTCTCAAGGAGTCACTGCGTGCTTTGACGGGGTGGAAGGAACTCTGGTTGTCTTACGCCTATTTGCAGAATGAGCAGGAGCTATATCTGCCTGCCCTGAAAGAGGCCGCGCGCGACAATACCGTTACCCAGCAGCATTGCCGGGCGACCGGGCCGAATCTGAATATTCTGCAAGGCTTCGGCATCCGGCCGATCGTGCTCACGCGGAACTTGCCCGACATCGTGTTAAGCCTGTCGGATTTCTATGACAGCGGCGCGACGCTCAATACGTTTTTCGGCGAAGTCTGGCCGACCCTGGATCAGGCCGGAAAACATGATCTGATCATTGATCATGTCATGCCCTGGTATGCCGGTTTCAAGGCGTCATGAGACCGCGCGGCGCGGTGGATTGCCACTTCGTTTCCTATGAGGAGATGATCGCCGACAAGCCGGGCACATTGCTGCGCATCGCCGATTTTCTGGCGCTTGGAAAGACGGATGCCGACTGCGCCGCCGCCGTCGCGGCAGTGGAGGGCGATACCGACAAGACGCGCTTCAATAAAGGCGTCGCCGGGCGTGGAGCCGCGACCCTGACCGAAGAACAGCTCGGCCGGATCGAAAGACTCTCCGCCGCCTACACGCCGGGTGGCTAAACCCTAAAAGCGGTGGCTTTTGGCCTCGATCCCCAACAGGACGGCGCCGACCGGTTCGAAATTCGAATGGTGCGACTGTCCCTGGGCGGAGATCGCCTGCAGATCGCGGAAACGCCGTTCGAACGGGAACATTCCGAAAATGCCGTTGGTGCCGGTCGCGTGGAAGGCGTAATTGCCCACCTCGCGCGCCTGAAGCATGGCCCAGGTGATGGCCATCCGCAGCCGCGCCCGTAATTCGAGCGGCGGCGCGCCGGTCGCCTGCATCGATTCCCAGTACTCCTCGATCATCTCGATCAGCAGCGCGCGGGCGGAACAAAGCTTGGCTTCATATTCCGTTACCTGTGACTGGATGACCGGCGTATCGCGCATCACCGCCGGTTTGCCGCCGCTTGGCGAGCCATGGCCGGCCGCAGGCTTTTCAGCCGTCAGCTTTTTGAAATCCTCGAACAAGGTACGGGAGACGCCGAGCGCCAGACCGGCAAAAATAATGCCGTAGGCGGTCAGCAGCGGAATTCTGTAAAGTGCGCCTTCCTCGCGCCGGTCGGGCGCGGAATCGCGCCACGTCGTATGGGCATCATCGACGAACACGTCCTTCGCCGTGTAGGAATCGCTGCCGGTACCCCGCAGTCCGACAACATCCCACACCCCTTCGAAGTTGATCTTTTCCTTGGGGATCAGCATCGTCCGCATCTTGGGCGAACCGTTTTCATTCAGTATCCGCTCGCCATCCTTGTCGACGACAAAGCTGTGCCCGCCGACCCAGGTGGCGTTGAGACTGCCGCTGCCGAACCGCCAGGTGCCGTTGGAATTATAGCCGCCGTCAATTTTTTCCGCCTTGGCGCTGGGGTTTGGCGGGCCCCAGGCAAGCACGGCGTTGGCCGGCTCGAACATTTCCTTGGCGACGTCGAGCGGCGTATAGGCCGCGCACCAGCAGCATCCCGCCGCCTGTCCGACACACCAGGCGGTGCTGGCATCCGCCTTGGCGACCGCTTCCGCCGCCAGGGACAGATCAAGCGGGCTTGCCTCCGCGCCGCCGACCGATTTCGGCAGCGCCATGCGGAAGAGCTGCTTTTCATGCAGTGCCGCCATCACCTCATCGGTGACCCGGCCGCCCGCCTCGATTTCATCCGCTGAACCGGCGATCAGCTCCTGCAATGACTCCGCCCGGGCGGCCCAGTCGATCTTGTCCTTGGTAATGTCTTCGGCCATCGGATTCCTGTTCCTGTCTGTTTTGCTCAAGATGAATTTTTACTCATTCTTTGCCGGTTGGCTAGGCTTGCAGGGCCCGCTATAAGGGCCGCGCGCCCGCAACTGCGGGAATAGGGAATATCTGGGAGATAAAAAATGGCCAGCAACAAAAAGGCCGCGGCCGCGCCGCGCCGTAACGAAGGTTATGCCGATCTGCGCGAGCTGATCGAGCGGTTCGAGGAAATGGGCGAAATCGAGAAGGTCGATGGCGCCGACTGGAATCTGGAGGTTGCCGCCGTCGCCGAAACCGTCGCCGCGCAGGACCCGGGCCGCGCCCCGGCGCTGATTTTCGACAATATCGAGGGTTACCCGCAGGGCTTCCGCATCATGGCGGGCGGCGCCAACGGCATCAAGCGTCTCGCCGTCGTCATGGATTTGCCGGATCCCGAAAACGAGATGGACCTGGTCAAGGCGATGCGCCTGCGCATGCGCCAGGAATTCGAGCCCATCCCGCCGATTGAGGTGTCCACCGGCCCGGTTATGGAAAATGTCGACCGGGGCGACGACATCAATATGTGGAAATTCCCGGTGCCCTTCGTGCATGAGCTGGATGGCGGGCGCTATATCGGCACCGACGATCTGGTCATCATGCGCGATCCCGACTCAGGTTGGGTCAATTGCGGCACCTACCGCACCATGGTGCATGACGAAAATACCGTCGCCGTCTGGATGTCGCCCGGCAAGCATGGCCGTCTGATTTCGGAAAAATATGCCGCCCGGGGCGAGGATTGCCCGGTGCTGATTTCCTGCGGCCAGGACCCGCTGCTGTTTATTTCCGCCCATCAGGAAATCGATCCCGAGGTTGATGAGCTCGCCTATGCCGGCGGGCAGCGCGGCCGCGCGATTGAATATATCCCGTCCGAAGTTCACGGCCTGCCGATCCCGGCCCATTCCGAGGTCGTGATCGAAGGCACCATGAAGATGGGCGAGCTGCGCGAGGAAGGGCCGTTCGGCGAATTCATGGGGTATTACGCCTCCAACGCTAGCAAGCTGCCGATTGTGAATGTAGAGCGCGTCTATTACCGCAACGATCCGATCCTGACGCTGGCCGTGCCGTCGCGCCCGCCGGAAAACTTCACCTTCGCCCGCGCGACGGTGAAATCCGCGCTGATCTGGGATGAGATGGAAAAAGCCGGTATTCCGGGCGTCAAAGGCGTCTGGTGTCACGAGGCCGGGGCGGGGCGTCTGTTCAACGTCGTCGCCATCGAACAGCTCTATCCCGGTCATGCGTCGCAGGCCGCGATGGTCGCGACCAACTGCCATGCCGGCAACTATGCGGGACGCTGGGTCGTCGTGGTGGATGAGGATATCGATCCCTCCAACATTTTCGACGTGGTCTGGGCGATGTCCACGCGCTGCGATCCGCCGGAAGACGTGCAGTTCATCAAACGCGCCTGGTCGACGCCGCTCGATCCGCTGCTGCGTGAGCCGCCCTGGCAGAATAATCGTGGCATCATCGATGCCTGCCGGCCCTATGGCTGGAAAGACGAATTCCCCAAGGTCGCGGAGTCCTCGCCCGAGCTGAAGGCGAAAATCCGCGCCAAATGGCCGAATTTGTATAAATAGGCGGTTTCGGTTGGCCGGTGCGGGTCTATTTCTTCCCGCACCAGGCTAGCGCCGCGAAAATCAGACCGCTAAACGCCGCGATATAGACGGTGATCGCCGCCGGAAGCGGCGTGCCGTCCGCGAGGATTCCGAATATCTGGGTGAAGACGCCCGCCATAAAAAGCTGCAGGAAGACGCCGAGCCCGGCGGCGGTGCCGGCAAGACGCTTTCCAGCCGCCGCGATGGCGCCCGCCTGGGCGTTCGGCAGGGCCATGCCCTGGCCCAGCGTGATGATGAAACCCGGTATGAAAATAGCGAGCGGGGTCAGCGTCCAGAAATGGACGATCAGCGCGAAAGCGACCGCCGCGGCAAAGATCGTCAGCGATCCCGTCAGCACCATCGTTTCAATCGACACGCGCCCGCTGAGCCGGCTTGAGGTCCAGTTCCCGATCCAGTACCCGGCCGGGAAAAACATGAAATAGAGACCGTGTTCGGACGCCGCGCGCCCGAGAAAATCATGCATCAGGGGCGAAGACGCCGCGGCGAGCGAAAAGAACGCGCCGGAGCTGAGCCCGGATTGCAGGACGAAGTTGGAGAAGCGGCGGTTGCCCAGCAGTGCCGCGTAATCGCGGCGTAGCGAAGCCTCCGGATTGGGGCCGCGCGTCTCGTTGGTTTCGAACAGGATCGCCCAGACGAGAACCAGCATTACCGCGCCGATGCCGCCCGCGAAGATCAGATTGGCCCGCCAGCCGACATGCTCCACCAGAAATCCGCCGATCGGCGGCGCGATCATCGGCCCCATGGAATAGGCCATGGTCAGATAGGCGATGACTTTCACCAGCCGGTCCGTGCCGTAGACGTCGCGCGCGATGGCGCGGGCGAGCGCAAGGCCACAGGCGCCGCCGGCGCCTTGCAGAAAACGCGCGCCGATCAATGTCCAGATCGACTCGGCGGCCGCGGAGGCGAAACCGCCTATGGTAAATAAGGTGATCCCGATCAACAGCACCGGGCGCCGTCCATATCGATCAGAAAATGACCCGAAAACCAGGGTCATCAGCGCCATGGCGAACATCGGCACGGCGACCGTCATCTGGCCCAGCTTTGCGTCTACTTCGAACGCGGCGGTCACCGCCGGGGTCGCCGGAAAGAACTGGTGAATGGCGACCGGCCCCATCAGGGTGATCATCGCCAGGACGAAAACGAACAGCGCGCCGGGAGAGGCTGCGCGGCTGGTTCCCTCCGGCGGTTCCGGCGCCATTTCAGCCTTCCTCACAAAAGACCGTTCTCGCTCGCCGCGACATAGAGCAGGCGGATCGCCAGACCGGTCATGAATATCTGAAACGCCAGCCGGAACCAGCGTTCGGGCATTTTTTTCAGCACATAACGGCCGATGAGGTTGCCGAGCACGCCGCAGGAGATCATCGCCGCGATTAAGGGTAGATAGGCGCTTAGCGACACGCCGAGCAACCCGAACGCGAGCAGCTTGGAGACATGGCTGATCGCCATCAGGCTCGCCATGGTGGAGGCATGGTTCTGGCGGGTCTCCGCCGCGCCGGCGACAAACGGCCCGACGATGGTCCCTGTCGCGCTGACGAACATGCCGATAAAGGTCGCGCCGAATCCCACCCCGGCAAAGCGTTTGCGGACCGATCCGATCAGGGTGAATTTGGGCATCCAGACCAGCACGATGATCATCACCGCGATGATGCCCTGCAGAATCCCCGTCGGCAGGGCGATGTATATTTGCGCGCCCAGCGCGGCGCCGATTGCCGCCCCGATCATAAAGGGCAGCAGCGTTTCCTTGATCACATAGCGCCACATCAGGATCATGCGGCTCGACCCCACGCCGAGCTGCACGAAGGTATGAACCGGCACCAGGATTGCTGGCGGAAAGAAGATCGCCATGACCGCCAGCAGCCCCAACCCGCCGACCGTGCCGGTCAGCATGCCCAGCATCGTCGTCGCGATGGTGGTCAGCGACAGCAATATGAACAGCCAAAGGGGCACGTCGGGGACGCCGAGGAAACCTGCTTCCATGAGGGGATCCGAATTTGTGAGTGGAATATGCATAGCCGCTGGCCGCGATTCCGTCCATCCCGGACGGTTTCTCCTTCGCCAAAAACCTGTAAGCTATCCCTGTTCGGTCCGGGTTTGCGGCATCGCGAGGGGTGGCGTTTGGCCGCCCGATGCGGCACAATCCCGACCGATAAAAGAAACCTCAACCAATCCAACTCCAGGGGAGACGCTGAATATGGATCAAGTCCGTTATGAAGCACCGGATTCGCTTGATGCGGCTGTCGGGCTGCTGTCGGGCGCCGACGGTGTGGCGAAAGTTTTCGCCGGCGGCACCGATGTCATGGTGCAAATCCACGCCGATCTGGTCGAGCCCGATCTGATCGTCAATGTGAAGAATATTCCGGAACTGACCGGCATTACCGAATCCGGCGGTTCCTATACCGTCGGCGCGGCGACGCCGGTCGCGGTGATGCAGGAACATGAAGGGTTCTGCAAGACCTGGCCCGGTGTGATCGAAGGCGCGGAGCTGATCGGTTCCGTACAGGTCAAGGGACGCGCGACCATTGTCGGCAATCTCTGCAACGCCTCCCCGGCGGCGGATTCTGTGCCGCCCTGCATCGCGGCGGGCGCCACGGTCCGGATTATCGGCCCGAACGGCCAACGCGAGGCCGCGGTTGAGGACATCGTGACCGGCCCCGGCAAGACATCGCTGGAAAAGGGCGAGATCATCGTTTCCATGACCTTCCCCGCGCGGCCCGCCCATTCGGGTGATTGCTATCTGCGGCTGACGCCCCGGACGGAAATGGACATCGCGGTCGTCGGCGCGGGCGTAAATCTGACGCTTGACGATGACGGCACCTGCATTGCGGCGCGGGTCTCGCTGGGCGCGGTGGCGCCGACGCCCCTGCTGGTTCAGGAATGCGCGGACGCGTTGATCGGCACCAAGGTCGACGACGCGGCGCTTGCGGCGATGGGCAAGGCGGCATCCGCCGCGGCCAATCCGATTTCGGACAAGCGCGGCACCAAGGAATACCGCATCAAGACCACGGCCGTGATGGCGCGCCGGGCGGCGGAAAAGGCACTCGAGAGGGCGAGAGAGAACTGATGGCGAAGGCACATGTAACCACAACGATCAACGGGGACGAATACGAGTTCCTGTGTGAGCCGCAGCAGTCGCTGGTCGACGTGATGCGCAATGAGCTTCGGCTTTCCGGCACCAAGGAAGGCTGCTCCACCGGCGATTGCGGCGCGTGCAGCGTCATGCTGGACGGGCGGCTGGTCTGCTCCTGCCTGGTGCTGGCGGTGGAAACCGAAGGCAAGGAAATCGAAACCATCGAAGGGATGGGCACGGCGGAAAATCTGCATCCGCTGCAAAAGCGCTTCCTGGAGATCAACGGGCTGCAATGCGGCATCTGCACGCCGGGCATTCTGGTGGCGGCAAAGGCATTGCTGGAAAAGAACCCGAACCCGACCGAAACAGAAATCAGGTTCTGGCTGGCCGGTAATCTCTGCCGGTGCACCGGTTATGACAAAATCATCCGCTCCGTTCAGGCGGCCGCGGAAGACATGAGAAAGGGCTGATCCCATGGCGACAATTCTTGAAGAAAGTGGTTTTAATCCGGACGCCGATCTGAAAGTCGTCGGCACCAATCCGATCAAACATGACGGGCTCGACAAGGTTCTGGGCCGGGCGAAGTTCGGCGCGGACGCGTACCTGCCGGGCATGCTGTACGGCAAGATCCTGCGTAGCCCGCACGCGCATGCGATCATCAAATCGATCGACACCTCAAAGGCCGAGGCGCTGCCGGGGGTCAAAGCGGTGATCACCGCCGCCGATTTTCCGGATTTGCCGCAAGGCACCGGTTGGGGCGATATGAGCCGTACGACCATTGCCCGTGAAAAGGCCCTGTTTGACGGTCATCCCGTCGCGGCGGTCGCCGCCACATCGGAACAGATCGCCAAGCGCGCCTGCAAGTTGATCGAGGTCGACTACGAGGTCCTGCCCCATGTTATCGAGGTTGCCGACGCGATGGCCGACGGCGCGCCGATCCTGCATGACTATATGCGGACCAAGGGCGACGATAACGCCCCCGATGCGCCGACCAATGTCTGTGAAAAGATGGTCAGCAATATCGGCGACGTCAAAGCCGGTTTCGAAGCGGCCGATTGCATCGTCGAGCATGAGTTCGATTCCAAGCCGATGCATCAGGGTTATATCGAACCGCAAGGCTGCATCGCGGATTATTCCGAGGGCGATCTGGTCGAGCTCTGGACCTGCACCCAGGCGCCGTTCGTCTATCGCGACCGTCTGTCGGCAATTCTCAAGATCGACGCGGCCAAGATCAATGTGCAGCAGTCGGAACTCGGCGGCGGGTTCGGCGGCAAGACCGGCTTTTATGCCGAGCCGCTGGCCATCATCCTGTCGAAGAAGGCCAGCGCGCCGGTCAAGATGACCCTGACCCGCGCCGAGGTTTTCCGCGGCACCGGTCCGGTTTCCGGCACCAAGTCGCGGATGAAGATGGGCTGCACCAAAGACGGCCGCATCACCGCGGCGGAGGCGGATCTCTATTTCCAGACCGGGCCTTATACCGGCTCGATGTATTTCAACGCGCCCAACGCCATGTTGACGCGCTACGATCTGGAAAACGTCCATATCGAGGCCTATGAGGTCGTTTCCAACCGGCCCAAGGTGAATTCGTTCCGCGCGCCCTGCGTGCCGCAGATCGTGTTTGGCGTCGAAGGCGTGATCGACGAGATGGCGAAGAAAATCGGCATGGATCCGATTGAATTCCGTCTCAAGAACGCCGCCAAGGAAGGTCACACCACGATCTATGGCGATACCTGGGGACCTGTCGGTTTCATCGAGACGCTGGAAGCGGCCAAGGAAACCGATCATTACAAGACGCCTGTCAAGGAAGGCGAAGGGCGCGGGATTTCCTGCGGCTTCTGGTTCAACCGCGGCGGCGAAACGTCATCGCAGATGACGCTGGCGCCTGACGGGACGGTGACCATCTCCACGGGCACGGCGGATGTCGCCGGGTCCCGGATTTCCATCGCCATGATGGCGGCGGAAGAATTGGGCATTGATGTCGACAAGATCCGGGTCCGGATGGCCGACACCAATTCGCTCGGCTTTAACCGTGTCACCGCGGGCAGCCGCACAACCTTCTCCGTCGGCATGGTGGTCGTCGATAATGCGCGCAAATGCATTGCCGAGCTGTGCCGCCGCGCCGCCAATGAATGGGGCGTGGCAGAGGAAGAAGTCTTCTATGAAGATGGCGAGGTCAAACCGGCGAGTTCCAACGTCGGTGATTTCGAACCTATGTCGATCGGCGATATCACTTCCAAGACAACCATGACCAACGGCGCCATCGTTTCGTCCTCGTCGATGAATGTGACGGGCGCGGGGCCGGGCTTTGGTGTTCATATCGTTGATCTCAAGGTCGATGAAGGCACCGGACGCGTCGATGTCACGCGCTGGACCGTTGTTCAGGATGCGGGCAAGGCGATCCACCCGGTCCAGGTGGAAGGCCAGCTTCAGGGCGCTGCGGTGCAGGGTCTCGGCTGGGCGCTGAATGAGGAGTACATCTACAATCAGGATGGCAGGCTGGATAATCCCGCCTTCCTCGATTACCGCATGCCTGTCTGCTCCGATGTCCCGATGATCGATTGCAAGATCGTCGAGGTGCCGAACCCGAAACATCCGTTCGGGCTTCGCGGTGTGGGTGAGGTGCCGGTGGTGCCCACCATGGCCGCAGTCGGCAACGCGATCACCGACGCGATCGGCATTCGCCCGACATCGCTGCCGATGTCGCCGCCGAAGATTCTTGATCTGATCGAGAAGCGCGACGCGCAGTAAGCCAGGGATTTTCTCTGAGAGAGCGGGGGGCTTCGGCCCCCCGTTTTTGTTTGTGAATTTCGGCGTAAACTTCAACCGATATGCCCGCTTCTCGACCTTTTCTGGAAAACGACAATATCCGGGGGATATTCTGGATGGCCGCCGCCTCGTCGCTGGTGGCGTTTGCCGCGATATCGATCCGGCATCTCTCCGCCGAATTCACCGCGTTTCAGCTGGTTTTCCTGCGGGGTGTGCTGGGCACGCTGATGTTGTCGCCCTGGATATTCAAAAATGCGCGCACCGGGACGCTGATCTCCACCCGCATCCCGATGTATTGCCTGCGCACCGGTCTCAGCTATTCCGGCATGGTCTGCGTATTCTATGCCCTTGCCGTCATTCCGATTGGTGAGGTCTATTCGCTGCTTTTTATCGTGCCGCTGCTGACGGTGCTGATGGCGGTGATGTTCCTGAAGGAATCGGCCGGGCTGCATACCTGGATTGCCTGCGGCGTGGCCTTTGCCGGCACGCTGGTCATTCTCCGGCCGGGCGCCGTGCCGTTCAGCATCGCCGCCGGCGCGGTGCTTTACACCGCCTTTGCCTATGCGGCGACCAATATCTGTATCAAATCGCTCAGCCGTACCGACGATCCGGTGCAGATCACGATTTACGGCAATTTGTTTTCGCTGGTCGTGGCGACTGCCGCCGTCATCATACGCGGCGACAGCTGGGAAGGGCTAAGCTGGGATGATGTTCCCTGGATATTGGGTCTTGCCGTCTGTTATCTGCTGGCCGGGCTGTTTCACGCCCGCTCCGTCGCCGCCGCCGATGCCCGCGTGGTGCAGCCGTTCAATTTCCTTCGCCTGCCGGTGGGCGTGCTGCTGGCCTGGTGGCTATTTGCCGAACTGCCGAGCCACTGGACCTGGCTTGGCGCGGTGATGATTTTCGCCAGTTCCTATTACGTGCTCTGGCGCGAAGGGGGACGAAGAAAAAAGCTGTTATAGCGGCTTGTCCTTACTGGTTTTCCAGGCCTCCTGCATGAAGATGTTGGACGGCAATGTTTCATCCAGCACCTTGCGCGCCGCTTCCGGCCCGGCGAGCGGCAAATCGCCCGAATCCAGCACGCCGATCTGTTTCAGCGCCGACCCCTGATCCCAGTAGAGGTGTTCGTGGCACACCTTGTCGCCGCGGAATTTGACGATGATGACGGTGGTAATCTCGACCTCTTTTCCGGTCGGTTCTATGCCCGGGAAATAGCGGTCAATGACGGAATCGTGGCGGAACTTGGTATAGGTCTCCAGTACCACCCGGTTCGGCCCCATCGTATAGGAAATCCGCGTCCGGTCGCGCCCGCCCGCATTCTGATCGACGAAATGATATTTATAGAACCGCTTCAGCATGTCGTGCCCGACGCCCCCTGACAGGGTCGGCACGTGATTGACATAGGGTTCCTCGATCATCGTCGCCATGGTGGCGTCGACATCTCGGGTGGTGAATTCGTGATAGACATGCTCGGCGAACAGGGCGACGAAATCATAATAGGGCCCGACGACGCGGCGGATCAGCTCCAGCGTTCTGGTGTGCGCCAGATCATCGGCGCGGGCGTCGAAATTCTCATGGCCGGGCTCGGCGAAACCGGCCGCGCCTTCTTCCCAGGCGAAGATGCGCGATCCGTCCTTGCGCCTGAGCGCGGTTTGCATGCGGGCGGTTTTCTCGACCAGCTCTTCCCGCCCGGCGGCGCCGAAATGACAAACCAGCGGGCAGGGAACCTGATCCAGCAATATGGTTTCTCGCAGCATGGTCTCTGAATCGAAAAGAACCACCGCCTGAAAGCCCGCATCGATTGAGGCATCGCAAATCGCCGCCCCGCCCGCGCCATATCCGATGGCGACCAGCCCCTCTTCGGTTTCCGGCAGGTCGCGCAGATAGGAGGCGGCGTCGATGACTTCTTCCCGCAGCCGGGTGCCCGGTATGGCCAGCACCGAATAGCCTTCCTCCGCGAACAGGATCGCGCGGGACTTTATCCCCTCGGTCAGAAACGCACCGCCGCTCAGCAGCAGAAGACCCGGCCCCGATCCGCTGTGATGGACCGCTTTGAAGCCGTTAATATTCTGCAGAAATTCCAGCCGGACGGTCTGGCCCTTTGGCGCGCGATAGCGCGGGGTGCGGCTTTTCTCGCCCATCTCTCTATTCCTGCCGGACGTTGGAGGAGAAATCGTAATCCTTGCCGCTGTCGCAGAAAAAACGCCAGGTGACGACATTCCGGTCGCGCCCGGCCGAAAACGCCCATTCGAGGAATTTCCGCTCATCCGCCAGCGCGGCTTCCGCCGCCGGTTTGCGGTAGCGGCCCGGCATGGTGTCGTTCAGCCAGCCATGCGGCGCTTCTTCATAGACATGGATTTCATAGGATTTGCGATGGCGCTCCAGCGATGCCCGCAGCAGTCCGACATGATCCAGGCTGATCATGTGATCGCCTTCGCCGAACATGCCGAGCACCGGGCAGTCGATCCGCGCGATCAGATCGTCGAGCGGTTCGGGAAACAGATCGTTCTGTTCCCATTGCGAATCCTGGGCCGCGCCGTACCAGACCAGCGCCGCGGCGATCTTTCGATGGGCCGCCAACGCAAGCGGGTGCCGTCCGGTCTGGCAGACGCCCTTGACCGCGATGCAGTCGCTGTTTACGTCATTGCGCGCCTCCAGCAGATCGACGGCGAGCGACAGATGTTCCACCGCTTCTTCATCCGTGATGTCATAGCGCGCATCGCCGGCATGCAGCGTTTCCTGGTCCGGCGCGCGGAAAAAACAGTCCGGCGCCGCGCAGACAAATCCTTCCCGCGCGAAGCGTTCGGCCAGATCCTGCGTGTGTTGCACAAAGCCATAGCGTTCATGCATCAACACGATGCCGGGAACCGTACCCTCAATATCGGCGGGCCGCGCGAGAAACACCGGCAGCCCGTTGTCGCATGTCGTGGTTTCGGTGACGATATCGTGCATTTTCCTACTCCGGCTTCATCAGGGCGATGGCCTGATCGGTCGTCATCACCCGGCCCATGCGGGGGAAGACGCGTTCCAGAAAGAATTCGTTATTATTGCCCCGCATCGAATAGCAGCAGTCGCTGACGATCACGAGGCCGAGATCGAGATCGCGCGCGGCGAAGGCGGTCGAGGCAATGCCGACATCTGTGGAACCGCCCGCCAGCACGATGGTATCGAGCCCGCGGACCTTCAGGGCGAATTCCAGATCGGTCTGGAAGAACGAATTCCAGCGATGCTTCGGCACCACCACGTCGCCATCGGCGGGCGCCAGTTCGGGCGCGATTTCGGCGGCGTCCGATCCCTTATAAAAACCGGGCTTGATGGTTTCCTCTCCCGCCTTGCGCGGGCGCAGCTCCATATCCGTGTCGGTCAGACGCGCCACCGTATCGACCCCGTCCGGCGCGTGCTGTCCGATCGGATAAAAGGTGGTCAGCCCGCCGGCGCGGGCACCTTCCAGCAGCCGCTGCATATTGGCGAGGATATTGCGTTCGGCGAGGAATTTTTCCTTCTCCGGATTGCCGGAATGGAGATATCCGTTAAGCGTGTCGAACAGTACAAGTCCGGTATTCCCCGAACCCAGACGTTCCGAAAGACGTGAAATGGCGGCCATGATCTCTCCCTGAAACTGTTGTTGTGTGTCGGGCTCAGGGAAATCCCCGGACGAGGATTAGTCAAGGGGCCGGGCGGGGGATAAGATCGCGTCAAAGAATAGAGGGAGGCCGAAATGGCGATCATGATCACGGATGAAGACGTCCGCACCCATTTGCCGATGGAAGACTGCATGGAGGCCATGCGGGTCGCTTTCGCCGATTTCGCCGAAGGGCGGGCGAATTCTCCACCCCGCGTGCGCTATATCTCCGAAACCCCCGATCCCGAACGGCGGTACTGGTGCAATGTGCATGTCGGCGCGGTGCCGAGTTACGGCATGGCCTGCGTGCGCGCCGGATCGCATGTCATCCGCTTCGATCCGGAGGCCAAGAGCGGCCGTGCGCGCTCCTATCCCGATCCGACCAACTGGACGGTGGTTATTCTCTATGATCTTTCCACCGCGGAGCCGAAGGGGTTTATGCATGAGTCCTATCTCTCCGGCATGCGGGTGGCGGCGACCAGCGGCGCGGTGGTCAACGCGGTGGCGCGGGACGATGTGACGACGCTCGGCCTGTTCGGCACCGGCCGCCAGGCGCGCGCCCACGCGCTCGCTATCTGCCGCGCGCGCCCGTCGATTTCGAAACTGATGCTTTATTCGCCGACCCCCGATCACCGGGAAGCCTTTGCCGGCCATGTCGATCTGCCGGGTGTGGAGGTCGTGCCCTGCGATGATCCGCGGGCGGCGGTCGAGGGCTGCGACGTCATCTGCGCGGCCACCGCGAGCTCCAAGCCGGTATTCGACGGGGACTGGCTGGTCGATGGGCAGATGGTGATTTCCATCGCCAATTCGGACCTCAACCTCAAACGCCATGAGGTCGATGACACGGTGTTGAAGCGCGCTCGGACGATTTTGCTGAATGATTGGGAAAGTGTCGAAACCAACCAGCAGGTGGAAGTGCTGGACCTCGTCACCTCCGGCGAGGTTGCGCGCGAAAACCTGATCGAAATCGGTGATGTGTTTTCCGGCAAGGCGGTTGTGCGCCAGGAAGAGGGCGGGATCATCTATTACAAGAATAACAGCGGTCTTGGCATGCAGTTCGCCGCCGCCGGCGCGGTGATTTATGACCGCATGAAGGACTTGCCGAACAACAAGGAAATTCCGCCCGAATGGCTGGGGGCGGAAGCCTATTCGCAAGGGACGGGTTAAGCCGCCGCCTGTTCCTCGATCATCCGGTCGAGCACGCGGCGGACCTGAAACAGCGCCGTATCGGCGGCCAGGTCGACCCGCGGAATATCGTCGGTAAAGCGTTCCTGCTGCGCTTCCAGCAGAACCAGGTCCTCATGAAAGGTTTCGACCGACTGGTCATAGATCAGCTGTTCCTGGTCCGGCGTCATTGCGCCCTTTTCATGCATGGTGGTCCAGAAATAATGGGTTGTGGACTCGGTCTCCGGCGTCGCGATGTGAAGCGTGCGCCGGTCGAGCATCAGATTGTCGCCCTGGGCTTCTTTCATGCCGGTGCCCGCCTTGGCGACGCCGACTGTCAGCGCCATATAGCTCGGCGGGGTGAAATCGACGATCTGCCAGCGATCAACCTTGCCGTTATAGCCGAACGCCTTCATATGCGACGGCGCGGGATCGATTTCGCGCAAGATACGCGATAGCCGCACATGTTCGTCATGATCGCGTTCGGTCGTCTGTTCGTCGGTCGCTTCCAGACCGGCCGCGCCGATAGTGTTCTTGTGCGACCAGGGCACATGGGTGAAATCCATCAGATTATCGACCAGCAGCCGCCAGGAACATCTGGCGTCGAATTGCGCCTGCATGCTGGTCCAGTCCGCTTTGGAAAGGTTTTCGTGGCGGTAATGGGGCGTGGTCCCGGCTTTCTCAGCATCGCCGATAAAGACATGGATATAGTTCTGGTCTTCGATCACCGGATAGGCTTTCACCCCGGCGCCCGGCGGAATCAGGTCCTGGCTAGGGATTTCAATCAATGCCCCGCCGGTATTGAATTTCAGCCCGTGATAGCGGCAGCGCAGATCGTCGCCTTCGATGGTGCCCAACGACAATTTGGTCTGACGGTGACAGCACCGGTCTTCCAGCCCGACCGGCGCGCCGTCCGATTTACGGTAGAAAACAACCGGTTCGCCGCAGATCGTGCGGCCCAGCGGTTCATCGGTCAGTTCGCGCGACAGGGCGGCGACATACCAGCGGTTTCTCAGAAACATCGGTTCCTCCGCTATAATTCAGCCCGGGAAGGGTGGCGCTCCCCCGCCGCGATGTCAATTAGGCAATAAATCGCCGAATTTCTCGCGGATACGTTTTTCCAGCGCCTCGCTGTTGCGCGCGACGATGGGGAAAGTATCGCGCCGTTTGAACGGCTTGCAGGCATCGACGACGACGCGGGAATTGCGCGGGTCTTCGTGGCTGTAGCTCATCGGATCGAGATGGGTGCTCCAGCAGCCGTTCAGGATGTCGATCCCCTCGCGCGGGTCGCAGCGGGTGCACATCGACCACAATACGTCGTTCATATTCGCCGGATCGATATCGTCATCGACCACGATGACCCAGCGGTTGGCATAGGCGCCCGCATGGCATTGCGAAGCGACCAGCCCGGCCTGTTTCGCGTGACCGCCATACATCTGCTTGATCGAAATGGTCAGCCACATACGGCTGCCGCCGGCCTCATGCGCCCAGACGCCCTTGACCTCCGGAATGCCAGCGGCCTCCAACTGGTTCCACACCGCGCCGCAGCGATAGGTGCCGCGATAGAACGTGTCGTCATTGGGCGGCACCGCCGGGATCGCACCCAGCAGGATCGGGTCGTCGCGATGCATAAAGGTTTCGATGCGGATGGCGGGCTGCTTGGACTCACCGCCCGCGTAATAGCCGGTCCATTCGCCAAGCGGCCCTTCGGTCACCTTGTCGTCGGGATGAATAAATCCTTCGAAGGCGATTTCCGCATTGGCCGGCACCGGCAGGCCGGTTTTCGGCATGTTGATGATCTCAACCCCTTCGCCGAGCAATCCGCCCGCCATGTCATATTCGTTCTTGCCATAGGGCATTTCCAGGCCGGCGACCATAAAGAGCGACGGGTGCATGCCGACCACGACGGCGACCGGGCAGGGCTCGCCGCGTTCATGATATTTATTGCGGATGATGTCGCCATGCTTGCCTTTGGACGTCATCAGCGAGGCGACGTTGCTGTCGTGCGCCTGTACCCGGTACGCGCCGTAATTGATCCAGCCGCTATCCGGATCCTTCATTACCACCATCGACGCGGTGCCGATGAAATAGCCGCCGTCGAGTTCGTGCCATTTGGGCGTCGGAATCTTGGTGATATCGACGTCCGCGCCTTCATAGACATTGTCCAGCAGCGGCCCGCCATTCACCTCTACCGGCGGAATCGCGGTCTGGTTCTTCATATAGTTTCGCCAGTAATCGACCAGCTCAACCTCGGATTTATTGACGTCCTCGCCCAGCGCCAGATTGATACGCGGCACGGCAGTCAGGATATTGGCCAACACCCGGTAACCTTTTGGATAGCCGGGGATTTCATCGAACATCACCGCCGGATTGGTCATTTGCCGCATATAGATATCGACAAGCGCGCCGATCTCTTCCTCGCGCTCTACGCCGGTGAAATGCTGCACCTGTCCGTTTGCTTCCAGATCGGCGATCCAGTCGCGCAAATCCTTGTTTGCCATTTTCTGTTCTCTCCCTGATAAAAACCTAGGCGCGGCTGTCGAGGATCGCCTTCAGCCGTTGCGGCGATACCGGCACCTGTTTGATGGCACCCGGCATGCCGATGGCGTCATCAATGGCGCTGGCAATCGCCGCCGCCGCTCCTGTGATCCCGGCTTCGCCTGCGCCCTTGATGCCGATCGGCGTGCGGATCGAGGGGAAATCCTCGGTCAGGAGGATTTCCGGGTCGGGGGTCTCCCGCAACGTCGGGATCAGATAATCCGCGAATGTCACCGAGAGCGGCTCTCCGTTCGGGTCATAGGTGAATTCCTCATAAAGCGACCCGCCAAGCCCCTGTGCCAGCCCGCCGACAAGCTGTCCCTTGACCAGCATCGGGTTGATCGAGCGGCCGATATCGTAGGCGATGAAATATTTTTCGACTGTCGATTCGCCGGTTTCCGCATCGACCTTCACAACGCAAATGTGATGGCCGTAGGGATAGGTCTGATGCTCGATATTGAACCATTCCTCGGCCGCCAGATATGGCACCTTGTCGCCGCGTTCCTTGGCCGTCGGCAACAAGGCCTCGGCGATCTGCCCCAGCGTCAGCGACGCGCCATCGGGATTGTCGGCCGGATGAACGACGCCGTTGGTGATGGTCAGGTCGTCCGCCTGCATCTGCAGAAGTTCGGCCGCCATATCCAGCGCCTTTTTGCGGACGGCCAGGGCGGTCGCGTTGACCGCGCTGCCGGTCAGCACGCTGGCGCGCGAGGCATGGGCGCCGACGCCGTAATCGATCCGGTCGGTGCGGCCATGGACCACGTTGATATTGCGGTAATTCGCGCCAAGCGCCTCGGCGCAGATCTGCGCCATCGCGGTCTCGAACCCCTGGCCCAGTGACGCGCCGCCGGTCACGACTTCGATATGACCAGTGGTATCGACGAATATCTTGGCGCCGTCCGACGGGCCCAGCCCGCTTTTTTCAAAGAACATGGAGAGCCCGACCCCGACCATCTCGCCATTGGCGCGGCGTTCGGCCAGTTCCGCCTTCAGTTCGTCCCAGCGGACGGCGTCGAGCCCCTGATCCAGAAGACCGGCATAATCGCCGGGGTCGTGTTCGACGGAATCGCCCAGCACATCGAGGTCGCGCCCATAGGGCATTTCTTCCAGCGCGATCAGGTTGCGCCGCCGCACCGCGACCGGGTCCATCCCCATTTCCTGCGCGATCTTGTCCATCAGCCTTTCGCGCACGAAGGTGGATTCGAAGCGGCCGGGCGAGCGATAGGTCGCCGCCGGTGTCTTGTTGGTCAGGCGGAAATGGCAGATAGAGCGGTAGTTCGGTATCCGGTACGGGCCGGGCAGCGTGCCCGTCGTCATGTTGGCGACCCGCGTCCCGTGGGTACGGATATAGCCCCCCTGATCGAGATACAATTCGTCATCGATGGCGACAACCTCGCCGTCTTCGGCCACCGCCGCGCGGCAAATATGGCGCTGCTGGCGGGAATGGTTGGCCGCCATGAGATTTTCCTGTCGGTCCTCAATCCATTTTACCGGCCGGTCGAGCCGCATGGCGGCAACGCAGACAAGCACGTCTTCGGGGTATAGCTCGCCCCTGATGCCGAACCCGCCGCCGGTGTGCCCCTCAAACAGGTGCACGCCGGAAGATGGCCGCCCCAACATACGGCATATCGTATCGCGGTTGCGGTGGGGCACCTTGGCGGCGCCATAAAGTTCCACGATGTCGCGCGCGGCGTCATACCGGCCGAGATTGCCGCGCGTTTCCAAAGGCACACCGGAATGCCGGCCGATTTTCACGTCGACCTCGACAATCTTATAGGCTTCGGCGAAGGACTTTTCGATATCGCCATAGCCCTGCTCCACCAGCGCGGCCTCGGTCGTGTAACCTTCCTTGAAATCCTGCGGCGGGTCGTCCGCGTTGATCAGCACCTCCAGCGGTTCCAGATCAAGCACGACGAGTTCCGCCGCATCTTCGGCGAGATAGGGATCTTCGGCGAACACCGCGGCGACCGGATCGCCGACATAGCGAACAAGATCGCGCGCCAGGGGATATTGCCGGAACAGCGCCAGAGCCGGGTTGCTGCCTTCGCGGAAATCAATCGGCGGGACGTCTTCGATATCCTCTGACGTCCAGACCGCGATGACGCCCGGCATCGCTAGCGCGGCGCTCTTGTCGATGCCTTTGATCGTTCCGTGCGCCAGCGGGCTGCGGACGATCCGCATGTGCAGCTGGTCCGGAAAATTAATATCACCGGCAAAGCGCCCCTTGCCGGTAATCAGAGGCGGATCTTCGAGCCGGGGAACGGAATCGCCCAGATGCCCCAGCAGTTCATTCGTTTTGGTGCTCATGCGGCAGTGATAGCGTGTTTCCGGGCATCGGAAAAGACGTGCCCCGCGGAATCCGGCAACGTCGTTTTTACAACCCGCCGGATTTCTGATAAGGGCAATGGACCCACCGGCTTCGGCCCAAACGGCAAGGAATTCTGACATGCCCGATAGCAAGCTTTTCGGAAAAGATATCAAACGTCTGGAAGATCCCGTATTGCTGCGCGGCCAGGCCCATTTCGTCGACGATATCCGCCTGCCGGAAATGGTGCATGCCTGCTTCGTGCGCAGCCCCTTCGCCCATGCGGTGGTCAACGGCATCGATATATCCGAGGCCGCCGCGGTGGAAGGTGTTATCGCGGTATTGACGATTGAGGACCTTCGACCGCAGCTGATCAGCGAATTGCTGGTGGTCGGTCTGCCGAGCCCGAGCTATCGCCAGGAAAGCGACCGCCCGGTGCTGGCGTCGACCGAGGTCGCTTATGTCGGCGAACCGGTCGCGGTGGTGATCGCGGCGTCCCGCCATATTGCCGAAGACGCCGCCGCCATGGTTCAGGTGGATTACGATCCGCTGCCCGCCGTCAATGATTGCAAGGAAGCACTGGAAGAAGGCGGGCCGACCGCCCGGGTCGGTGCGCCGCACAATCTGATGGCGGAATTCCTGCAGGAATATGGCGATGTGGAAACCGCTTTCGCCAACGCGCCGCATGTCTTCAAGGAATCGCTGCTGGTTCACCGTGGTGGCAGCCATTCGATCGAATGCCGGGGCTGTGTCGCCCGCTATGAGGAAATTTCCGATGAGCTGACGATCTGGACCTCGCACCAGATGCCCCATTCGCTGATGCGGACCTTTGTGGAGATCACCGGGCTGGATGAAAACAAGGTTCGGGTGGTGACACCCCATATCGGCGGCGGGTTCGGGCCCAAGCTGGTGGTCTATCAGGAAGACGTCACCTTGCTGCTGGCGTCAAAAATCGTCAAACGCCCGATCAAATGGATCGAGGACCGGCGCGAGCATTTCACCAACACGACGCAGGAACGCGACCAGTACTGGGATGTCGAAATCGCGGTCGATGACGAGGGCATGATTCAGGGTGTGCGCGGCGGGGTGATCCATGATCACGGCGCCTATACGGCACGCGGTGTGAACCTCGCCTATAACGCGTCGGAGACCGTCTCGCTTGCCTATGAGATCAAGAATTTCCGTATGACGGTGCGGCTGGCGCTTACCAACAAGGTGCCGGTGACCCCGGTACGTGGCGCGGGCCATCCGCAGGGCGTTTTCGTGATGGAACGTTTGATGGACCGGGCGGCGACCGAGCTTGGCATTGACCGGGCGGAAATCCGCCGCCGGAACCTGATTCCGGGCGACAAGATGCCGTATGAAAAGCAGCTCAAGACTCGCGGCGGCATGCCGGTCCTTCTGGATTCGGGCGATTATCCCAAGGCCCAGGCTACCGCGATGGAAGCCGCGGATTGGGCCGGTTTTCCCGCGCGGCAGGAAGCGGCGCGAAAAGAAGGGCGCTATCTCGGCATCGGTATGTCGAATTTCGTCAAAGGAACGGGACGCGGCCCCTTTGAGCAGGTGACGGTGCGGATCGGCCCGTCCGGCAAGGTCCATGTCTATACCGGCGGGGTGAATATCGGCCAGGGCACCCACACCATGCTGGCGCAGATCGTCGGCGAACAGCTTGGCGCGGATATGCATAACGTGACGCTGGTCGATGGCGATACCCACGCGACGGCACTCGGCATCGGTACATCGAACAGCCGCCTCGCGGTGGTTGCGGGCACGTCGGCCCATGTCGCCGCGGTGAAGGTGCGGGAAAAGGCGCTCAAGATCGCGGCGCAGATGCTGGAAGCCTCCGAGGAAGATCTCGATATTGACGGCGGCGATATCTGTGTCCGGGGTACCGATATGAAGGTCTCGCTGGGCGATGTTGCAAACGCGGTCGCCGGCACGCCCGGCTATTCGCTGCCGGCGGGCACCGAACCCGGCCTGGAGGCGACGGAAAACGTGGTGTTGGATAATCTCGCTTTTGCCAGCGGCACCAACATTATCGAGGTCGAGGTCGATCCCGAAACCGGCGGGGTGAAGATCAACAAGTTTGTGCTGGCCCATGACAGCGGGGTGATCATCAACCCGATGCTGGCCGACGGCCAGATTTTCGGCAGCGCCGCGCACGGCATCGGCAATTCCCTGTTCGAATGGATGGGGTATGACGATGACGCCAATCCGGTGACCACCAATTTCGCGGAATATCTGCTGGTTTCCGCTCCGGAAATGCCCAATGTGCAGGTGATCCATCAGGAATCGCCCTCGCCGCTGAACCCGCTCGGGGTAAAGGGCGTTGGCGAATGCGGCGTGGTGCCGACCCCGGCGGCGGTGATTTCCGCGGTCGAGAACGCCTTGCAGCCCTTTGGCGTTCATATCGGCAAGGCGCCTGTAAGCCCGGCGGAGATTGTCGGGCTGATCCAGGCTGGCCGGGTGCCGGGCGCTGCCTAGGCGTCAACCCGCATTCCCATGACTCTCCGGTTCGATGATATCGGCGACCGGCTGAAGGCTTTCCGGCTGGGGTCAGGGCTGAGCGCCGAGGAAGTCGCGAGCCGTCTCGGTATTTCCCGCACCGCGCTCTACCGGTTTGAGAAGGGCGAACTGGTCAAGATCGAAACGCTTGAGCGGTTGTCCGAATTGCTCAATGTGTCGGTGCCGACCCTTCTGGGTGTCGGGGTGGAATATATCGCCTCCGCGCTGAGCTTTTTCGAACGGCTGCGCCAGATCGAGGAGGCCAGCGAACATATCACCGTGCTGGCGGGGTCGGTGTCCTACCTGCTGGCGTCGGATGATTTTGACGGAACGCTGGCTCAGGTGCTGACGGAAAGCTTGCCGGAAGACGCGGATACGCGTCTCGACGATCTGCTGAAAATTCTGCAACAGCGCAAAGAATCCTATCGAAGCCGTAAACCCGGCATTCTCAATCTGATTTCCGGGTCGGAAATAGAGCGTTTCCTGCGGAACGGGCTGGTCGGCAGGCTCGATCTGCCGGCGGACGTGCAGGCGGAAAGGCGCGCGGCGGCGCAAGTAGAGGCGCTGCATCTCGCCGAGTTGATGGAGGCCGAACCCATCGGTGTGCAGATCGGCGTTATTCCCGGGACCCTGCCGCATAATTCTTTTCAGATTTTCCGCCAGGCGGACCGCCGCTTGCTGGCGTTGAGCCCGTTTCGGCTCGGTGAACAACCCAATATCAGCGCCGGGATCGCCATGATCACTTCCGCTGAGGAGGCGCTGTCGCTGCACCAGCGTATGGTCGAGGAAATGTGGCGCCGCGCCATAAAAGGCCCCGCAGGCGCGCAATATCTGCGGGCGCTGATAAAACGTCATGCCGGCTGAGTAATTTTCCTCCGATGACCGATCCGAATATGGAAAGTTTTGAGCTGGTTGCCGCCTTGGCGACGGATGCGCACCGCACCGGCGATCTGGACGCGGCGGAGACCTGCTGGCGTCAGGCGCTGGCGTTGATGCCCGATCACGCGGGCGCGCGGCATAATCTCGGGGTACTGCTGGCGCAAAAGGGCGAGGCGGAAGCGGCGATTGCCGAATTTGATCAGGTACTGGCGGCCTTTCCTGAGCATGCGCGGGCCCACGCCAACCGGGCGGGGGCGTTGCGCGCGCTGGGCGATATGGATGGCGCGCTGGCCGGGTATGACGCGGCGATTGAATGCGATCCGGATTTTCTGCAGGCCTATTCGGCGCGCGGCGATGCGCTGTTCCGCTGGGGCCGTTATGACGAAGCGGTTCAGGGGTATGACGAGGCGTTGGCGCGCGAGCCCAATTTCTATCCCGCACTCAAAGGCCGTGCGTTGGCGGCCCTGGCGCTGGGCGAGGAGACGGCGGCGCTTGATGCGTTTCAGCGCACCCAATCACTGCGGGCGGAGTTCGAATTGCCGCCCGAGGAAATCTCGCTCCTGAAATTGCGGCATGACCGCGACCAGCTTCGTTGGCTCGGCAGGTTTGAGGAAGATGCCGAAGTTCTGGATCAGCTTGAAACCGTCATTCAGTGGCCTGACGATGAGAATGAAACCGTGCCGCTGGAGGATATGTGGCCGGATATTCTTGCGCCGTTTTTTAATCAGCCGGTCCATATCGCGCCGGCCGAACGGGTCAGCAAGGCGCTTTCCGATGACGCCGTGCGAATGCTCGATGCAGCCGATGACAGCACGGGTGTGCGCGTGATTGACGGTCTTTTGTGTGAAGAGGCGCTGGAACGCCTTCGGCGCTCCGTGCTGGAAAGCACTATCTGGAACGACTTCACCCATATTGACGGGTTTGTCGCCACCTATCTGGAGAACGGGCTGGCCTCGCCCCTGATGCTGCAGATCGTCGGGGCGCTTCGTGAAACCGCCGCTTTTCGCGGGTTGCCGCTGGTGCAGGGCTGGGCGTTCAAGGGCATGACCTCTGCGGGCCGCATCGGCATGCACGCCGATGATGCCAAACTCAGCGTCAATTTCTGGATTACGCCGGACGACGCCAATCTTGAGCCCGAACATGGCGGGCTGATCATTCACCGTGCGCTGCCGCCCGAGGGCTGGTCGCTCAAGAATTACGATGAAGATCGCGGGGAAATCGAACGCTGGATCGCCGAAAACGACACCGATCCGGTGGAAATTCCCTATCGCGCAAACCGGGCGGTGATATTCGATTCCCGCCTGTTTCACGGTTCCGGGCCGGTGCGGTTCGCCGATGGGTATGAAAACAGGCGGATCAACATCACGCTGTTATTCGGCTATCCACAGATAGAGCCGGATGATGTGTAATATTTTTGGAACAAGTCTTTATTTTGATACAGTTTGCTGCTAATACCAGCTTTGATTTTTGAAATTTGCGAGGTCACACATGGCGGGTCACGTCATCGAAGACAGTTATTCCTCTGCCGCGATCAGGCGGGGTGGGGCCGATCCCCATCCAGACCGTCCGGTCGGCGAGTTCATCTGCAATGTCGTCTCCAATGACTGGATGAATGACGAATACAAGCTGATCGTGCTGGAGGCGCATGACAAGGCGCTGACGGCCAAGGCCGGACAGTTCTTTCACCTGCTGTGCCCGTCGCCCGACGGGGCGGAGGTATGGATGCGCCGCCCGATGAGCGTTTATCGCGTCGATGCGCCCAACGGCCGGATCGAGTTTCTTTATAAATGCGAAGGGCGCGGCACCAGGGGCATCGCGATGCTGGAGGCGGGCGATGAGTTCAATATCGCCGGGCCGCTGGGCGTCGGGTTCTGGCTTGAGCCGGACTGGAAAAATATCGTCGTGCTGGGGCGCGGTGTGGGGCTTGCCACGCTCGCGCCGCTGTCGCAATTGGCGTCTGAAAATGGCGTCGGCATCACCGCGATCCTGAGCGCGCGCAACCCGGATGTGGTGATGTCGCGCGATCTGTTTGAAAGCTATAACGCCGATGTGGTCGAGGTTGTCGATACCGACAATTCTTCCGATGTCGGCAATGTCGAGGCGATCCTGGAAAAGCTGATCGCCGACGGAAAGGCCGACGCGTTCTTCACCTGCGGGTCCAACCGGCTGCTCAATCTGATGAAGCGGCTCGGCGCAAAACACGGGATCCCCGGTCAGGTGGCGATGGAACAGATCATGGTGTGCGGTTTCGGCGCTTGTTACGTCTGCGTCCGCACGTTTGAGGTCAATGGCGAACGGGTCCTCAAGCGGGTGTGCCGCGAAGGACCCGTATTCAAGATGGAGGAGACAGTCGGATGGTAGATCTTTCGGTCAAAATCGGTGACCTGACCCTGCAGAACCCGGTCACCCCGGCTTCCGGCGCGTTTTCCTGGGAATATGCCGATATCATCGATCTCAACCGGCTGGGCGGGCTGGTCGCCAAGACCATCTGCCGCGAGCCGCGCAACGGCAACCCGACCCCCCGCATGGCGGAGACAGAGGCCGGTATCATCCAGTCGATCGGGCTGCCGGGGAAGGGGATCGATTATTTCCTCGACAATATCGTTCCCGAATACAAGAAATTCACCCCGCCGCTGATCGTTTCCTGTTCGTCGGAGGACCCGGAGGAATTCGCGGTGCTGGCGAAGGAGCTCAGCATTCCCGAAGTCGATGTGGTGGAATGCAATATTTCCTGCCCGACGCGGAACACCACGGGCGGCAATTTTTCCCTGAATGACGAACACACCAAG
>Ga0181578_10000484_pt1 | contig 37366 bp, 33 predicted proteins | sample 071ome_21_FD_148659 | JGI IMG/M metagenome (GOLD analysis project Ga0181578, IMG submission 148659) | Coastal salt marsh microbial communities from the Groves Creek Marsh, Skidaway Island, Georgia - 071401CT metaG (spades assembly) | ecosystem: Environmental > Aquatic > Marine > Intertidal zone... | reverse complement strand
AACCTGCAGGCAGCAACCCAGACCAACGTCTTCGAAGAGCGCTTTGCTCTCTACGAAGCTGTCATGATGGAGATCGCCGAACAGGTTCCGGTGTGGTACTCGGGTCACACCGCAACCGCACTGATCGCCGACGCGTCGATCCAGGGCCTCAACAGCTGGGAGTTCCCCGACGGCACACTCGGCACTGGCCATCCCAACGCTGAAGGGCGCTGGGCCCAGGCCTACATCTCCGTCGGCTGACACCGGTGAATCCTGGGAGGAGTGACGCCTGATGGGACGAGTACTGATCGCCCGCTTCGGCAGGCTTTTGGCGACCTTGTTCGCCGTGACGTTCTTGTCTTTCATGCTGACGTCGCTCCTCCCGGGCGACCCGGCGGTTGCCGTGCTCGGACAGGACGGCATCCAGAACGAAGAGTTGTTGCAACAGGTCCGCGAAGATCTGGGCCTCAACCGTCCGATACCGACGCGCTATCTCGAGTGGCTGGGCAACGCACTCACCCTCGATCTGGGCGAGTCGTACATCAACAAGGGCCAGGATGTCTGGGGCGATGTGATCGTCGCCCGGTTCCCGGTCACGGCGCAGCTTGCGGTCATGGCCGTCGTTCTTGCCGTGATCCTGGCAGTGCCGATCGGCATCATCGGTGCCTATCGAGAAGGGAGGTGGCAGGACTCGACCACCTCGGCGGCGGTGCAAGTGGCGCTCTCAGTGCCGAACTTCATCACCGGCATCTTCCTGATTTGGTTGTTCTCCGTGCAGTTGGGATGGCTGCCGGCGTCGAACTGGAATCGACTGGGGAACGGTTTGGTGGACAACCTCAAGACATCGATCCTGCCCGCAGCTGCGCTGGCTTCGACCCAGATGGCGATCTTCTCTCGACTCGTCCGAGCGGACATGATCGCTACGCTCAAGGAGAACTACATCTTGTCGGCCCGCGCCAAGGGCCTGAGTGACAGCTACATCCTCGTCAGGCATGCGTTGCGCCCCAGCTCACTGAGCCTGATGACGATCGTGGGCCTCAACTTCGGTGCACTTCTCGGCGGCACCGTGGTCATCGAAACGCTGTTCGCCATCCCAGGACTCGGCTTCCGCTTGATCAATGCGATTTATCAGCGCGACATTCTTGTGATCCAGGGGATCACGGTCTTTGTCGCGGTGGTCTACGTGGTGATCAACACGGTCGTCGACCTGCTGTACGCCGTCGTCGATCCTCGCATTCGAAGGAGCTGACCCGTGGCCAATCCCTCGGAACCAGTCGAATACCCGCGAGAACGGCTCTCGCCTGTCTCGACGTCGGTCGGGACTGCCGGCTCTGCCGGCAAGCCCGAACGTGCAACCGTGCGGGAGGTGTTCTCGGAAATGCCCTTGCTGGTCAAGATTTCGACCATTTGGTTGATACTCGTTGTGGGCGGCGCCATCTACGCCAAACTCGACGTCGCCGTTTTCGACGGTGCGCTTCCACTCCAAGACCCCAACCTGCAAACCAACAACTTCGATGGGGCAACTGGTCAGTTCGGGGATGGCGAGCCGTTGGAGAGCCCGTCGGCCGACCATTGGTTGGGGACCGACGCCATCGCCCGCGATACCTTTGCTCGCCTGGTGCACGGCGGATGGGTGAGTCTCATCGTCGCCGTCACGGCTGCAGCATTCGGCATCATCGTCGGTGGTTTTCTGGGCACACTCGTCGGCTTCGTTCGGGGTCGGACCGAGGCGGTACTGATGGCCGGTATCGATGTCATCCTGGCGTTCCCTGCACTCATCCTGCTGCTCGCATTGGTGTCGATCTTCGAGGTCCGAAGCCTCACGCTGATCAGCCTCGTGATTGGAGCGTTGTCGATCCCGTCGTACACCCGCGTCGCACGGGCCAGCAGCCTGGCGATCTCCAACCGAGAATTTGTCACGGCAGCCCGTGCCATCGGTACCAAGCCGCAAACCATTTTGTTCCGGGAAGTGATTCCGAACGTGTTCCCGGTGCTGCTGTCGTACGCGATGGTCGCGGCTGCATTCGTGGTCGTGGTTGAAGGCGGCCTTTCGTTCCTCGGCCTCAGCGTCCAGCTCCCGCAGTCGACATGGGGCAACATGATCAACCAGTCCCGGCGCGACATCAAGCTCAACGTTGCCCAGGTTTTCTGGCCCTCCCTGGTGCTGAGTCTCACCGTCTTGTCGCTCAACCAGGTGGGCGATTGGTTCCAACGACGCAGCGCCGTTCGGTCCGCCTCGCTCTGACCCCGACCTTGCTCCGCGCCGTCGCGGCGGTTGTCCACTCGACGCTCGATCCGACGCAACACCGCGGCGTACGTCTTCTGGCCAACCTCTCCCTGCTCCTCATGCTCGGCCTCTTCGCCACAGGCGTCGGGACGTTCCTCACCCATCAGCCCGACCCCAATTGGTACAACTACGTAGAGGGTCAGGGCGTACAGCCATTCGGCGTCCCCTCCGAGGGTTGGGCGGCTTGGCATGGGCTGTTCGCCGATGCTGCGTTCATGCTCGTGTTGTTCGGGAGTGCGTGGTTCGTCTACAAGGTCTCGTTCTATGTCGTGCGTTTCGCCGTGGCAGCACTGGTGATCGTGTTGTTCGGCCATGTGACCGGCTCCATCATCCGCTTCAATGTGGTCAAGCTGCAGGGAAAGGAGTTCCAGGAGGCAGGTGAGGGCTACTGGCAACTTCTCTCCGGCGACTTGGAATACATCGTCACTGCAAGATTCGAGATGACCGCCGTGGCTACCCAGTTGTGGGTTATCGCTCACGTGCTCACGCTGCCGGTGTTGGTACTTGGCGCGCTCGTGTCCCTTCGTCAGGTCGGACGGACTGATCCGCTCCGATCCTCTGTATCGGGCGCCGCTCGCCCTGCGGATTGACGTTCCCACGCTGCCTTGTCAGGTGTCGTAGAGTCCGCTCATCGTGTCGACCGAACCGCAGCTCATCACCTATGTCGACCGACTGGCGGGCAATCTCCGAGGACTTGATGCGGTGCTGCGACTCGAGTTCGCGGGTGCGTTCGCCGGTGTCCACCTGCTGCCGTTCTATCCCCCGATCGACGGATCAGATGCGGGGTTCGATCCCGTGGATCACACGGCAGTCGACCCGCGACTCGGCGACTGGGACGACGTCGCCCGCATCGGCTCAGGTCACCGGGTCATGGCCGATCTCATTGTCAATCATGTGTCGAGTCATTCCACCCAGTTCCAGGACTGGGCCGCGCGTGGTGGCGCGTCAGCGTTCGACGGCATGTTTCTTACCCGCGATGCAGTGTTCCCGGAGGGTGCCTCTCGTGAGCAACTCGAGCTGATCTATCGGCCCCGTCCCTGGCCGCCGTTCACCACCTTCGAGATTGCCGGTGTTTCTCGGGAGGTCTGGACAACATTCACCAACGAGCAGGTCGATCTCGATGTCAGCCACCCGAGTACGTGGGCCTATCTGCTGACGGTTCTCGACCGGTTTCGGGAGGTCGGCGTCGACCTCGTTCGTCTCGACGCGATTGGCTACGCGGTCAAGCGGGCCGGAACGTCGTGTTTCATGATCCCCGAGTGCTTTGCGTTCATCGAACGCATTGCGCAGGCGACTCGGCAGCGAGGGATGGAGGTCCTCGTCGAAATCCACTCCCACCATCGCTTTCAAATCGAGGTGGCGAGCCGAGTCGACCGGGTATACGACTTCGCACTCCCACCGCTCGTGCTCTACGGCCTGTTACATGGCGATGCAGAGCCCCTGGGGCAGTGGCTCGACCGCGCGCCTCGCAACTGTGTCACCGTGCTCGACACTCACGACGGAATCGGCATGGTCGACGTTGCCCCCGAAGGGGACGAAGCTGGCCTTCTGACAGCCGAACAAATCGAACACCTAATCTCGGCAATCCACGCCGCGAGCGGCGGCACCTCCGTCAAGGCGACGGGGTCAGCCGCCATGAACCTCGACAGCTATCAGATCAACTGCACCTTCTACGATGCGGTCGGGCGAGACGACGACGCCCACTTCCTGGCTCGGCTGATCCAAGTGCTCGTACCCGGGATCCCTCAGGTGTACTACGCGGGCCTGCTGGCCGCCCCCAACCAGGTCGCGTTGTTGACCGACACTGGAGTTGGGCGAGACATCAACCGGCCGTACTACGACGATGCGAGCCTCCGCGCTGCGCTCGAGCAGCCAGTGGTACGAGCCACCCTCGACCTTCTGCGGTGGCGAGCCCGGCACGATCCGGTCTTCCAGGGCGTCTTTGGATGCAAGGCAGTGGGCAGCAGACTGCGGCTCGAATGGGAATCTCCGGCTGGATGTCTGTATGCCGATGTCGATGTTGCCGACCGCTCCTTTTGCATCGATCTCGACGGTGAGCAGATCGTGGCCCGGGAGGGCTTCGGATGAGCGATTCCGGCCACCTCAGCAGCGCTGAGCGTGTCCTGGCATCGCAGGCCGAACTCGAGCGAATCGGGAACGCACCGATGGGATCACACCGCCGGCTGGTCACGGCGTCGACCTACGATCTGGCGCACACCGATACCGCAAAGGATCACACCCCCGCCGCCGACCAAGGCCTGAACCGGTAGCGCGCCGATCAAGACGACGCATCCCGCCAAACCCACCACGGCAAACGCTTTCGGAAAACGACGCTGTGACGAGGGAAGCGTCAACGCCGCACCGTTCGTGATGGCGTAGTAGAGCAGAACGGCAACGCCACTTACCGCGATGGCGTCTCGCAGGTCGAGTACGAGGATCAGCGCGATCACCGTGGCCGCAACCGTCACCTCGGCTCGCAGCGGAAGGGAACGGGTCCTGTCGACGTGGGCCAGCCAGTGCGGAAGCTCCCGCTGGCGTGCCATCGCAAGTGTGGTACGGGAGATGCCTGGGATCAGATTGAGCAAGACCCCCAGCGCAGCGATCGCCGCTCCGATCTGAACGAATACGGCGAACGATGAGTTGGCGTCCTCGAGCACACGTTGGAGTGGTGCGTCGAGAGGTCCCAGCTCTCGAGTCGGAATCGTCCGGAGAAGGGTGAGTGCGACAATGGCGTAGACCACCAGGACGCCCCCGAGTGCAGCCGGGATGGCTCGAGGAATGGTGCGCTCTGGATCGACCACCTCTTCCCCGAGAGTGGCGACTCGGGCGTAGCCGGCAAATGCAAAGAAGAGGTAGCCAGCACTCTGCAGAACGCCGTACACGCCGCCTTCGCCGAGGTCGATCCCTCCGCCAGCGGGCTCGACATGCGCCCAACCCGAGATGACCACCACTGCGAGCGACCCCAGGGACACCGCAAGGAGGGCGCAGGTCACGGCAACGGTGCGCGACAGACCGCCGATGTTGACGGCGGTGACCAAGGCAACTGCGGCAACTGCCACAGTCCGAGCGCTGTCCGGAGCGAGGTAGGCACCCACGGTAAGTGCCATCGCCACACACGACGCCGTCTTTCCGACAACAAAACCCCACCCTGCGGCGTGGCCCCAGCCCTCGCCGAGTTGGCGCCGCGCATACACATAGGTGCCGCCCGACTCCGGGTGGATCGCAGCAAGTTGCGCCGACGACGTGGCGTTGCAGAAGGCGACGAACCCGGCCACAGCGAGACCGATGAGGAGCCCATCGCCTGCGGCAGTGGCAGCCGGGCTCCATGCGGCGAAGACACCCGCTCCGATCATCGAGCCGACGCCGACGACTACTGCGCCGCCGAGGCTGAGTGTGCGTTTCAGCTCGCTCACGAGAGTCCTCCTACCCGATCGGCCGGGTCAGGTCCCAGTCACTGTCGAGAGCGACCGCGCCGGCGCGGCACAGCCCGATCTGTTGGAGGTCGAACCGAATGCGCTGGCAGTGATCGACAGCGCGGGGAGCCAGGCGTGCTCCTTCATCGGCATCACGGTGCAGGTGTCGCTGCCTCAACATCGCAACTATGACACGACGGCGTTGACCCCACATTCGAGCCACGGGCGGGGGTGTGCCTCGATGTTGGTCGAGTCGTCGGGCCCATGCGTGGTGCCGAAGACGTCGAAGTGAGCCTTCACGTCCCTGCCCGCGCCTACCGGAACTCGAGCCCGTCGAAGTCCCCGGACTCGCGCCAGCCTTTGATGTATTGGAAGTAGGCCCATGCACCGTCGGGGTACCCCACGCCGGCAAGGCCATCACCCATCTCGTCGACCTTGCCCTCGTTGTTGTAGTAGCCGGGCGTGCAGTCGGGGTCGGCACCGAAACGTCGAGGATTCGAACGCAGCAGCTCCATCCAGTCGTTCTCGGCCTCCTGCGTCACCTCGACCTCGACAGCACCTGTGTCGTTGGCGTGCTGCAGGATCGCAGCCAGGGTGTGCGCCGCCTCGACAAGGTTGTGGGGAATGTTCGAGATGAGGTTTGCGGCCTGCATAGGGCTGACCACGTACAGATTCGGGAAGCCGTGCACGTGCATGCCGTGTTTGGACACCATCCCCGGGTCCCATCGTTGCGACAGCTTGATCCCGTCGCGTCCGGTCGTGTCGTATCCGGAGCGGCGCGCATAGCTGGTACCAACTTCGAAGCCCGAGGCGTAGACGATGCAGTCGAGTTCGTAGTGTCGATCACCCACCCACGCACCGGTGCGATCGATCTCGCGCACGCCTCGACCGTCGGTGTCGACGAGTGTGACGTTCGGCTTGTTGTAGGCGAGCAAATACTCGTCGTGAAAGCACGGGCGCTTGCACAGTTGCCGGTACCACGGCTTCAGGGCCTCCGCAGTGGCAGGATCGTTCACGACCTCGTCGCAGCGAGCCCGGATCTCTTCCATTTTTTCGTCATCGGACTCGTGGAAGGCGGCCAGCCACGACTCGACGGTGCGTTCTCCACTGTCCATCTCGGTGAACTTCTTGAAGATTCGTTGGGTGATGTCGGTCCAACCGTCCTGGACAAGGTCTTCCTCGGCCCACCCGCCGGTTTGCAGAATCGTGAAGTTCTCCAACCACTTCTGCTGCCAGCCGGGTTCGAGTGTTGCGAACCAGTCAGCGTCGATCGGGTGGTTGTTGCGGACATCGATCGACGATGGCGTTCGCTGGAACACGAAGAGCTCACCGGCGTGCTCGGCAAGGTGAGGGATGCACTGGACCGCCGTCGCACCGGTCCCGATGATGCCGACGCGCTTGTCGTTCAGACCCGTCATGGGGCTCCCGCTCGGGTCCCCTCCGGTGACGTCGTAGTCCCATCGGCTCGTGTGCCAGGCGTGCCCCTCGAAGCGTTCGATCCCAGGAATCCCGGGCAGCTTCGGACGGTGGAGCGGTCCGGTGCCCATGCCGACGTGTCGGGCACGGATGTCGTCGCCCCGGTCGCTGCGGATGATCCAGCGGCTGGATGCTGGATCCCATTCGAGGTCGGTGACCTCGGTCGAGAGGAGGGCGTTGTCGTAGAGATCGAAGTGTTCCCCGATCCGACGGCAGTGCTCGAGAATTTCGGGCGCCTTGGCGTACTTCTCTGTGGGCATGTGGCCGGTTTCTTCCAACAGCGGCATGTACACGAACGCGGCCGTGTCGCACATTGCTCCCGGGTACCGGTTCCAATACCAGGTCCCGCCGAAGTCTCCGCCCTTTTCGATGATGCACACATCGTCGATTCCTGCCCGCTTCAGCGCCGCTCCCACGACGAGCCCGGCAAACCCGCCGCCGATGAATGCGAACTCGACCTCGCCGGTCCGTGGAGCACGTTCCGCCCGCTGCACATACGGGTCGTCGAGGTAGTGCGCGAACGCGCCGGTGGGCTCGAGGTACTGGTCGTTGCCGTCGGCCCGAAGCCGCTTGTCGCGTTCAGCGCGGTATTTCTCTCGCAGAGCGGTCCGATCCATCTCCCCAGTATCGCAACGCAGGCGAGGCTTGACCGAATCGCTCACTCGGTGGCAGCGACGTTGAGCACGGCATCTCCGCGGTTGACCAGGGGGTGCAGGAGCTTGCCGACGAGCACACCGTCGCTCGGCGCTTTGAGTCGACCGAGTTGCTTTCCGAACGGATCGCGCAGCACCCCCATCTGCTCACCCTTCGTCACCCGTGCCCCGAGTGTCAGACGACAGTCGACGATGCCGCTCTTCGACGCACGAACCCAACGGCTCGAGGTGGCCAAAAGTGTGGGCGGCGCAGCTGGTGCCAGATCGTCGATCATGCCCAGGTGATGGATGACGCGAAGAATGCCGTCCACCGCGGTTTGAACCGATGTCTCGTCGAACCGGTACGCCTCACCGCCCTCGAACACCAGACAGGTTGCGCCGGCTTCCGTGGCCGCACCACGAAGCGAACCGTCGCGGACCCGTGAGTCGATGACGATCGGAGAACCGAAACACATCGCAAGCTCGAGGGTTCTCGTGTCGGACAGATCACCGCGAATCTGGGGAAGATTGGCCCGATGATCCGAGCCGCTGTGCAGGTCGATTCCCACTTCGCAACGACCGACGACTTCCGTCATCATCAGGTGGGCGATGCGGGATGCGAGCGAACCCCGTGCCGAACCCGGGAAGGCGCGATTGAGATCTCGTCGATCAGGCAGGTAGCGGTCGCCGGTGTTGAACCCGTGCACGTTCACGATCGGGACGGTGATGAGGGTCCCGGCCAGCGAACCCGGATGCACCAGGGCGAGCAAGCGACGGATGATCTCGACGCCGATGATCTCGTCGCCGTGGGTGGCGGCATTCACCCAGACGGTTGGCCCATCGCTGACCCCGTGCAACACCACCACCGGGAGCGCCACCGGAGTCCCCGACATCAGTCGGGCGATCGGCAATTCGGTCTGGGTTCGGCGGCCCGCCGGAGCCGTGGTGTCGCCGATGGGAAACGGCGGCCGCCTCGTCATGTGTCGTCGGTGATCGTTGGGTCCGGCAGCGGTTGGAGCTGCAGGCGGCTGCGACGGCGCCGTCCCGGTACAAGGCCTCGCATCGCCTCCAGGTTGCCGAAACACAGCAGTCGATCGTCGACTTCGATCACCCGCTCGCTGCGGGGATTCGGGATAACGGCAGTCCCACGATGCAACGTGAGTACGGAAATGTCCTTGTCGCGAAGTTCACCGATCGTGGTTCCCGCCGCAACGAGCGCCGCCCCCTCGTGGACTGCGAGTTCGATCACCCCATACCCGGCGCTCACGGTGAGCCGCTGACGAATATCGAGTTCGGGAAAGGCGACCTGGGAGGCCACGAAGTCGACGATCGCACCGGCAATGTCGAGTTCGGTGGCGCGCTCGATGCCCTCGAATCCTGGTGAGGAGTTGACCTCGATGACGACCGGCCCATCGGCGCCTTCGAGCATGTCCACACCGGCGACTCGAAGCCCCATGATCTGTGCGGCTTGAACTGCGACCCGCTGAAACTCCTCATCGAGTTGGATCGGCTCGACCGTGCCACCACGGTGAACGTTCGATCGGAATTCATCGCCCTTCGCCACCCGTCGCATCGCGGCAACGACGCGATCGCCAATGACGAGCGCTCGGATGTCGCGACCCTTCGACTCTGCGACGAAGCGCTGGATCAGAACGTTCTGCCGAGCACTCTGCAGTGTCTCGATCACGGCCTCGGCAACCTTGGTGTCAGGGGCAAGGATGACCCCGATTCCCTGGGTCCCCTCGAGCAGCTTGATGACGACGGGCGCACCGCCAACCCGCTCGATGGCAGCGAGCACATCAGCTCGATCGCGAACGAACGTGGTCGCCGGGATCGAGACGTCATGGCGACTGAGGATCTGGATTGCGCGCAACTTGTCGCGCGAATTGGCAATGCCGTTCGACGGGCTTGGCGTATAGACGTCCATCTGCTCGAACTGTCGAACGACCGCCAGGCCGAAGAAGGTGATCGAGGCGCCGATACGGGGAAGGACGGCATCGACGTCGTCGAGTGGACGACCGCGATATTGGAGATCGGGTTCGGGGCCCGAAAGGTCGATGCTGAAGCGCAGCGTGTCGAGGACCCGTGCGTCGTGGCCGCGCTCGGTGGCTGCCGTCACAAGACGCTGCGTGCTGTAGGACCTTGGCGCCCGGGACAGAATTGCGACTTTCACCGCAGGCGACGGTAACAGCCCCGGCTCGGAACACAATAGGCTCGGGACGTCGTTATGAGCACCGCTGTCCTTCCCGACGAAGTCCGCCTCACCCATCTGAAGCAGTTGGAGGCCGAGGCGATCCACATCATGCGCGAAGTGGTCGCTCAGTTCGAGCGGCCCGTCATGCTGTATTCCATCGGCAAGGACTCATCGGTCCTGCTGCACCTCGCTCGCAAAGCCTTCTACCCAGCCCCACTGCCGTTTCCGTTGGTCCACGTCGACACCACCTGGAAGTTTCGGGAGATGATCGAGTTCCGTGATCGTGTTGCCGCAGAACTGGGACTCGACCTGATTTCTTGGACCAACCAGGAAGGAGTGGAGCAGGGCATCAATCCGTTCGACCATGGGTCCAAGAACTACACCGACATCATGAAGACGCAGGCCCTCAAACAGGCGCTCGACGCCGGTGGGTACGACGCCGCCTTCGGCGGTGCCCGACGCGACGAGGAGAAGTCTCGGGCCAAGGAACGCGTCTTCAGCTTCCGCGACAAGTTTCACCGATGGGACCCGAAGAACCAGCGGCCGGAGCTGTGGAATCTCTACAACGGCCGAGTCAACCGGGGGGAGAGCATCCGCGTCTTCCCGATCTCGAACTGGACCGAGTTGGATGTGTGGCAGTACATCCACCTCGAGAACATCGACATCGTCCCGCTGTACTTCTCGGCGCCGCGACCGGTCGTCACCCGTGATGGTGTCACGATCATGGTCGACGACGATCGCTTCGTTTTCGAGCCGGGCGAAGAGCCTGAAGAGAAGTGGGTCCGATTTCGCACCCTCGGGTGCTACCCGCTCTCCGGTGGGGTGGAGTCCACCGCCACGACGCTTCCCGAAATCATCCAGGAGATGCTGCTCGCAACCCGCTCGGAACGGGAAGGCCGAGTGATCGACTACGACCAGTCCGGATCGATGGAGGAGAAGAAGCGGGAGGGCTACTTCTAGTGAGTCATCAGTCCGACCTCATCGCGACCGACATCGAGGCCTACCTGGCCGAGCACGAGCGCAAGGATCTGCTCCGGTTCCTCACCTGTGGGTCGGTCGACGACGGGAAGTCCACCCTCATCGGGCGTCTGCTCCACGACTCGAAGATGATCTACGAGGACACCCTCGCCAGTCTCGAGGCCGATTCGACGACCCAGGGGAGTGCTGGCGGCCACGTCGATCTCGCGCTCTTGACGGACGGACTCAAAGCCGAGCGGGAGCAGGGCATCACGATCGACGTTGCGTATCGCTACTTCTCGACAGCGAGGCGGAAGTTCATCATCGCCGACACCCCAGGCCATGAGCAGTACACCCGCAACATGGTCACCGGCGCCTCGACGTGCCAGCTCGCCATCATCTTGGTGGATGCCCGCCACGGGGTCGTCACCCAGACCAAGCGGCACAGCTTCATCGCGAACCTGCTGGGCATTCGGCATGTTGCGGTCGCGATCAACAAGATGGACCTCGTCGACTGGTCCCAGGAGCGCTTCGAGGACATCCGGACCGACTATCTGGCGTTCGCCAAGCGCCTCGACCTCACCGACCCTGTGTTCTTGCCGATGTCGGCCCTCCTCGGCGACAACGTGGTCGAGCAGTCCGAAAACCTGGCGTGGTTCGACGGACCGACGATGATGGAACACCTCGAGACGGTCGATGTGGAGTCCGGTATCGACGTTGACAGCTTCCGGCTTCCGGTCCAGTTGGTCACCCGCCCCGACCTCGATTTCCGTGGCTTCGCCGGCACGATTGCGTCGGGCATCGTCCGGCCCGGTGATCGAGTCGTGGCTCTTCCCTCCGGGGTCTCGTCGAACGTCACTCGCATCGTCACCATGGATGGCGACCTCGACGTCGCGGGCCCCGGGCGGGCGATCACCCTGACGCTTCAGGACGAGATCGACGTCAGCCGCGGAGACCTTCTCATCACGCCAGGCGCTGAGCCCCATCGGGCGCATGACATCGACGCCATGCTCGTTTGGATGACCGACGAACCGTTGCGCCCTGGCCGTCAGTACACGCTGCAGTCCGCGACCGGCGTGTCCAATGCGACCGTCACCACGATCCATCATCGCGTGGATGTCAACACGCTCCACGAGCATGCGGCCGGCCAACTCGAACTGAACGACATCGCAGCCGTGCAGGTCCGGAGCGACAGAGAACTCCTGTTCGACCGTTACGCCGACAACCGGGTCACGGGAGCGTTCATCCTGGTCGACCGCCTGAGCAACGCCACCGTGGCCGCTGGAATGATCAGCGGGGTCGGCTCGTCATGGGATCGGGCTCCTGAAGACGGGTTGCAAGCGCAGGCATCGGCGATTTCGTCGGAGGAGCGGGCGGTGCGATTCGGGCAACAGCCGTGCACCGTGTTGCTCACCGGGCTGACTGCAGCCGGGAAGTCCACAATCGCTACGGCACTGGAGCGGGAACTCTTCGATCGAGGAAAGGTTGCCGTCCGTCTCGACGGCGAAAACGTCCGCATGGGGATCAGCCGGGATCTCGGCTTCACGGGCAGCGATCGCTCGGAGAACCTGCGCCGTGCGGCCGAGATGGCACGACTGTTGAACAACCAGGGTGTTATTGCCGTCGCTGCCTTCGTCGCTCCCGATGCGGAGGTGCGCAGCCGGGTTCGCGATCGTGTCGGAGACGATCGGTACCTCGAGGTCTTCGTCGACACCCCGATCGATGTCTGTCGACGTCGAGACACCAGCGGTCTGTACGAACGCGCCGATGCCGGAGACGTGGTCGACTTCCCCGGTGTCGACTACACCTACGAGCGCGATGCGACCTACGACCTTCGCATCGACGCCAGTGTCAGCACGGTCGACGAGAGCGTCACTTCCATCGTCGCCGCACTGGTGCAACGGGGGATGTTGCGTGGCTGACGAACCGGTCAGTCAGAACATCGAGCGGGCTGAGGGGCGAGTCGACGCCATCGCCCGGCGGAGATTGTTCGGCCATCCTGCTCAGACGGTCTGGTTCACCGGACTCTCAGGGTCGGGCAAGTCGACCTTGGCCTTCGCAGTTGAAGAGGCGCTCATCGCCAGAGGCGTCGCCTGCTACGTGCTCGACGGTGACAACATTCGTTTTGGCCTGAATCGTGATCTCGGATTCTCTCCCGAGGACCGTGCGGAGAACATCCGCCGTATCGGCGAGGTCTGTCGCCTTTTTCACGACGCTGGCCTGGTGGTGCTCACCGCCTTCATCTCCCCGTACCGGGCCGACCGGGCCCAGGTCCGGGAGCTTCATCCAGCGGGTGGGTTCACCGAGATCTTCGTCGACACACCGATCGAGGTGTGCGAAGCGCGAGACGTCAAGGGCCTCTACGCCAAGGCCCGTGCCGGTGAGATCCCAGAGTTCAGCGGCATCTCGGCGCCCTACGAGGCGCCGGAGGACCCGGAGGCCCGGGTCGACACCACCAAGCCGCTCGACCACTGCGTTGCGGAGATCATCGACCATCTGGGCCTCTGAGGACGGTCATTGAACGACCGTCCAGCCGGACGGTAGCGTCCGGCGCGTGACGACCCGCCCCAACATCGTGGTGATCATGGCCGACCAGCTCGCGCCGCAGTTCACCTCCACGTACGGCCACCCGATCGTGCAGACGCCACATCTCGACGCCCTTGCGGCTCGGGGCATGCGATTCGACGCCGCCTACACCAACTCGCCGTTGTGTGCCCCGGCCCGCTTCGCGTTCATGGCAGGCCAGCTCGCGACCCGGATCGGGGCCTACGACAACGCGTCCGAGTTCCCTGCCTCGATCCCGACCTTCGCCCACTATCTGCGGCAGGTGGGCTATCGCACCTGCCTGACGGGGAAGATGCACTTCGTCGGGCCCGACCAGTTGCACGGGTTCGAGGACCGCCTCACCACCGACGTCTACCCGTCGGATCACGCTTGGACGCCCAACTGGGACGAGTCGGCCGAGCGGATCGACAAGTGGTACCACAACATGGATTCCGTGAAGGAGGCCGGCACCGCGGCCACCACCTTCCAGCTCGACTACGACGAAGAGGTCGCCTTCACAGCCAAGCGGCGGATCTTCGACTACGCCAAGCACCTCGACACACCCTTTGCGATGGTGGTCAGCTTCATCCATCCCCACGACCCCTACGTCGCTCGGCCCGAGTTCTGGGACCGCTATGACGGAGCAGCAATCGATCTTCCAGTCTCGCCGATGGCTGAGGACCCGCACTCCCAGCGGCTGTACACGGCGATCGAGGCGGCGGACGTCGAGGTCACCGACGAGCAGGTGGCACGCGCTCGGCGGGCGTACTACGCGAACACGACCTACGTCGACGCGAAGATCGGAGAGATCGTGCAGACCCTCGTCGAGGCGGAGTTGCTCGACGACACGATCATCGTCTTCACCGCCGATCACGGTGACATGCTCGGTGAGCGGGGACTCTGGTACAAGATGTCGACCCTCGACCACTCGATGCGGGTACCGATGGTGATGGCCGGCCCGGGAATTGTCCAGGGCACCTCGCCCGAGCCGTGTTCGCTCATCGATCTCCTGCCCACGATGCTCGACTGGTCGGCCCCCGGAGCGTGGCCGGCGCTGGGCGCCGACCTCGATGGCCGGTCGCTCGCAGCGGCTGCGGGCGGCGCCGCAACCGACCCCGAGGCGACCGCCCTGGGCGAGTACTGTGGCGAGGGTTCGGCCCACCCGATCTTCATGATTCGGCGGGGACGATGGAAGTACGTCCAGTGCGACATCGACCCTCCGATGCTGTTCGACATGGCCGCCGACCCCGGCGAACTCGACAACCTCGCCGCCGACCCGGCTCATGCCAAGACCGAGGCTGCGTTCGCAACCGAAGTGGCAACCCGATGGGACAGCGCCGCCATTCGCGCCGATGTGCTGGCGTCGCAGCGGATGCGGCGAGCGGTCCACGCCGGGATGTCGGTCGGCCGCCGGGTCGATTGGGACTACCAGCCCTGGCGCGACGCGTCCGAGGAGTACGTCCGTAACCACATGGACTGGACGGTCGCTGCGGCGACGACCCGATTCCCGCCGATCGACGGCGCAACAGCCAGAAGCTGACCTAGTTCAGGAATTCCGGCTCCGAAGCACAGAGTTCATCCCACCAGGGCTGGAAGTTGAACCAGCCGGCGAGTTCGTGGCCCTGCACGTCGTAGCTCTCCTGGCAGAGATGCTCGGGGATCTCGACGGGCTCGCCTGCGGCCATGGCGATCAGTTGGCTCTGACAGGCGCGCTCGAGTGCGACGAACCACCAGATGGCGGAGTCGACCGACTGGCCGGCGGTGATGCAGCCGTGGTTCTGGTGGATCAGTGCTTTCTTGTCGCCGAGTGCAGCGGCCATCTGGGCGCTGACGTTCGTGTCGATCACGACTGCACCCGATCCGGCGTCACACAGCGCGACGTCGTTGTAGAACATCGTCGTGTCCTGGCTGATCATCCTGAGTGGCTGACCCAGAGTCGAGAAGGTACGTCCATACATGGCGTGCGAGTGAGCGGCTGCGATCACGTCCGGGCGGGCCTTGTGAAGCTCCGAGTGGATGGCGAACGCAGCGGCATTGACGGGCTTGTCGCCCTCGACCACCTCGCCGGTGTGGCTCACGAGGATGAGGTCCGACACCGTCATCAGCTTGAAGTTCAGGCCGAACGGGTTCACCCAGAAGTGGTCGGGGTGTTCTGGATCGCGCACGGTCACGTGGCCGGCGACGCCTTCGGCGAGGTGCATGCGACCGAGAATGCGGAGTCCGGCAGCCAAGCGCTGCTTGCGGTGGAGGCGCTCGGCCTCGACGTCGACGTGCTCTTCGGGACGTTCGAGTTCGATGCCCTCCTGGTCGGGCTCGAATGCACCGAGGTCGGGCTGGTCCTGGATGTCGGTCATAGCCTTCAGGTTATGCCCTGGCACGCCGCAGAGGCGAGCGTCGTCGCGCCGGCGGCTTGCGACGAGCGGCCCTCACCTAGGCCGCTTGTGACGAGCGGCTCTCACGCAAGGTGCTCGTGAAGGAAGGCGAAGACCTGTGGCCACAGTTCCGCCGCCAACTCGGCGTTGTAGATGCCGAATGGGTCGGTCTCGTTCATGAAGGCGTGGCCTTCGTCGTGGAACGTGATCTGGACGTCCTTGCCCATGCGCTGGAGCCGGGCTTCGAGGTCACGGGCGACACTCGACGGGAAGAAGTCGTCGTTCTCGCAGAAGTGGCCCCGGATCACGGCATTCATTCCCGACCAGTCGGGTTCGTCGCTGGTCGGGAAGCCGTAGAACGGCACGGCGGCTGCAACCTCTCCCCGCATCGCGGCGATCAGCATCGTCATGAGGCCACCCATACAGAAGCCGACCGCACCGATGGAGTCGCCGGTGGCGGCGTCGTGACCGAGTAGATAGTCGACGGCCACACTCATGTCGGCAGCCGCCCGGTCGGCCGGGAGGGTCGTCATGAGATGGCCGGCCTTGTCCATCTCGTCGTGACCAGCGAGCTCGCCCCGGTAGAGATCGGGGGCAAGGGCCACGAAGCCGTTGTCGGCCAGGTGATCGGCTGTGCCCTTCATCTGCGGGTTCAGGCCCCACCACTCCTGCAGTACGAGGACTCCCGGCCCAGACCCCGCATCGGGCACGGCGAGATAGCCGCGCGCGTCCCCACCCAGTTCGATCATGTCACCCATGAGCGGGACCATAGTCCGCCGCAGTGGGGTCTGTCGGAGGGCCGACTGGCTCCAGCGGCACAGGTCGGCGATGATCTCGGCCGGGAGGCCCAATGACCGACTGGTCCACTGCCGCAACGATCGCCGCCGAACACGCCGAGGCGACAGAGACCGGTGGGGCGGTCGCACGCCCAGTCATCGATGCCCTCGTCGAGGCCGGCATCATGAAGCTCTGGGTGCCGGCTCGGTACGGCGGGGGCGAGACAGATCTCCTCACTGCACTCGAGGCGATCGCAGCGATCAGCCGCAGCTGCGGCAGCGCCGGCTGGGTCGTCATGATCGCCAACACGACCGGGCTCCTCGCCTCCCGCCTCGAGCCCGACGCCGCCGACCTCATGTTTGGTGCTCCTGACGCGATCTGTGGCGGTTTCGCCCCGCCGGTCGGGGTCGCCACAGTCTGCGGGTCAATGGCCAAGGTCACCGGCCAATGGGCGTGGGGGAGTGGTTCGAGCCACGCGACCACCATGGGCGGGGGTGTGCGCTATGTCGATCCCGACGGTGCGCCGACGCAGATCGCGGGGAGTCGGAGCGGCTTCGCGTTCTTTCGATCGGGCGTCGAGCTGCTCGACACGTGGCACGTGGCAGGACTCGAGGGCACGGCCTCGACCGACTACCGCGTCGACGCCATGGAGATCCCAGTCGCCCACATTGCACCGATGGACAAGCGGGTATTGGAGGTCGACGGACCGCTCTACCGATGTTCGATCTTCGGTGCGCTGGCGCTGGGTGTGTCCATGGTGCTGGTCGGCCTCGGCGAGCGGGCGATCGACGAACTCGTCGAGCTTGCCGCCAAGATCCCGCAGGGTTCCACCCGCGGGCTCGGCGAACGGGCCGGGGTGCAGGTCGACATCGCAAAGGCCGAGGCAGGCCTTCGCGCCGCTCGTGCCCTGGTGGGCGAGACCGTCGCAACGGCCTGGGACGACGTGCTGGCCGACGGCCGGGTGAGCGACGACAGTCGTGTCGCACTTCGGCTGGCGGCGAATCACGCCGCCGACGCAGGGGTGGCAGCTGTCGACCGCTGCTATCGGGCTGCCGGGGGAACCGCGGTGTACAAGCGGTCGCCGATGCAGAGAGTCTTTCGAGACGCCCATGTTGCGACCCAGCACGCGATGATCTCCGAGCGCGTGTACGAGCCGATCGGGCGTTTCCGTTTCGGCCTCGACACCGACCTGCGGCCGCTCTGATCAACTGGCCAGCGCGCGAAGGACATTTCGGTCGATCTTGCCGTTCGCGTTGCGTGGGATGGCGTCGACCACCAACCACGTCGCAGGCACCTTGTACCCGCTGAGTACCTCCCGCGCGGCCGCCCGCACATCACCGGGGTCGACCCGCCCGACGATCGCAGCTGCGACCTGTTGGCCGAGCCGATCATCGTCGATCCCGAAGACGGCGGCGTCCTCGACGCCGGGCACGGCGAGCAGGGCACGCTCGACTTCCGCAGGCGCGATCGTGGCGCCACCACGGTTGATCATGTCGACGATCCGGCCCTCGACGTGTAGTCGGCCGTCTGCGTCGATGAACCCTCGATCGCCGGTGTGGATACGCCCGTCTCGCCACAGCTCCGCTGCGTCGTCTCCCCAGTAGCCGACGGCGCCGCGCCAGCAACGGGCCCACGGTCCGGTCTCGGTTGGCGCCAGGGAGATCTCGCCATCGGGCTCGACCTGGATGTCGATACCGGGCAGAGGAAGGGCCCCCGACGCACCCACACGCATGCGAGCGACGCCGGTCGGGGCCTCGGACAGTCCGTAGCTCGCGATCAGCGGCACCCCGAACGTTGTCTGGGCAACGGCTGCTCGGGCCCGGTCGAAACCCGAGCCGCCCATGATCATCCGTTCCACACTGGCGAGTGCTGCCCCATCGATGTCTGCGTCGAGCAGATCTTGGACAATGGTCGGCACGACAAGCAGCCTCGTGATTCCGAACCGGCGCACGTCGGCGGCGAGTCGTGCCGGATCGGTGTGAGGCAACATCACGGCGGTGCCACCGCAGGCCAACGCGGTGAGCGGACCCAGGAGCAGGATGTTGAGTGTGGCCAAGGACAGTGGCGTACCGACCAGACTGGCGGGGCTGAGCTGTTCGGTCTCGATTGCCGCGGCAGCGGGGTAAAGGAGTTGCTGGACGGTGTGCACGACCCCCCTGGGGCCACCGGTGGTCCCGCTCGTATAGGCGATCGCAGCGATGGCATGCGGCTCGGGTGGCGGCGGGAGGGGGTGTACCGAATCGCCCTCGGGAAGCGAAGCGAGGACGAGGGCTGGGTTTGCGTCGTCGATGACGTACTCGCGTTCGGCATCGGTGGCTCGTCGGTCGAGCGCGAGCCAGACCCCGCCGGCCCGGATGGTTGCGAGGAGACTGACGAGACTGGCGGGTTCGTTGCCCAGCAGCCACAGCACCCGACCACCGGGTCGGAGCCCGAATCCGATCAGGATGCGAGCAACGCGGTCGACCTCGGCCTGCAACGCAGCTGTGGTCATCGTCTCGTCGCCGTCGATCACTGCGATGGAGTCTGGAGAGCGACTGGCCCAGATCTCCTCGGGCGACGACGGGCCGACCGGGAACGGTTCCGCACGCCATCCATGGGACATGCGGGCGAGTCTGGCAGCTACCTCGGGTCGTTCCCACTACCCTCGCCCCAGTGGCACTCGATCCTCGCGACCTCGACCCGACGACCTGGCTGATCTCCGGTGGCCGGCCCGTTGACGCGGGCGCCCCGTTGAACCACCCGATCGTGCCGGCATCCACGTTCGAACACGGCGGTGACCGCATCTACAGCCGCAGCGACGCAACCGAGGGCTGGGAAGCCCTCGAAGCTGTCGTGGGCGGACTCGAGCAAGCCGAGGCGCTCGTGTTCGGCTCCGGCATGGCGGCGGTGAGTGCGGTGTTCGACCTCGTGCCGGTCGGTGGTCATGTGGTGATCCCCGACGACTGCTATCACGGCGTGGCCGAGACGGCCGAGCAGGGTGTGGCGACCGGCCGGTTCACCATGACGAAGCTCCCGATGGACGCGACCTCGGAGTGGGTGGATGCGCAGCAGACCGCAGACCTCGTCTGGGCAGAATCGCCGACGAATCCGTTGCTCACGGTCGCCGATCTCGATGCCATCTGCGGTGCGCCGCGTCGCAACGAGTGTCTTCTGGTCGTCGACAACACATTCGCCACTGCGCTCCGCCAGCAGCCGTTGGCCCTCGGCGCGGACGTGTGCATGCAGTCCACGACGAAGTTCATCGGTGGCCACAGCGACCTCCTCGGTGGCGTGTTGACCACTCGCAACCCGGACCTCCTTGCTGCGTTGCGGGCTCGTCGCGCCCGCCTCGGTGCAAGTCCGGGCGCCCTCGAGGTCTTCTTGATGTTGCGTGGAATCCGGACCATGGCCATGCGGCTCGACCGAGCCGAGGACAACGCAGGCGTATTGGCCCAACATCTCCGGAGCCACACCGCCGTCTCGAACGTCCGTTACCCGGGATTCGGTGCGGTGATCAGCTTCGATCTCGCCGACAGCGCCATGGCCGATCGGTGCTGCGCCGCACTCCGGATCATCCGACACGCAACCAGCCTCGGTGGCGTGGAGTCGATGATCGAGCGGCGCGGCCGCTACGCGGGGCAGGCCCACTTGCCGCCCGGTTTGCTTCGGATGAGCGTCGGGTGCGAGGCAACTGCGGACCTCTGGGCCGACCTGCGCCAAGCACTCGACGGCTAGAGGTTCAGGGTCGAGGCGGCCACGACCGCACCCGCCTCTGCACACGCCGCAAGGTGGTCGTCACCGACGGGCCCGAGCACCGACACGGGTTCCGTCACGCATTGCCATCGCAACCCTGTGGCGATTTTCGTGATCGCAAGCAGTGCACCAGTCGTATCCGACTCGCCATGGACCAGCGCACCGAACGGCCGGCCGCAAGTGACGTCGATGACGTCGTTGTAGGTCGTGTCGAAGGCGTGCTTCATCGCACCCGACATGTAACCGAGGTTGGCCGGTGTCGCCAGCAGATAGCCATCGGCGGCCAGCATGTCGGCGCTTGTGACCGCCAACGCGTCGACGGCACGTACCTCGACGTTCTCGAGACCCTCCCTCGTTGCGCCCTCGCAGGCGGCCGCCACCATCGCAGGCACCGAGGTGCCAGGGGCGTGGCTGAGGACGAGGAGGACCGACACCTCAGTCGTCGAATGGCAAGTCGAACAGCTTGATCGCGTTGCCGCGGGCGAGTTTGTGCACCACCTCGGTGTCGAGGTGACCGAACAGCGAGTGAGCCACGGCCCGAGAGTGCGGAAAGGTGCCGTCACTGTGGGGGTAGTCGGTCTCGAACAAAACGTTGTCGATGCCGACCTCGTCGAGCAGCTTCATTCCTGCCGAATCCTTGAAGAAACAGCTGTAGACCTGGCGGTAGTAGTAGTGCGACGGCGGCTCCGGCAGGCGCTCTTCGCCTTGGGCCCACATGTGGGTCTTGTAGTTGTCGTCGGCGCGTTCGAGGTAATAGGGGATCCAGCCGATCTGGCTCTCGGCATACATCAGTTTCAGACCGGGGTACCGATGCAGCACGCCGGAGAACAAGAAGTCGATCATGGACGCAGCCGAGTTGGCCGAGATCATGGCTGCGGTGACGATGGTCGGGCAGTCGTCAGCTGGTCGTACCGTCCGAGTGCCGGAGCCGATGTGCATGGTCACAACCGTTCCGGTCTCTTCACAGGCTTGGAAGAACGGGTCCCAATACCCCGTGTGCAGCGACGGCAGGCCCAGCCACGCCGGGAGCTCGGACCACGCAACCGCGTTCACCCCACGGGCTGCGTTGCGGCGGATCTCGTTGGCTGCCAGTTCCACATCCCACAGTGGAACGATGCACAGTGGGATCAGCCGGCCCCCGGAGTCACCGCACCACTCGTCGACCATCCAATCGTTGTAGGCCTCGACACACAGCTTCGAGAGCTCTGCGTTCTTTCGCTCGGCGAACAACTGACCACAGAAGCGGGGATAGTTGGGGAAACAAATCGATGCCTCGACGTGGTTGTCGTCCATGTCCTCGAGGCGGGCCTTCGGTTCGTAACAGCCGGGCCGGATGTCGTCATAGGTGACGCCCTGCATCGTCACGGTTCGGGGGTCGCGGCCTGCGCAGGCGATCATTTCTTTGATCTGATAGCGGTGATCCTCGTAATGCCACCAGGCCGCCATCTTGTCGCCGGTCCCGGGCGTCTCGACCCAGGCTCCGTCGACCAGCTTCATGTCGCCCTGAGGGGCGATGACGATGCGAGGACCCTCATCTCGATACTTCTCGGGCAGTCGGTCCTGCCAGACGTGCGGGGGCTCGACGACGTGGTCGTCGACACTGATGATTTTCGGAAAGTCCTCCAGTGACACGGCCATGCCCGCACCATACCTGACGGTCCGTCAGGTATGGCAGCCGCTGGGTACGAGTCGGTGCGACCGTCTTCGACATCGAGCAAGGCACTCGGTACCGTTCGAGGAATGAGTGAGGATTCCTTCGACGCCATCATCATCGGCGCCGGTGTCATCGGTGGCGCCTTGGCGCTCGAACTGGCCGATCGGGGGTACCGGACCCTGAGCGTCGACAAGGGACTCACGGCCGGGTCCGGTTCCACGATCAACTCGTGCGCCATCGTCCGGTTCAGTTACTCGAGCATCGCCGGCATCAACCTTGCCTGGGAGGGCATGCACTACTGGAAAGACTGGGCCGGCTACATCGCAGCAGACGACGAGTTGGGCCTCATCGAGTACCACATGACCGGTCAACTCGTCCTTCAGCAGGCAGGTGACACCACCCATGCCGCTCGAGTCAAAATGCTGTGGGACCAGATTGGTATCCCCCACGAGGTCTGGGACACAGAGACGATCAGGAAGCGATGTCCGTACATCGACCCCGGGCTGTTCGGACCGCCGACTCGGCCGTCGGACGATGCCTTCTGGGCCGAGCCGATGGGCGTCGTCGAATGCGGATACTTCACGCCAGACGCGGGGTACGTGAGCGATCCGCAACTGTCGTGCCACAACCTCCAACGCGGGGCCGAGGCACGAGGCGCAGCGTTCTGGTTCAACGCCGAGGTTGTGTCCATCGACCATGACCGCGGGAGGATTTCTGGCGTCAGCCTTGCCGACGGCAGAACGCCGCGCGCACCGGTCGTCGTCAACGTCGCCGGTCCGCACAGCTATCTGATCAACCAGATGGCCGGCGTGTACGAGACCATGAACATCAAGACCAAGGCACTCCGTCACGAGGTGCACCACGTTCCGTCCCCCGACGGCGTGGACTTCGATCGCACTGGCATCACCGTCGCCGACGACGATCTCGGGATCTATTTCCGACCGGAGGTCGGCAACCACATTCTGATCGGATCCGGTGATCCGGTCTGTGATCCTCGGGAGTTCGTCGATCCCGAGATGTACGAGCGATCACTGCAGCCCGAGCAGTACGAGACCCAAGTGCTTCGAGCGGGACGTCGACTTCCCGGTCTCGGAATGCCACACGAGCGAAAGGGCATTGTCGATCTGTACGACGTCAGCGACGACTGGATCCCGATCTACGATCGCACCGACCTCGACGGGTTCTACGTCGCAATCGGCACGAGTGGCAACCAGTACAAGAATGCTGGGTCGGCCGCCCAGATGATGGCGGACCTGATCGAGGCAGTCGAGGATGGGCATGACCATGACCGAGATCCTCTCGTGGTGCAGGGCCGATACTCAGGTGTCGAACTCGACGTCGGGTTCTTCAGCCGGAACCGTCAGATCGATCCTCATTCGTCCATGTCGGTGCACGGCTAGCGGCTGCAGCGAACCGTTCCCCGCTACCGCGTGAGGAGGAGCGGAACCCCGGCCCCGACCAGTCCGACGGCGACCAGGGCAAGTACGGTCCGGCCCGAGAGTCGGCCGGCGATTCGTGCCCCGGCGGTCGAGCCGATCACGGCTCCCACGATGAGCACACCTGCGCGACTCCACACCACCGTCCCCGCAAGCGTGTGACCCAGTGCCCCGCCGAGTGTCCCGAGCATCGCAGTGGCTGATGTCGTGGCCGCCGCCCTGTGGGGTTCCAATCGCCGGGTACGGGCCAAGATCGGCAAGCTCACGAGTCCACCGCCCACCGCAAATGTTCCCGACAGGAAGCCTACGAACGCACCGGCCAGCGGTAGCTGGCGAGGCACGGCGTCTGGAGGGACATCTTGGACCCGATGGTGCGCCGGCATACACACGACGAACACTGCGAGCCCGAGGAGCAGAATGCCGAGCAAGTCGGCGAACGCATCGCGATCGATCCGACTGGCGACGACCAGTCCGCAAATGAGGGCGACCGGCAGTGATCCGCTGGCGAACCAGACCGCAGCGCGCCGGTCGACGAGGCCTCTCCGGTCGTAGGCAACGGCACCCGAGGCGCCGATCACCAACAACGTGACCGAGCCGGTGCCGACCGCGGCTGCACCGTCCAAGTCGAACAGCAGAACAAGTCCTGGGATGAGCAGGAAACCACCGCCTGCACCGATGATGGTCCCGTACGCGCCGACCATGGCTGCGAAGACGATGAGTGCGGCAACCGTCCCGAGATCCACGTGGGGTTGTCTAGCCGGTGCATACTCACGGGATGTCGATTGGTCGAATTCGTCCTGCTGTCGCCGGCCTGCCTCCCTACCGCCCGGGAAAGGCCGCAGAACAAGCCGAGGCCGAGCACGGCATCCGCGATGCGGTGAAACTTGCCTCGAACGAGAACCCGTACCAGCCGATTCCCGAGGTGGTCCAAGCGATGCAGGACGCTGCCACCGGAGTCAACCGGTATGCAGACCATCGGGCCACAGCGCTTCGCGTGGCGATCGGCGAATGGATCGGGGTTGGCGAGGATCAGGTGGCGATCGGCTGCGGATCGGTCGGTCTGCTGCAGCAACTGTTCTTGACCTACGTCGATGCCGGTGAGCAGGTGGTCAGTCCGTGGCGGTCGTTCGAGGCATATCCGATCTTTGCCCAACTGATGGGGGCCGGGTTCGTCGAGGTGCCCCTTGTTGCGCATCGTTTCGATTTGGAGGCGGTGGCCGATGCGGTCACGCCCACCACCAAACTCGTCCTGCTGGCGACTCCGAACAATCCGACGGGAACCGCCGTCTCGACGGCCGAGCTCCATGCATTCGTGACGGCTGTACCTGCCGACGTGATGGTCGTCGTCGACGAGGCGTACCGAGAGTTTCTCGAGCCCTCGTTCGGTGACCCGGTACGCGACCTGGTCCCGGAGTTCGCCAACGTCGTCGTGACGCGAACGCTGTCCAAGGCCTTTGGGCTGGCCGGCGCCCGCACGGGCTATCTCGTCGGCCACCCCGACGTGGTCACCGAAGTGGACAAGACCCTGGTGCCATTCGCGGTGAACGCTGTTGCACAGGCGGGTGCGTTGGCAGCGGTTCGCAACGCCGAGGCGTACGAACCTGCGATCGACCGGCTCGTGGCCGAACGGGACAGGGTGGTGTCAGCCCTGACCGACGCGGGGTGGACCCTTCCCGACAGTCAGGCCAATTTCGTGTATCTCGAACTCGGTGAACGCACGCTCGACGTTTGCGTCGAACTCGAACGACACGGTGTCGTCGCCCGCCCGTTTGCAGATGAGGGCCTTCGGGTGACGATCGGCACGCCGGAGGAGAACGACAAGTTTCTTGTCGCTCTGGGCCAGGTCGGAGGGAACCGATGACGAATCCACAGAGCTTCAGTCTCGATGCGGACTCGTCCGGGGTTGGCGCCAAGGGCGAGATTGCCCACCAGTCGTTGGTCGATCACACCGAGCGTCTTGCCCGTCGGCTGTGGACCGTCACCGAGGGTGTTTGGTGTCTGGTTGGGAACGGTCTGTCCAACCAGATCTTCGTGGAGGGCCCGGAGGGGGTCATTGCGATCGATACGGGGGAGTGTCGCGAGGAGATGGCAGCGGCGATCGCCGAGCTCCGGACGGTGACCGACCGGCCGATCGTGGCAGTGATCTACACCCACTTTCACTACACGAACGGCACTGCAGCGATCCTCGACGATTCGCCGGGCCCACTGCCGATCTGGGGCCACGAGGGGATCGAAGGCAATTTGGCCCGCATGGGGACCGAGGTCGGTCCTGTTGCGCGGCGAGGACTGATCGAGCAGTTCGGCATCGACCTTCCAGCCGATGGACCCGATGGGCTCCTCAACGTCGGCCTCGGCCTCGGCTACCGCTTCGCCCAGCATGCCCCATTCACGCCGGGCTTCCTGCCCCCCGATCACCTGATCGCTGGACCGATGGTGGCCACCATTGCCGGGCTCGAGGTCGACTTTCGCCCTGCGCCGTCGGACGCCGACGACAACGTGACCATCTGGTTTCCGTCGAAGCAGCTGTGCGTCAACAACATCGTGTGGCCGGCATTGTTCAACGTGTTCCCGATCAGGGGAGAGGAGTATCGAGACCCGAGGGTGCTCCTCGAGGGAGTGGATCACATCGTTGGGCTCGAGCCGGAGCATCTCGTGTGCGCGCACGGCCCCCCGCTGTCGGGACGCGAGCGGATCAACGTCGAAACCGTCCGGTACCGCGACAGCATCCAGTTCCTCTGGGATCAGACGGTCCGAGGCATCAACCTCGGGCTGACCAGTGCCGAGATCGGAAACGCCGTGCGTCTCCCGGACGTGTACGCGTCCTCGTATTTCACACAGATGCATTACGGTCTCGCCGAGCATCACGTGCGGCAGATCCACGCCGGGCTGCGCGGATGGTTCGACGGGGATCCGGCCAATCTCTTTCCGCTTCCCCCGGTCGAGCGAGCCAAGCGACTGGTGCAGGGCTTCGGGGGCCCTGACACCGTCCGGACCGCCTGTGATCGAGCCATCGAGGAAGACGACATCCGCTGGGCCATCGAACTGGCGGGCTGGCTCGTGCGTCTCGATGAGACGTCCGCCGCCGATCGCCAGCGGCTTGCCACCGCCCTGCGAACGGTCGGACAGCGGACCACCTCGGCCAACATTCGCAGCTGGGCGCTCACGCGAGCGCGTGAGCTCGAGGGCTCCATCGATCTGAGCCGACATCGGCGCCAGACCTTCGGGGTGCGAGCCGCCCTCGCCCTGCACCCCAGGGACCTCATCGCGGCGCTGCGGGTACGGGTCGATCCTGATCTCGCCGTGGGGATCGACGCACACCTCGGGTTCGATGTCGCCGATCACGGTCGCACCGGGCTGCACCTTCGACACTCGGTGGCGGTCCCGACCGACGGAGAGGGTGCCGACGCGATGCTCGAGCTCGACCGGACCACACTTGCCGAACTTGTCGCTGAACGAATCACCCTGGCTGATGCGGTGGCGGCTGGACGTGCATCGCTGGTCGGTGACCAGTCGGCGCTGGAGGCGCTCGGTCGGGTCCTCGGGTTGGAGGCGTTGCTGGGCTAACTCGCTGCACCGAAGGCCGACAGAACCGCGACCACGTTGTGGCCGAGTTCCTCGGTTGCGTAGCCGCCTTCCATCACGAGCACGGTCGGAAGCGCAAAACCGGCGAGCTGTCGACCGAGGGTGGCGAAGTCGCCGAGCCGGAGCCGGAAGTGCGAGATCGGATCATCGACGAACGTGTCGAGTCCGAGTGACACGACCAGCGCGTCGGGCTCTCGAGCTTCGAGCCACGTTGCGGCACGGCCGAGGGTGGACAGCCACGTCGCAGCGTCCGTCCCACGGGCGAGCGGGAAATTCATGTTGTGGCCGAGACCGGGTCCGGAACCGACTTCGTCGGCATGGCCGAGGAAGTAGGGAAACTCCTCGACCGGATCGGCGTGGAGACTGCACACGCTCACATCGGGGCGGTCGTAGAAGATGTCTTGGGTGCCGTTGCCGTGGTGGTAATCGACGTCGAGGATGGCAACATGCCCGACCCCGGCATCGCGCATCCGCTGGGCTGCAATCGCAGCATTGTTGAGGTAGCAGTAGCCGCCGAACTGATCTTTCATGGCGTGGTGCCCCGGTGGCCGGCATCGGGCAAACGCGACGCGTGCACCACCGATCACCCGATCGGCTGCAGTGTGCGCAATCGCTGCGCTGTCGGCCACCGCCGTCCACGTTCCCTCTGCGATGGAGCAGTCCGCTGCGAACGAGTAGTACCCGAGCTGCGCCTCGAGCGTCCGGGGCCGGATGTTGCGAAACCGACGGGCAGGCCAACCGAACGCCATTGCGGCTGGGGCAGTATTGCCCTCGGCGGTCCAGCGGTGCCATGCCGTCGACAGGAACTCGACGTAGCCGGGATCATGGACGGCTTCTGCCGCAGTGCGGTCGAACGGATCGGGCTCCTCGATCGTGACGTCTGGGACCGCACGGATCGCCGCATCGACGTGCTCGGCCCGCGCCGGTGACTCCCAGCTTTTGATGAGCGCGGTGCCGTCGAGTTCCAGGCAGTGATGGCCACGATGGACGTCGGATCGGATCACCAGCACGACACGATCGTTGCAGGAGTCGGAACGCAGGGCCAGCACCGCCTAGCGTCGAGGAATGGCTCATGAACTGAAGTTCGGTTGGCTGTCGCCGGTGATCGGCAACGCAGGCAGCGACCACCAGTCGATCGTCCTCTACCAGCAGGACCACATTCTTCCCGAAGCGCTGCCGCTCTTCGACAGCCTCTGGATTGCCGACCACTTCTACGGGTTCGACGCTCGGACCGACCCGTTCCTCGAGGCGTGGACGACCCTGACCTGGTTGGGGGCCAGATTTCCGAACGTCACGCTGTGTCATCACGTGCTGGGGCAGGGATACCGCCCCCCGGCACTCACCGCGAAAATGGCGGCCACGCTGCAAACCCTGTCGGGTGGCCGCTTCGTCCTGGGGATCGGTGCGGGCTGGCGAGCCGAGGAGTATGCGGCCTACGGCTACGACTTCCCGAAGCCGTCGGTCCGATTTGCACAGCTCGAGGAATTGATCCAGATCTGCCGCCTGATGTGGACCGAGGATCACCCGACGTTCGAGGGCCGCCATTTCCGTATCGACGATGCCAGTGCCCCGCCGCTACCCGATCCTGCACCCCGAATCTGCATCGGTGCCTTCGGGGCCAAGGTCGGCCTCCCGCTCGTGGGGCGTCAGGCCGATCAATGGAACTGCTTCTATCTCGATGACGAAGACTGGAAGATGCGGTTGGGGATCGTACGTGCGTCAGCCGAGGAGGCGGGACGGAATCCGCTGGCGATCGAAGTCGGGACGACGATCGAGCGGCCACTCCCCACCACCGACGCAGAGAGCGAAGCACTGCTGGACCATCTCAGCCACCTCCACGCCTTGGAGATCACGCACTTCACCATGGATTTCGGTCATCCACCGACCCCGGAACACGTCCACCGGTTCAAGGAGCAGGTCATGGACGTCATGCGGTCCGAGTGACCGAACCGCACGCGCGGCCGCCGATTCCCGTTCCCCTCCGGGTATTGCTCGGCGCCTACTTCCTGAATGCATTCGCCACGGTCGGAACGGTGACGATCGTCGGGAAGCAGGTGTTCGACATGACCGGTCGAGAACTCGACCTCGGACTGATCGGGCTTGCCGAGTTTCTTCCCATGGCCCTCCTGGCCCCCGTCACCGGGTCGTTGGCCGATCGATTCGATCGACGCCTCATGTTCGCCATCGGCCTCACCGGTGACGTGGTGGTGTCCATCGCCATGTTTTCCTATGTGAACACCGATCCGACGTCGGTCGGCCCGATTTTCGGCCTGATGGTGCTGTTCGCTCTCACCCGCTCTGTCGGTACACCCGCTGCCCGAGCCATCACGATCGACATGGCGCCACCCGACGTGCTGGAGCGTGTCATTCCCCTCCGATCAGTTGCGTTCCAGGCCGGGATCATCAGCGGCCCTCTGGTCCTTGCCTGGGTGTTCGTGCTCGACATCGCTGCGCCGTACCTGGTGGCTGCTGCTGCCTACGGGCTTGCTGTGGTCATCGTGGCCTCCATGCCAAAGCTGCCGACACGAAAGTTGTCGACCCGAGGTGGAATGCAGGCCATTCGGGATGCACGGGAAGGCCTTCGCTTCATCCGGCGGCAGCCAGTGGTGTTCGGTGCGATCAGTCTCGACCTGTTCGCCGTCCTGTTCGGCGGCATCATTGCGCTCCTTCCCGCCATCGCGGAAAAGCGGCTTGGGGTCGGCGCGGTCGGCCTCGGCGGTCTCCGAGCTGCAGTAGGTGCAGGCTCGGCCGTGGTTGCGCTCGGACTTGCTGTGCGGCCGGTGCGGCGCCACGTCGGAAAGATCCTCCTCGGCGTGATCGCCGTCTTCGGCGTGATGCACGTCGCCGTAGCGCTGACCACCAACTACATCGTTGCCGTGGTTGCGTTGGTGATCGCAGCCGGCTCCGACCAGATCTCGGTGTACATCCGCTCGACGCTCGTTCCGCTTGCCACACCGGAGGAGATGCGCGGGCGAGTGCTGGCGGTCGAGAACGTGTTCATCGGGGCCTCCAACGAGCTCGGGGCGGTCGAGTCTGGGTTGACGGCCGCGGCGTTCGGGTTGGTCGGCGCGATGGTGTTCGGCTCCGTCGGCACGCTCGTTGTCGTTGCACTGTGGTGGCGCTACTTCCCAGCACTGCGCGACGTCGACCGGTTCTCGGACGTTCGTGCGCCTTAGGCGTGGGGGAGGAGGACTGTACGAGCCTCGGTTCCCGCCCGCATGGCGTCGAACGCCGGTATGAGGCCGTCGAGTCCAGCCGTGTTGCTGATCATTTCGTCGAGCTTCAGCATGCCCTTCATGTAGAGGTCGGCGAGCGTGCGGAAGTCCTTGCGGGGACGGGCACCCCCGGCCCGAATGCCCATCAGGTTCTTGTTCTGATGCAGCGATTGGAAGTTGTAGGTGACGCTCGCCGTCAGATCGGGCACACCCACTGCGCAGATGTTGCCGCCTGCTCGCGTCATCTGGATCGCGTCGGCGAGCAGACCGGTGTGGCCGACGACCTCGAACGCGTGGTGTACGCCGCCGCCGCTGAGTGCCTTGACCGATCCGATCGCATCGAAATCGTCGTCCTCGGCAAGGAGAAAGTCGGTGGCACCGAAGGCGGTCGCGAGTTGCTCTTTTTCTGCGATCCGGTCGATCGCAATGATCTGCTTTGCGCCGACCAACTTTGCCGCCTGGATCACGTTCAAGCCGACACCACCGGCGCCGATCACGACAACGCTGTCACCGAGTCCGACTCGGGCCCGGTTGAACACTGCGCCGGTCCCGGTCATCACCCCACATCCGATCAGGGCGGCCGAGGTCAAGGGCATCTCCTTTGGGATCGGGATGCACTGGTTCTCGGACACAATCGTTTCCTGCACGAATGCACCGAGGTTCGCGAAGTTGTAGAGCGGTTGGTCGCCCTCGGCGTATGGTTGGGCCAGGCCTCCCATCCCGACGGCACAGTTTCCCGGTGCTCCTGCCTCGCAGTCGGCACAATGCCCGCAGTTGCCGAAGGTGGAGAGCACGACATGATCGCCCACCTCCGTGTAGGTCACTGCCGATCCCACCGCCACGACCTTGCCTGCAGCCTCGTGGCCCGGTACGAGCGGTGTCGGCATGTAGTACTTGCCGTGGATGCAGCTCATGTCGCTGCCGCACACACCGGCGGCGTGGATCTCGACCCGCACCTGACGGGGTGCGAGTTCCCCGACCAGTTCGATGTCGTTCGACAGGCGAACGCTGTCCTCGGTGGTGCCTTCGCAGATGAGTCCCTGCACGTCTCGCTCCGATCTGGGTGCGCCGTCGGAGAGCATTCTGCTGCGTCGAGGGTCTCAGGGGCCAGTTGATGGCCGTGATCGGCGGCCCTTTAGCCTCGAGTTGTGGCTGTCTTTCTCAGCGTGCTCACGGCTGCCCTGTTCGGTGCGGGTGACTTCCTCGGCGGCCTTGCCGGTCGCCGGATACGGGTGATCCAGGTTCTCGCTGCTTCGCATCTCGTCGGCCTGGCCGGCATCACCCTCGCCGCGCTCGTCCTGGCCGACGACTTCATCGCCGTGGATCTGGTGTGGGGGGCTGCTGCGGGTGTGGCGGGATTCGTCGGGTTGGGCCTGTTGTATCGCGGGCTCGCACGCGGTCCGATGGGGGTGGTTGCTCCGCTCACTGCGATTACCTCTGCTGCGGTCCCCGCCGTCTGGGGTGTCGTCATCGGTGGTGACGTGTTGTCCGGCGGCGCATGGGCCGGGGTGGCCATTGCGCTTGCATCGATCGTGTTGGTAAGCGGAGAACCAGCCGGCAGGCGAGGGGTACCGGCACTGACCGTGATCGAAGGGTTGCTCGCCGGTGCAGGGTTCGGCTTCATGTTCGTCATCCTGGAGCAAACCGATACGGCATCGGCACCCTGGCCCATCGTGGGCGCCCGCCTCCTCACCGGGGGCGGGTTGCTGCTCCTCTTTGCCGTGCGCCGGGAGCGAATCGTGCCAACCGACCCGATCACCCGTCGACTCGTGGTCGGGCTGGGCGTCCTCGACACGAGCTCCAATGCCTTGTTTCTCTATGCCGCTGATGCCGGATCCTTGACGATCGCAGCAGTGCTGTCCTCGCTGTACCCGGTAGCCACTGCGGTTCTCGCAAGCGTCGTGTTGCACGAGCGCCTGACCCGGTTCCAACGGCTGGGTTTCATCGCTGCGTTGATCGGGGCCAGCCTGCTCGCAGTGGGCTGATTGCGGCCTGCCGTCTTTCCCTGATCAAGCGTTCAGTGGCACAATGCAGCCATGGACGCAGTCGTCGCAGCCCTCGATGCAACGGGAGTCGAGTACGAGCTCGTCCCCTGCGACCCTGAGCTTGCCGACACCGCAGCGTTCTGCGAGGCGTATGGCTACTCGCCGAACGACAGTGCCAATGCGATCCTCGTCGTCGGGAAATCTACTGAGCGTCCGATGGCCTGCTGTCTGGTGCTGGCGTCGACTCGGCTCGATGTCAACGGGGTCGTCCGCAAGCGGCTCGGTACCCGCAAAGCGTCCTTCGCTGACGCAGACGAGACGATCGGGCGTTCGGGCGGCATGCAGATCGGTGGGGTCACCCCGTTTGGCCTCCCGAGCGACCTGCCGGTCTGGATCGATCATCGGGTCATGGCCCGATCACGCGTGATCGTCGGTGGCGGCAGCCGAGACCGCAAAGTCCTGTGTCCGCCTGCGGCCTTGGCAGCGCTCCCGGCTGCCGAGGTGGTCGACGACCTCGCCAAAGCACCGGCCGACTAGCACCTGCCGCCGAGCACATGCTGCCCAACCGACCGCATGCGATCCGCCAACTCGTTCGCGACGACGTAGGACGCGACCTCGCCCGGTTGGGCGGGCTCGAGGGCCTTGGGCGCTCGATGCTCGTCACTGTCCTGCCGTTGTCGGTGGTGGGGAGTCTCGGGTCGAAGACCGCAGTCACGAACGTGTACTTCGCGGGATCATGTCTGGCGCTCGTTGCGACGCTCAACGTCGAGCGCTTGGAAACGTGGCTGCCTCGGCGGTGGGTGATCACGGCGGCCATCGCAGGGGCGGTCGTCGCCAACGCGATCGTGATTGCGACCGACAGCCCGCTGCTGGTCATCGCCGTGGCGCTGGCGAACACCCAGGCGGCGATCTTTGCCGTCCTGATTTCGCTGTTCATCATGGACTACATCGGCAAGCAGGACCTGGCTCGCAACGAAGGCCGCCGGATGGTTCACAACGGTGCGGCGTGGATGATCGGTCCGCTCCTGGCAATCACGTTGTACACCGAGGTGGCACCCTGGTTGCCGTTCGTGGTCTCGGGCACGGTCATGCTCGTCGCACTCGCGTACTTCTGGAAGCTTCGTCTCGGCCCGAACCCGGTGCTCATCACCCCGAAGTCGGTTGCACCGTCACCACTGGCCAACATCCCCCGCTACTTCCGGCAGCGCTACCTTCGGATCGCGTACTGCGTCACCTTGACGCGAGGAATCTTTTGGTCCGCACTGTTCCTGTACTGCCCGCTGTACATCCTCGAAGCCGACCTTCCCGAAAAGATGACCGGTGGGATCGTCTCTGTCACTGCCGCACTGCTGCTCCTGAGTCCGCTCGTGCTCACGATGGTCGAGCGCACGTCGACTCGAGCGGTGATCATCGCCGGCTTCGCCGTCATCGCCGCCTCGATGGGAGCACTCACTGCGCTCGGCGAGGCCGAACCGCTCGGCCTCGTGTTCTGGGTCACGGGCGCGCTGGGGGCATCATGGCTCGACGTCGTCGGGAACATCCCGTTCATGCGAACCGTGAAACCGAGGGAACGAACAACGATGACGACCGTCTTCTCGTCGTGGCGCGAAACGGCGCTGATCGCCGCCCCAGGGCTCGGTGCGATCGCCCTGTGGCTCGGGGACTTCCGGCTCTACTACGGGAGCCTTGCCTGCTTGGCACTACTCACCGCTGTCTACGTCACGTATCTCCCGCAGCGCCTCTGACGCAAGGGCCACACCAGGGCGAGTGACGACACCCCTGAGAGCGAAGCTCGACTTCAACTTTGCCACATGCGGGAGGCGAGCCATTCGGGTTCGATGGACTCGCTCATAGTCGGTGACATCGGCAACCACGACCTGGATCAGGTAGTCGGCGTCACCGGCCATCAGGTGGCAACTGATCACCTCCGGCACGTCCATGACCGCGTCCTCGAACTCGTCGAGGTGACCTTCTTGCTGGCTGGTCAGGGAGATCTCGACGAACACCGTGGTGCCCAGACCCACCCGCTCGAGGGCCAGAGCCGCCCGGTATCCCTCGATCACTCCTGCTCGCTCGAGTCGCTTCACCCGCCGAAGGCAGGCAGACGGTGAGAGATGGACCTGCTCTGCGAGGGCTGCATGCGTCATCCGCCCGTCGGCCTGCAGCAGATCGAGGATGACGCGGTCGATTGGGTCGAGAGCTACCACGCTCGAATACTCCTTGGAAATGCTAGCTAACACACAAATCGTGCGCGCTAAATGGTACCAGCGCTGAAGAATGGAGAACATCACCGATCCGTGCGTTCTACATTGGCGCCATGCACATCGGAGTCCCGAAAGAGAGCAAAGTCGCCGAGCGGCGAGTCGGTCTGACACCCGCCGGCGTGCGCGAACTCGTCGGCCAGGGCCATCGAGTCACCGTGCAGGCAAGTGCGGGCGCAGGGATCGGAGTAGCCGACGCGGAGTACGTCGATGCAGGGGCTGCTATCGCGGACTCGCCAGAGGCGCTCTGGGGTGATGCCGAGCTGATCGTGAAGGTCAAGGAGCCACAGGCTGCCGAACGGGCACTCCTGCGCGAAGACCACATCCTGTTCACCTACTTGCACCTTGCGCCCGACGAACCCCAAACCCGCGACCTGATCGCGAGCGGCGCGACCTGTATCGCCTACGAGACGGTGACCGATCGCAATGGGGGCCTTCCCCTTCTGGCACCGATGTCCCAGGTCGCAGGACGCATGTCGGTTCAGGCTGGCGCCCACTGCCTCGAAGCGACCAACGGCGGATCGGGCCTGCTCCTTGGGGGCGTGCCCGGGGTGCAATCGGCCAAAACGGTGGTCATCGGTGGGGGAGTCGTCGGGGAAAACGCGATCGAGATGGCTCACGGCCTCGGCAGCGCGGTAGCCGTTCTCGACCGGAATCTGGACGTACTCGATCGGCTCTCCCGGCGATTCGGATCGGCCCTCGAGACGGTGTACAGCACCACGCAAGCGATCGAGGAACTCGTGCTCGATGCAGACCTCGTGATCGGTGCCGTCCTGGTCAAGGGAGCGACAGCACCGAAGTTGGTGACTGCCGAGATGGTCGCGAACATGCGGCCCGGCAGTGTGCTGGTCGACGTGGCCATCGATCAGGGGGGATGCTTCGAGACAAGCAGGCCGACCACTCATGATGCGCCGACCTACGTCGTGGACGAGGTGGTCCACTACTGCGTGGCCAACATGCCCGGTGGTGTCCCGCGGACCTCTACCTATGCGCTCACCAATGCCACGCTGCCCTTCACCTCGGCCATCGCCCGACACGGCGTGCATGACGCCCTTCTGCAGGATCCACATCTCCTCGGCGGACTCAACGTCTGCTCCGGCATGGTCACCGAACGCAACGTCGCCGATGCTCAGGGTCTCGCCTACGTCGAGCCTGCAGCAGCATTGGCGAAGCGGTAGGCCCGGTTGCCCGCGCGTCTACGGTGACGGGTGTGCAACTGCCTACACCGTCGCTTGTCATCGATCGTGCCGCGCTCGACCACAACATCGCGACCATCGGTGAGACCCTGCCGGGCCGTCGTCTCAGACCCCACGTCAAGGCCTTCAAGTCGACGGGACTGGCACGGCAATTGTTCGACGCCGGCCATCGGACATTCACGTGCGCAACCGTGCGCGAGGCCGAGGGGTTGGCGGCCGCTGGGCTCGGGGAGGATCTTCTGCTGGCCAACGAGATCGTCGACCCGGACCAGCTCGCTCGGCTCGCTGCGATCGAGCCGCCGGTGACATTGGCCGTCGACAGCGAGGAGACCATCGACCGCGCAGCTGCGGCAGGCGTGCGGCGGCTCGTGATCGATGTCAACGTCGGCTTACCTCGCTGTGGGTGCTCGCCCGACGATGCCGGACGGCTTGCCGACCGAGCCCGCGCCGCCGGGATGGATGTCCGCGGGGTGATGGGGTACGAGGGGCACCTGATGATGGTGTCCGACCGGGCCAGCCGCATTCGCAAAGTGGAACGGGCCATGGCGATGTTGCTCGCCGCGGCCGACGCCGTTGGTGGTGATCTCGTGTCGGCTGGCGGTACCGGCACCTATGACACCAACACGTGGGCCAACGAAATCCAGGCCGGCACCTTTCTGCTCGGTGACACGCAGTACGGGTCGCTCGACCTCCCGTTCCAGCTTGCACTCACACTCGAGTGCTCCGTCCTGTCGGTCAATCCCGCCGGATGGCTCGTCGTGAATGGAGGACTCAAGGCGCTCGGGATGGACCACGGAAACCCGACGTGGCCCCACGGCGAGGTCATGTTCTGTAGCGACGAGCACACCACCTTGCGTTGTGAGGACCCCTCGGCATGGTCGGTCGGCGACCGAACGCACCTCTATCCGGCCCACTTGGACCCAACTGTTGCCAAACACGAGCGGATGTGGCTCGTCGATGGCGAGGAGGTCATCGACGAGTTCGCCGTCGATCTTCGCCACTGGTGACCGGCGCGCGGGGGCGCACCCCATCGCAGCCGGATGGGCCTACGCAGTGATACCGAAGCGGTGCAAGCCGTATGCTCGGATCGCGTTGCCGCGCAGCACCTTGTAGCACTCATGTTCGTTCATGCCGACCGCAGCGAACATCGAGTGCGCAACCTTGCGGCTGTGCGGAAAGGTTCCGTCCGAGTGGGGGTAGTCCGTCTCGAAGAGAATCTGCTCCAGTCCGACGTCGGCCCGCTGCTTCAGGCCCACGAGATCGTCGAAAATACAGCCGAACACCCGACCCCGAACGATCTCGCTCGGCAGAGGTCCGCTGCCACCCACACCACCGCGGCCCTCTCGGAAGACGGAATCCATCCGCTCCATCTGGAACGGCATCCAACCGACCTGACTCTCGGCATACGCGATCTTGATGGTCGGAAATCGTTGCAGCGTGCCCGAGAACACCCAATCGACCATCGAGCCCTCCGCATTCTGGGCGTAGAGCGACATCGAGGTCGCAAGCGGCGCATCAGCCGAGGTGGTCGGCATCGACGATGAGGACCCGATGTGCATCGAGACGGTGGTATCGGTCTCTTCGCACGCCTGCCAGAGCACGTCCCAGTCTCCGGAATACATCGTCGCGCACCCGAGCTTCGACGGGTTCTCCGAAAAGGCGATGGCGAACGAT
>Ga0181578_10000479_pt1 | contig 37605 bp, 38 predicted proteins | sample 071ome_21_FD_148659 | JGI IMG/M metagenome (GOLD analysis project Ga0181578, IMG submission 148659) | Coastal salt marsh microbial communities from the Groves Creek Marsh, Skidaway Island, Georgia - 071401CT metaG (spades assembly) | ecosystem: Environmental > Aquatic > Marine > Intertidal zone... | reverse complement strand
TCGCCCTGGTCGGCATAGCTCCACATGTGCACCACCTGGCTGAGATCGCCGACATCGCAGGTGAACATGCCCACAAAGCCTTCCAGGTATTTCATCTGGTAGGGCAGCGCCATGCGCTCCCACAGCTCCAGGAAATCGCCGGTCTTCACGGGCTTCGTGTAGTAGGTGCGGTGGTCGATGATCATTTCGGGTAACTCCAGTCGAAAAACACCGCGCCGGGCGCGGCAACAAATTCATGCGGGCTGTCTGCCGCCTCCGCGCGGTTGGCGATCCACCACGCAATCGCCAGTGCGACGAATGCGAACAGGATCAGCCGCAACAGGCGGAAGAAACCGAACATGCGGGCCGAAACAGTCCGCCTACTGGGCGTAGCTCGGGTCGATCCGATCCAGCCGGCGCAGGAAGGCTGGCCAGTCGGCGGTACCGCGCCCCGTGTCATGGGCCTTGCGCTGCTCGGCATAGTGATCGAGCACTTCCTTGGACGGCATGACGAACTTGTCACCCGCCGCCTGCTGCCTGAGCTGCATCTTGCAGGCGACTTCCAGTTCGCGCATGCGCATGAAAGCGTCGCGCATGGACTTGCCGACCGTCACCGCGCCGTGGTTGCGCATCAGCAGCGTGTGGTTGTCACCGAATGCCGCGGCGATGGCCTCACGCTCGTCGAGGTTCTCCGTGATGCCCTGGTAGTCGTGGTAGCCGACATTGTTCCAGAACTGCATGCCCGACTGGGACAGCGGCAGCACCCCGTCGGGCTGGTTCGCCACGATGATCGTCTCGGGGATGTGGGTGTGATAGGCCGCGTTGATGTCCGGCCGCGCGCGCATCAGGCCACCATGCAGCGTGAAGCCCGGGCGGTTCACATGCAGGGACTCGTCCACATCGTCGTTGCGGCTGTCCACCTTCACGAGGTTGGAGGCCGTGACCTCCTCGTAGAGCAGCTCATGCGCCTTGATGAGGAAAAAGTCCGGCTCACCCGGCACGCGGATCGAGATGTGGTTGTAGATGCTGTCGGCCCAGTTGTAGAGGTCGGCCAGACGATAGGCGGCGGCCAGATCGACACGGGCCTGCCATTCCTTCGGGCTCACCTCGTCGCGGAGCGTCGGGACGTCACGCAATTGGACAACATTGCTGCTCATGGATTCTTCCTCCGAATGCCTCATCCTGAGCCTGACGAAGGATGAGGCGTAGTTCATGTCCCTCATACTTCGACAAGCTCAGCATGAGGGGAAGTGGCTTACATCCTTACGATCTTGCCCGGGTTCATGATGTTATCGGGATCGAACGCATTCTTCAGCGTCCGCATCAGGCTGACCGCCTCACCGTGCTCGGCGACCAGAAAATCCATCTTGCCCGCGCCCACCCCGTGCTCGCCGGTGCAGGTGCCGCCCAGCGCGATGGCGCGCTGGATCAGGCGTTCGTTGCATTCCTTCACCCGCTTCAGCTCCTCGGGATCGTCCGGGTCGAGCAGGAAAATGCAGTGGAAATTGCCGTCGCCGGCATGGCTGGCAATCGGCACCTCGAAGCCCGAGGCGCGGGTATCCTGCGCCGTTGCCAGCAGGCATTCGGCCAGCCGCGAGATCGGCACGCACACATCGGTCGAGAGCCCCTGCTTGCCCGGCGCGCGGGCGATACAGGCGTAATAGGCATCGTGGCGCGCCTGCCAGAGCTTGTTGCGCTCTTCCAGGCTGGTCGTCCACTGGAAGGTGGAGCCGCCGAACTCGTCGGCGATGCCGCGCACCAGTTCCGTCTGCTCCTCCACCCCGGCTTCCGTGCCGTGGAACTCGTAGAAGAGCGTCGGCTTGACCTCGTAGCCTTCGAGGTCCGCGTAATCGATGGTCCATTCCATCATGAGCGCGTCCAGAAGCTCGATCCGCGCCACAGGAATGCCGGACTGGATGGTCAGGATGACGCTGTTCACCGCGTCTTCCAGTGACGGGTACTGGCAGACCGCGGAGGCGATCTTCTCCGGGATGCCGTAGAGGCGAAGCTGCACCTCGGTGATGACGCCCAGCGTGCCTTCCGAGCCGACGAACAGCCGCGTCAGGTCATAGCCCGCCGCCGACTTCTTGGCCCGCCCGCCGGTCTTCACGATGCGGCCATCCGCCGTGACCACGGTCAGGCCAAGGACGTTTTCCTTCATGGTGCCGTAGCGCACGGCATTGGTACCGCTGGCGCGCGTCGCCGTCATGCCGCCCAGCGAGGCATCCGCGCCCGGGTCGATGGGGAAGAACAGGCCGGTGTCGCGCAGATACTCGTTGAGCTGCTTGCGGATCACGCCCGCCTGCACCCGGCAATCCAGGTCCTCGGCGTTCACTTCGAGGATCGCGTTCATCTTGCTCATGTCGATGGTGACGCCGCCATGGGGCGCGGTGACATGGCCCTCCAGAGAGGTGCCGGTGCCGAACGGGATGATCGGTGTGTGGTGCGCGGCGCAGATCTTCACGATCTCCGCCACCTCCTCGGTGGATTCCGGGAAGCACACGGCGTCCGACGGGACCGGCTTGAAATAGTCCTCGCCGCGCCCGTGCTGCTCGCGCACCGCCATGGAGGTGGTGATGCGGTCTCCCAGCAGTTCCTGCAGGGCTTCCAGGACCGGCGATCCGGCCTCGGCGCGCGCGTAGCTCGCGTCGGTCATCGGGCGTTTCCTCGTTCCGAATTTGTTGGCCGGAATGTAGCACCTTGGCAGCCGGTGGGCCTAGCGGACCCTGACCCGCAATGGCAGGGGTCCATTGACTCAGCCGCATGACTGGTCTGGCATCGGGTCCAATGGACTCCGGCTTATCGGAGCAATGAAATAACAGGTTGGAAACGCGTCATGTCCCTTCCCCTCGATGGAATCCTCGTGGTGGCCCTCGAACAGGCCGTCGCCGCACCCTATTGCTCCTCGCGTCTGGCTGATGCCGGCGCGCGGGTCATCAAGGTGGAGCGGCCCGACGGCGACTTCGCGCGCGGCTACGACCGGGTGGCCAAGGGCCAGAGCGCCTATTTCGTCTGGCTCAACCGTGGCAAGGAATCCATCGCGCTGGACATCAAGGACGCGGGCGACGCCGCCCTGCTCCGCCGCCTGATCGGCGAGGCGGATGTCTATATCCAGAACCTGTCACCCGGCGCGGCGGCGCGCGCGGGCTTCGGCTCAGACGAGATGCGCGCGGCCAACCCGAAGCTGATCACCTGCGACATCTCCGGCTATGGCGAGGACGGCCCTTACCGCGACATGCGCGCCTATGACCTGCTGGTGCAGGCCGAGAGCGGCCTCGCCTCGGTCACCGGCACCCCCGACGGGCCGGGGCGCGTCGGCGTGTCGGTCTGCGACATCGCCTGCGGCATGGCCGCTCACGCCGCGATCCTGGAGGCGCTGATCCACCGCGAACGCACGGGTGAGGCCCGCGCGCTGAAATCCTCCCTGTTCGACGGCATGGCCGACTGGATGACCGTGCCCTACCTGCACGAGGTCTATGGCGGCAAGGCGCCCGAGCGCGAGGGGCTGCACCATCCCTCGATCGCGCCCTACGGGGCCTATGCGGCGGAGGACGGGCGGCAGGTGGTCTTCGCGATCCAGAACCAGCGCGAATGGCGGCGGCTCTGCGCGGACGTGCTGGGAGATGCCGATATGGCCGACGACCCGCGCTTCCACGACAACGTGGCGCGCGTCGAAAATCGCCCCGCACTGGACGCGGCTATCGACGCGGTGTTCTCGACTCTGTCGCGGGAGGAGATCGTGGCCCGCCTCGACGCGGCGCAGATCGCCTACGGCAATGTCAGCAGCGTCGCGGACTTCGCCGCCCACCCGCAGCTTCGCAAGATCACGGTGGAGACACCCGAAGGCCCGCTCGACATGGTCGCCCCGCCCGCCCGGATCGTGGGCACGGGGCCCTCACCCGGGCCCGTGCCCGCTCTCGACGAACACGGTGAGGCGATCCGCAAGGACTTCAGCTAGAGGATCGCCCCCGAATAGACGGGGCCGCTCCTCGCCACTATCAATCCAGCGTCGGGTCGATCACCACCTTGCCGATGCCCTCGCGGGCCAACACGCGGCGCTGGGCGTCGGCGGCCTGGCTGAGCGGAAAGACCTTGTCGATGATGGTCTTCACATCACCGGTCGCCGCGCGCTCAAAGGCCTTGGCCAGCCCGCCGGGCTGCTCGCGCGGCTCGCCGATGATGTGGAGCTGGTTCAGGTAGAGGTAGCGGATGTCCAGCGGCACCTCGAGGTTGCCCGAGGCGTTGCCCGCCGTGACCAGCTTCGCGCCCTGCGCCATCGAGTAGAGCACCTTGGGGAAGAGTTCCGGATCGGCCACGTTCTCACACACGCCGTTCACGCCCCTGCCGCCGGTGATGCGGCGCACCTCCTCGGTCAGGTCCTGGGTGCGGTAGTTGATGCCGTGGTCGGCGCCCACGCCCATCGCCGCGGCCACGCCTTCGTCCGTGCCCGCCGCCGCGATCACGTTGGCGCCGTTCCACTTGGCGACCTGGATGCAGACCGCGCCGAGGCCGCCCGAAGCGCCCATCACCAGCAGCCAGTCGCCTTCCTTCACCTCGAGCACCGCCTCAACCTGGCTGGAGGCCGTGCCGAGATGGCGACCGATCACCGTCGCGTCGTGGAAGGACAGGTTGTCGGGGATCGGCATGGTGCAGCGGGCCGGGGTCTTCAGGTACTCCGCATAGCCGCCCCAGGTGGTCACGCCGAGGAAATCCACCGGGCCGAGGCCGGGAATGGTCACATGGGCTTCCGGGTCGTCGGTGGGGATGAAGATCGAGCAGAAGACGCGGTCGCCGACCTTGCGGTCTTTCACGTTCGCGCCGACCTCGACAATCTCGCCGGAAGGATCGACACCGGGAACATGCGGCAGCCTGGGCTTGCGCGCGTACTTGCCGGCCTGCACGACCATGTCGAGGGTCCGGTTCACCGAAACCGCGCCGACCTTCACCAGCACGTCGTCGGGTCCGACCTTGGGGGTCTCCACGTCCTCGTAGGACAGCTTCTCGGGTCCGCCGAACTCGTGCAGAACAATGGCTTTCATGGGTTTCCTCCCCCGGTCTTGTTGTTCTCGGTGTCCAGGTTGCCTGGGGCCTGCGGCGCCCGCGGTCAGCCCACCTTCACCGGCTTGCCGCTGGCCGCCGACGCCACGACCGCCTCGACCACCGCGATGCCGTGGACGACGTCCGCATCGGGCACCGGATAGGCTGCACCGCCGCTGCATGCGGTCGCGAAGGCTTCCAGTTCAGCGTTTTCCATGCTGAAGCCGGAGAAATCCTTGCTCACCGCCTCGACCTTGCCGGTCGCGCCGGTGATCGGGCCGCTGCCGTTAGGCGTGAATTCGAAGGAGGACAGGTCCGGCTTCCGGATCTCGAAGGAGCCACCCAGGCCGAAGGCCTGCATGCGGAAGCTCGGCGCCGTCGCCAGCATATTGGCCATATAACCCGACATGCCGTTCTTGAACATGAACAGCATGGAGGACGTATCGTCCGTGTCGTTCGGCACCGCGCGGCGGAAGGACTGGCAATAGACCTCGTCAATCTCGCCGAACAGGTTGATGTAGGCGTCGATGACATGGACACCCATCGGCGTCAGGCCGCCGACCGGGGTCTCGTTCCTGTCGGCGCGCCAGGCATCGGCCGAGAGGAACATGCCGTTGGGCGCACACATTGTGCCCTCGACATGCATGAGGGCTCCCATGGTGCCGTCCTCGACCAGCTTCTTCGCCTCGGCGATGGACGGGTGGAAGCGGCGGTTGAAGCCCACCGAACAGACCACGCCCGCATCATGGCAGGCAGCAATCGCTGCTTCGGCATCGGCCTTGGTCAGCGTGATCGGCTTTTCGCAGAAGACGTGCTTGCCGGCGGCGGCGGCGGCCTCGATCTGCTCACGATGCTTGGAATGCGGCGTCGCCAGCACGATGGCGTCGAGATCGTCGATGGCGAGCAGATCCTCGAAGCTGTCCACCAGCTCGAAGCCCTTCTCGTCGGCGAAGTCCTGCACCTTCGATTTGGTGCGCGTCGCGCCATGCGTGAACTTGATCTTGTCCGACTTGCCCTGGACCGAGTTCACCAGGACCTGGCCCCACCAACCGAGACCGACAATTGCTGCGTTGACCATGCTTCTCCCCCCTTCGGGACACGTTCTGAATTCGTCCCGGCAAGATGCCATGTTTGACGGCCCGGCGGAATGCTCCCGCCGGCGAAATTTCGTTCCGGAATGTCACGAGCGGTGCCACAGCGAAGCATCTCGCCAAGTCAGCCCAGATACGCATGACCTCTCCCAACTACAGCTCGTCATGCCCGCACTCGTTGCGGGCATCCACGTGATTGCGTCGGAGCGCGGTCCCGGACGTGGATGGCCGGAACAAGTCCGGCCATGACGCTCATGGGAATACCAGCGACAGCCGACGCGGTGGTATTCGCCTTCCGCGGCCCTCGCTATACTGCAGCCAATGCCGTGCCGGTCCGAGCGCGGCCAACCATGCAATCAGGGGGAAATCATGAGCCTGCGTGTCGGTGTCTGCGGTCTGGGAATCATGGGCGGGGCGTTCGCCGCCAATCTGCTTAAGGCCGGTTTTGAGGTGACGGGGTTCGACCCGGTCAAGTCCAAGGTGAACGCGCTGGTGAAGGCCGGCGGCAAGGGCGCGAAGACCTGCGCCGAGGTCGCCCGCAAGTCCGACGTGGTCATCACCTCCCTGACCTCTCCGAAAATCCTGCACGCCGTGGTGTCCGGCAAGGACGGCATCCTGGCCGGTGCCGGCAAGGGCCTGATTGTGCTGGAGACCTCCACCCTGTCCATTGAGGACAAGGACGCTGCGCGTGAAGCGCTGGCCGCCAAGGGCGCGATCCTGATGGACAGCCCCGTCAGCGGCGCGGGCAAACAGGCACTGACCGGCGAAATCACCGTCATGTGCTCCGGCGCCAAGAAGGACTTCACCCGGGTCAAGCCGGTGCTGGAAGGCTTCTCGATGCTGCAGTACCACGTCGGCCCCTTCGGCGACGGCATGAAGCTAAAGATGCTGATCAACATGCTGATCAGCGTGCACGGTGCCGCCTTCGCGGAGGCGATCACGCTGGCGCGTGCGTCGGGCATCGACCTGGGCGTGTTCGGCGAGGTGCTGAAGAAGTCCGCCGGCAATTCCCGCGTCATCGAGTATCGCGGCCCGCTGATGCTCGCCGACGAATACGCCGACCCCAAGGTGAAAACCGCCGACCTGACGGTGATGATCAAGGACAACAACCTGATCGAGGAATACGCCAAGTCGAACAACGCACCGGTGCCGGTGTTCCAGGCGAGCATGTTCTCGGCCTACGCCGCGCAGGCACAGGGCTACGGCTCGGAAGACCCCGGCGTGGTGACGCGCATCTACGAGCAGATGGCCAACATTCCGCGCAAGAAGCGCGCACCGGCCAAACGCAAGAAGAAGTAGATGGCGCTCGAAGCCGGCGTCATCGGACTGGGCAATATCGGTGGCGGCGTGGCGCGCAACCTCGCCGCCGCCGGCCATTCGGTCATCGGCTACGACATCGACACCGATCTGATCTCCGCACGCGGCGTCCGCGAGGCCGAGGATTCCGCCGAGGTGGCGGAGAACGCCGATCTGGTGGTGCTGGCCGTCAACACCATGCCCGCCTGGCGCTCCACCCTGGCCGCCATCGCGGCGACGGGCCGGCGCGGGCTGGTGGTCGCCGACTTGTGCACCTTTCCCATCGAGGACAAGGCAACCGCGCATGAGGAACTGCGCCGGGTCGGGATTTCACTGCTCGACTGTCCCGTCAGCGGCGCCCGGCCCCAGGCCGATGCGGGCGAACTGGCGATGCTGGTCAGCGGCGACATGGATGCTTTCGAACGGGTGAAGCCCGCGCTGGAGAGCTTCTGCCGCACGGTCACCCATGTCGGCGCCTTCGGCACGTCGTCCAAGATCAAGTACATCATCAACCTGATCATCTCGATCGAGAATCTGGCCTGCGCCGAGGCCTTCCTGCTGGCCCGCAAGGCCGGGGTGGATTTGCGCCAGATGGCGGATGCCGTGATGGACAGTGCCGCCCATTCAAAAATCTTCGGGATTCGCGCCGAGAAATGGATTTCCGGCGACTACACGGACCCGACAGCGGAGCTCGCCATCCAGCTCAAGGACAAGGATATCGTCCGCGACTTCGCGGCCTCGGTGAACGCGCCGACGCCGCTGTTCGACGCGACCATGCCCTATTACATCGCCGCCGCATCCCAGGGCCGAACCCATGAGGACGCGGCGTCGATCCTCGCCGTGCTGGAAGCCATGGCGGGAATCCCGCGCGATCCAGAATGACGTTGTTCCGCGCAACCGCGCTTTGACCGTACCGGTCCCCCGCGCCTATGATTTGGCCATCCAATGGGGAAAAACCATGACCGTCAAATATCACCTGATCAGCTCGTTCACCTGACCGTGGGTTCAGCGCGCCGTGATCCTTTTGCGTGCTAAAGATATCGAGTTCGACGTCACCTACATCAACCTGCAGGACAAGCCCGACTGGTTCCTGGACATCTCGCCGCACGGCAAGGTTCCGGTGCTGAAGGTCGGCGACGAGGTCCTGTTCGAATCCAACGCCATCGCGGAATACCTCGATGAGGTGGTGCGGCCGCGCCTGCACCCGGAAGACCCGCTCGCGCGGGCGAAGAACCGGGCCTGGACGGACTATGTGCCAACCTTCGCCGGTGCCATGAGTTGCATCCACTACTCCAAGTCGAAGGAGGAGATGGAGCAGGCAGTGGCCGACGCGCCCGAAAAGCTCGCCAAGATCGAGGGCGCGCTGGAAGGCCGGGGCAATGACGGCCCCTACTTCAACGGGCCGGACCTGGCGCTCGTGGACGCGGCCTATGCGCCCTTCCTGCAGCGCCACCTGTTCGTGGACCGCGTGCTGAAGAACAAGGTCATCGACAACTACCCGCTGACCAAGGCCTGGGCGGAAACGCTGCTGGCCGACGAGCGGGTAACAGGCGCGGTGCCGGACAACTTCGAGGAAGAGTTCATCGCCAGCCTCAAGCGGCGCGGATGCTATGCCTCGCAGTTCTATGAGGCCGAAGCCGCCGAGTAAGTGAGGCCGGGAACGGTCTCGGGGGGAGACATTGGCAGAAGACGACCACAGGACCGCCGACAACCCCGGCGGCTACCGGCCCGACGACCCCCGCTACGGGCTGTCGGGCCAGGCGCTGCTGGACTACTACCTGGCGCGTCCGACCCAGTTCTATATCCGCAGCCACTACAGGCCGGACTGGAAGGACAAGCGTGAGAAGGCCATGGACGAGCACCTCGCCCATGTCCGCGCCCATGCCGACCGCATCCAGTTCGCAGGTCCGCTGCTGAAAGACGACGGGTCGGAGCCCATCGGCACCATGTGCATCGTCCAGATGGACGACCGCGCGGCCGCCAAGGCCTATGCGGCCGGCGACGGCTACGCCAGGGCCGGGATGCTGGAGGAGCCGGAGATCATCCGCTTCATCAGCTCCAAGCGGATCGGCCAGCTCGACCGCGATCCCGACCCGGCCCTGCAGATGTTCGTGTGCGAATGCATCGACGGGCCGGACGCGGCACGCCTGCGGAAGGAATGTGCGGCGAACCACCACGCATATCAGAGCTCAATCATCGACAAGTATGTGGCCCACGGCCCGCTGCGGTCGGACGACGGCCAGACACTGGTCGGCAGCCTGTTCATCGTCGAGGTCGAGGACCGGGCGGCGGCGGAGAAACTAGTCGGCGACGAACCGATGACAAAGACCGGCGTTTTCTCCGACGTGCGCATCTTCCGCTGGCGCTACGGCAAGTCGATTTCCCACTGATCCGGGACACATCATGAGCAAGAAGATCGCGATCCTCGGATCGGGCGCCAACGGCACGGCTATCGGCGTGGACCTGATCCGCGCCGGCCTCGACGTGAAGCTGATCGACCAGTGGCCCGCCCATGTCGAGGCGCTGCGCGCCAACGGCGCGGTCATCAACATGGAGCAAGAGACCATCCGCCAGGAGGTGGACGCCTACCACCTCTGCGACGTCGCGACCTTCACCGAGCCGTTCGACGTGGTCCTGATGCTGTTCAAGGCCTATGACACACCCTGGGCGTCGCGGCTGATCGAACCCTATCTGGCCGAGGACGGCATCCTCGTCGGGGTGCAGAATGGCTTCAGCTATGAGGCCATGGCCGAGGCCGTGGGCGTCGAGCGGGCCATGGCCTGCGTGATCGAGGTGGCGTCGGAACTCCACGAGCCGGGCATCATCAAGCGGTCTTCCCCGCCCGATGGCGGCTCGTGGTTTGCTATCGGCAGCGCCGACCCGGCCACGGCCGGGCGCGAGCCGGAGATCGCCGAGATCATGCGCCATGCGGGCGTGGTCGAGATCGTCGATGACATCCTCGCGGCGAAATGGATGAAGCTGGTCAGCAACGCCATGACGCTGGCTACCACGGCCCTCACCGGCCTGCCCATCGACAAGGCCGTCGAACTCCCGGGCATGCGCGAACTTATGCTGAAGGCCGGCGGTGAGGCGCTGTCGGCTGGCAAGGTGCGCGGCCACCCGATCGTGCCGATCTTCGGCCTGACGCCGGAGGATATGGAGAACACCAACCAGCTCCTCGAAATTTTGCACGAGAAGCTGATGTCCTTCACCCGGCCCAACACGCTCACCACGGTGCTGATGGACCACAACAAGGACCGGATGAGCGAGACCAACGACGTCAACGGCGCGGTGGTCTCCACGCTGGCTGCAAAAGGCCAGTCCGCCCCTGCCAACGCCGCGGTGGTCGAGGTGACGGAACGCATCCGGCGCGGCGAGATCGAGCCGAAGCCGGAAAACATGGACCTGATCCGCGAGCTGGTCGCGATCTAGCGCAGAACTTTACGCGCCCAATAATCGTCACTCCCGCGAAGGCGGGAGTCCATTATCGCTGATGTTTGACCAGGTATGCGCCTGAGTTAATGGCCCCCTGCATACACAGAGGTGACGAGCGGTGATTGCTTGAAAAACGAGCGCTCCCTTCCGACGTCGGCTGTCACGCGAACTCCGTGCGGCCCTTCATGGCCAGCATGCCGTCTTCGTTCGCGACCCAGACCGACAGCGCGTCCGCGCCGTCCGGCGCGGCGTTCACCGTGAAGGTCTCGATGTCCATGATCGGGCGCTGGCCGCGGAACTCGAACTTCGAGACGCGCCTGTCCGGCATCGCGCGCCCGGCCAGCCCGACCATCATCGTCGCCAGCAGCGGGCCGTGCACCACCAGCCCGGCATAGCCTTCGGTGCCGGTGGCGTATTCGCGGTCGTAGTGGATGCGGTGGCCGTTGAAGGTCAGGGCCGAATAGCGGAACAGCAGCGTCGGGTCCGGATCGACCTTCTCGGTCCATTGTGCGTTGTCCGGCGCGGGATCGCCCGGACGGGATGACGCCCCCTGCCCCGTTTCCTCGCGATAGACGATGTCGTGTTCATCGACGATGGCCAGGCCGCCGCTGCCCGACAGTTCGTGGCGCACGGTGACGAAGACCAGACGGCCCGTCCGCCCCGTCTTCTCGGCGATGCTCTGGATGGTCGAGACACGGGTGGCCTGCTCCCCGAGCTTCAAGGTGCCCGGGAACGACACCCGGCTGCCCGCCCACATGCGCCGCGCGGGCCCGACCGGCGGCATGAACCCGCCCAGCGCCGGATGGCCGTCGCGTCCCAGACCGGAGCGCGGGGCGATATCCCAGAAATAGAGCCAGTGCCAGAGCGGCGGCAGCGCGTCGCCGTCCTGCAGGCGCGCCTCGCCGGTGTCCAGCGCGGCCTGCAGCGCCACGCAGCGCTCGGTCACCAGCACGTCGTGCCGCTCCTCGCTGCGTCCGACCCAGTCCTGGAGGTTCTGGTCCTGACCGCCCACTGCGCGCCTCCTAGAACGTCGATTTCCCGCTTCCGCGGCTCAGGCTTTCGACAATCACGCCCGATATGAACTCGGACAGCACCTTCCGGTCAGACGTCAGTGGCCGGCAGTTCAGCGTCGCCAGCCAGAGAACCTTGCCGTTTTCCGCATCGCGCAGTTCGGCCTTCACGTCGAGCTGCTGTCCGAGCGATGTGCGGCCCTGACGGTCCCCGCCCCGGCTTTCGCGGATCGTGTCGCGCAATTCGCCGATGCCTACATCCCGGCCCGGATCGCGCTCGCGTCCGGCATTCAGCTGTGCCTGATCGGTGCCGCCCGCCGGCACCAGGCCGAGAAACGCGGACTGCGATTCCAGATTGAAGACCAGTCGCCCGTCCCGGTTCGTCCCGTGGCCGCTATCGCGGAGCGTCTGGAGAAATATCTCCCGGAAGGCGAGCGATTGCTCGGTCTCGTCGAAAATATCCAGCCAGTAGAGGGCATTGGCGGGAATCTTCTCGAGCGGAAAGGTCGAGATATCACCCTCGCAGGCCGGTGTATCGAACCCCTTCACGGAAAGGTTCTGGGCCGCCGCCTCGCGGGCCCATCCGTCCATCAGAGAGGCACCCACCAGCACCAGGACCGCAAGGGCGGCGTGCCGGAAATTCAGGCCATCGAGCATTCAAACATTCCTTCTCGCCGGAACCGTACAATCCATAGTGTATAGAGATTTCGTGGCAGGCCAACTCAATCGGCCAACTCAGTCAGCACGGGGCGGGTCCACCGTCGAGGCCGCCGGGCTGACGGGCCGCACCGTGCGCGGGGCTTCCGGCCGCGCCAGCAATGTCGTGCCGACAACGATCACGGCGGCACCGATCCAGGTCCACATATCCGGGAATTCGGCGAACAGCACGAACCCGATCACCGCCGCCCAGACCATGCGCATGAACATCGCCGGCTCGACCAGACTGATGTCCGCCAGCTTGTAGGCCTGCACGAACAGCAGGTGACCCAGCGAGCCGAGAATGCCGATCACCACCAGATAGGCCGTTTGCTCGATGGTCGGTGTCTGCCAGTAGAACAGCGCCGGAACCAGCGTGATCGGGGTCATCAGGATCGTCAGATAGGCGACAATGGTTGCCGGGCTTTCGGTCCGCGTGAGAATCTTCGCGATCATCTTGGAATTCGACACCGCGACGGCCGAGAGCAGCACCAGCCAGACGCCCGAGCTGATTTCAGCAAAGCCCGGGCGCACCACGACGAGGCCGCCCGCGATGGCGAAGCCGATGCCCAGCCAGCGGATCGGCCCGACCCGCTCGCCCAGAAACATCATCGCCAGGATCGCCACGAACACCGGGCCAACCAGGCTGACCGCCGTTGCATCCGCGACCGGCATCAGCGCCAGTGCGGACATCCAGGACAGCATCGACGTTGCGTTGAGGAACGCCCGGCCCACATGCATGGGAAAACGCTCTGTCCGAAGAAGCATCACGAGGCCGGTGCGCGCAATGATCGGAATGAAGACGATCAGCCCGAAGAAGGTGCGGAAGAACGCCACCTCGAACGGATGAATCCCCTGCTGGGTCACGAAGCGGATCGTGTTGTGCATGGTCGCGAAAAGCGCGCTGGCCAGCACGATCAGAAGGATACCGCGCACACCGGCCGGGATGGCATCGATGCGTGCGTTCAGGGCTTCGAGCGTCAACGCCGTCGTCCCCGGTACCTACGCATTCAGGGCACGCCAGACCTTCTCGGGCGTGGCGGGCATGTCGATGGCCTCGACCCCGCTGTCCGAGAGCGCATCGACCACTGCGTTCATCACCGCCGGCAGAGCGCCGCTGACACCGGCCTCGCCCGCGCCCTTGGCGCCGAGCACGTTGGTCTTCGCGGGCACCGGATGGTCGAGGAAAATGATGTCCGGCACCTGGTCGGCGCGCGGCATTGCGTAGTCCATGTAGGAGCCGGTGACGAGCTGGCCGTCGTCGTCATAAACGACGTTCTCCATCAGCGCCTGGCCGATCCCCTGCACCACGCCGCCATGCACCTGACCGGCGGCCAGCAGCGGATTGATGACGTTGCCGAAGTCATCCACCACCGTGTAGCGCACCACCTCGGTCTCGCCGGTGTCGGGATCGATCTCGACCTCCGCGATGTGCACGCCGTTCGGGAACGCCGAGGGGGCGGTGTCGTGGACGAGGTTGACGTCGAGGCTATCCGGCAGGCCGTTCGCACCGCCCAGTTCGCGCGCCTTGTCCGCCAGGTCCAGCAGCGTGATCTTGCGGTCGGTGCCGGTGATCCGGAACTCGCCCCTGTCGAACTCGATGTCCTCGACAGCGGCTTCCAGCACATGACCGGCCACGGCCTTGCCCTTCTCGACCACCTCGGCTGCGGCCTCGTAGAAGGCGCCGCCCGCCGCGATCACCGAACGCGAGCCGCCCGTACCACCGCCGACGAGCAGCTCATCGGAATCGCCCTGCAACAGGTCGATATTCTCGAACGGAATACCGAGACGCGCGCTGACGATCTGCGCGAAGGTCGAGCGGTGGCCCTGGCCGTAATCCAGCGTGCCTGAGACCATGGTCACCCGGCCGTCGTCGCCGAAACGGATGCCGCCGTGTTCCTTGCCCGCCGGTGCCGTGACCTCAAGGTAGGAGCACACGCCGATGCCGCGCTTCCTGCCTCGCGCCGCCGAACCGGACTTGCGGGAGTCGTACCCGGCCCAGTCGCTCGCCGCGACCGCCTGAACCAGCATCGGCTCGAAATCGCCGCTGTCGATCACCTGCCCGCTCGCCGCCGTGAACGGCATGGCGGACGGGGCCACGATGTTGCGCCGGCGCAGTTCGATGGGATCGATCTTCATCTCGCGCGCGGCCTTATCGACCAACCGCTCCATGATGAAGTTGCCTTCCGGACGGCCCGCGCCGCGATAGGCACCGATATAGACCGTGTTGGTGAACACGCACTTCATGTTCACGTCCACCGCCGGGGTCTTGTACATGCACGGCAGGTTCTTGCAGATGTTGACCGACTGGGCCAACGGACCGGTTCCCGTCAGGTAACCGCCCATATCGGCCAGCCCGTGTACCCGCGCGGCCAGGAAGTGGCCGTCCTTGTCGAGCGCGAGTTCCGCGTCGAACTGGCTGGCACGGCCCTGGTGATCGGACAGGCAGGATTCGCTGCGATCGGCGGTCCACTTGACCGGGCGGCCGAGCTGCTTGGCCGCCAGCATGATGACCGGATATTCGTGATACGGCATCGCCTTCATGCCGAAGGATCCACCCACATCGCCGGTGATGACGTGAATCTTCTCCGGCTCGCAGTTGAACACGGCGTTGGCGAGGATGTTGCGCATCCCCATCACGCCCTGTGAGCACACATGCAGGACGTAGCGGTCCTCGCCGGTGTCGAAATCACCGATGGCCGCGCGCGGCTCCATGGCCGAGACGAAGCAGCGGTTGTTCACCAGATGCAATTTGGTGATGTGCGCGGCCTCGGAGAACGCCTTGGCCGTGGCTTCGGCATCGCCCATCTGGAAGTCGAGACAGACATTGCCCGGCGCTTCCTCATGGAGCTGCGGGGCACCATCGGCCAGGGCCTTGTCCAGCGACGTGACAGCCGGCAGCGCGGTGATGTCGAGTTCCACCAGTTCCGCGGCATCGCGTGCCTGCATGGCGGTTTCCGCGATCACGGCGGCAATGGGTTCACCCATATGGCGGACGCGGCCCGTGGCCAGCACCGGGCGCGGCGGCTTGATGAGCGGTGTGCCGTCGCGGCTCTTCAGCGGCAGGTTGTTGGGCAGCGTGCCCAGCCCGGCCGCGGCGATGTCGTTGTGGGTCAGGACCGCCAGGACACCGGGAGCCGCCTTCGCGGCGGAAATATCGACCGACTTGAGCTCACCATGGGCCACGGGCGATCGTACGAAATAAGCGTAGGCCTGGCCCGCGAGGTTCTTGTCGTCTGTGTACTTGCCACCACCGCGCAACAGGCGCGGGTCTTCCTTGCGAGAGACAGGCTGGCTGACCGCATACGGTCCGGTGCCGAAGATGATGTCGTCCACGAACTCACTCCCCCAACGAAAGGTGCTGTTTCCCAAATGATAACGGGGCCGTGCGACGGCGTCGCGCGGAAACTCCGGCCCGCCCGGCACAACCGGGCGAACTTCAACAGATATAGGCTACTCGGCCGCCTGCGCGGTGTCGTCGGCACGACCGGCGAAGTGCGGCATCACCTCTTCGGCAAACTGCTGCAGCGCCTCGGACGAGCCCGAGAGGTCGTGGAGCAGGACGTTGCGCACGCCAAGGTCGTAGAGCCTTTCGCAACGCTCGATCATTTCGTCGGCCTTGCCGATGATCGCGCCCGCCTCGGACACCTCGGTCGGGTCGCCGCGGTTCTTGTGCCGCTCGGCCGGTACGAAGGTCTTCGACTGGAATCGCGGATCGGTTGCAAGCACCTGCACTTCGGTCAGGAACTTGCCGCGCAGGACATGTGCCTCGGCCCGCTCATTGTCGTTGTTGGCGACCATCAGGCCACGCGTTACGGCGACCCGACTGGGGTCGAATTCCTCGCCCATCTTGTCCAGTTCGTCGCGATAGATGGAGATGCTCTCGCCGATGGTCTCGAAGGTCGGGACCTGCGCCAGCAGCAGGTTGAAGCCGTTGCGCGCCAGGCCGCGGATCGAGTTCTCGCTCGCAGCACCGATCCACATGGGCGGGTAAGGCTTCTGGACAACCGGCGGTTCCACGATGATGTCGTTGAAGGTCCAGCGGTCGGACTTGTAGGACCAGCGCTCGGTCTCCGTGAAGGACCGCTTCAGGAGCATGACCGATTCCTCGAAAATCTCCTGGGCATCAGCCATTTCCATGCCGAAGCCGTGGAATTCGTTGGCGCGATAGCCGCGCCCGATGCCGAAGTCGTAACGCCCCTTGGACAGCTGGTCGATGGTCGCGATCTGCTCGGCCAGCAGGATCGGGTTGTGCCACGGCACCACCACGACGGCGCTGCCCAGGCGGATCTTCGACGTGATGCCCGACAGGTAGGAGATGTAGTTCAGGGTCGCGGAAAGTTGCGAGAATCCCGTGAAATGATGCTCCACGAGCCACGCGCTGGTGTAGCCGAGCCTTTCGGCCAGCTGGATATATTCGCCGTACTCGTGATAGCCGAGCGCCGCCTCGGTGACGACTTCACCGGGAACCGCCTGTGCGCCGCCGAAAAGTCCGAATTTCATGCCATTCCTCCCTGTCCGCCGGCCATCCGGCCCCGCGGGTGTTGTCCCTATTCCGCTGCTTCGGCGGCCTGCCTGTCCACGAATTTCGGCATCACCTCTTCGGCGAACTGCTGGAGCGCCTCGAAGGAACCGGACAGGTCATGCAGCAGGATGGTGTTCACACCCTCCTCGCGCAAACGTTCGACCCGTTCTCCCATCTCGTCATTATCGCCCAAAACCGCGCCGTTCTCCGAAATGGCGTCGGTGTCACCCGAATTGCCCACGGGGCTGAACGCCTTGGGGCCGGACGACTTGTCCGTGGTGAGGACCTGGACCTCGGAGATGAACTTTCCGCGCAGGATATGCGCGTCGGAGCGCTGGTTGTCATTGTTGGCGACCATCAGGCCGCGCGTCACGGCAACCTTGTCCGGATCGTAGGGTTTGCCCAGCTTGTCGAGTTCGTCCTGGTAGATCCGGATTTTCTCACCGATGGCCTCGAAGGGGGACATCTGGTCGAGCAGCAGGTTGAAGCCGTTCTGGGCCACCTTGCGGATCGACGCCTCGCTGCCCGCACCCACCCACATGGGAGGATAGGGCTTCTGGACCACCGGCGGCTCCACGATGATGTCGTTGTAGGTCCACCGGTCGGACTTGTAGGACCAGCGCTCGGTCTCCGTGAATGACCGTTTCAGCAGCGCAACCGATTCCTCGAAGATGTCTCCGGCGTCCGCCATGTCGATGCCGAAGCCGTTGAACTCGTTGGCGCGATAGCCGCGCCCGATGCCGAAATCGTACCGGCCCTTTGACAGCTGGTCGATGGTCGCGACCTGCTCGGCCAGCAGGATCGGGTTGTGCCACGGGATCACCACCACCGCACTGCCCAGACGTATTTTTGATGTTATTCCAGACAGATAGGAGACGTAGTTGAGAGTTGCAGACAACTGCGAAAAGCCGGTGAAATGGTGCTCCACCAGCCATGCGCTCGAATAGCCGAGCTTCTCCGCAAGCTGGATGTATTCGCCATACTCATGGTAGCCCAGAGCCGCCTCGGTCACGACCTCGCCAGGTACCGCCTGGGCGCCGCCAAACAAACCGAATTTCATGTCTTCTGTCCCTCCCGGGTGTTGCGGCACACCGCCACCCGCTCATTTCGTCAACAATATCAGGCCTGTGGGACGGAGTCCCCTGCACCACGGGTATTGCTCAAAAACTGAGACCGCATGGCTGTCCGCTCAGGGATTGAGCCCGTCATAACGCACCACATAGATCCCGTGGTTCTTGTCGGAAATGAAGATATTGCCGCGGGCATCGACGATCACGTCCTCGGTCTGCGCCACCAGCTTGGAGGCCGGAAGCAGGCCCAGGCGCTCCGTGGGGTCCGGCGGCAGGAAGTAGCCCACCTCTCGCGGCTGGGTGGCCTTCGAGACGTCGTAGATGCGCAGGCCCGCGTTGAAATAGGTCAGGAAACAGAGGTCCTCGCCCTGGTACAGGATGTCCTGGTACTGGGGCTGGTGCTGGTTGTGGGGACCGAACCGGCCGCCGCGCTCGCAGAAGGTGCGATATGGCGCATCCTCCGGCGGGACCGGCAGCGGGAACAGCGAGGCCAGGCGCGGGTTCTGCTCGTCGGAGACATCGACAATGCCCGCATAGCCCAGCGGTTCCTCGCAGTTCTCCTTGATCGCCTCGGAATTCACGATCACGAGGTCCCGGCTCGGCAGCGGCACCGCGGTGTGCACCGCAATGAAGGCCTGGAACGGCGGCGAGAACGGCAGGTCGCTGATCATCGTGGGATTTGTCTTGTCGGAGATGTCGAGGACGACAAACCCGCCGGCGCTGTAGGGAAGATAGGCCCGGTCGCCTTTCACATAGGCCCCGCCGTGAAGCATGGTGCCGGGCTTCGCGCCGCCTTCCCCGCCGCCGACATGCTGGCCTTCCATCCACCAGCGCCCGACTTCCTTCGGGTTGCGCGGATCCTCGATATCGATGATCTGCAGGATGTTGCCCTGGTACCCCTCCGGCAGGCCTGTGGCGTACATGTAGCGCCCGCCGTCGTAGTAGTTGCGGTGGGTGCCGTCACCTCCCGTCTTCCAGTGGCTCAGGAGTTCGGGGTTTTCCGGGTCCTTCAGGTCCCAGATCAGCGCACCCTCGCCCCAGGGCTGGCCCTCGACATGGCCCCAGCCCGGCATAATCTTTTCCTGCGAGGTGACCAGCAGTCCGTCTGCCACCTGTACCTGCAGGGTCCAGGTGTTCGGGGGGCCTTCGACATGGCGCACAAAGCGCGGGTTTTCAGGGTCCGTCACCTCGATGACGTGAAAACCGGAATGCCAGAAAAGGCCGGTGTAAAGGAACCAGCGGTCCCCGTCCTTGTGGAGCGCCAGCTTGAAGGCGGGCTTCTTGTCACAATCGGTGTAGCCGATCGCGGTCACGTTCTTGGAAAACGCCTGTCCTGCCGGAAACGCCATCTCTCTCCCCCGGATTTGTTTCTTGTTCGTGAGACGAGACTAGGAGCGCGGCGCGCGCGCTGTAAAGCACTCCGCTGCATGGCTATATTGCGAGCCTATCAACGACAACGACCTATCCGAGGAAACCCGCATGTCCGAACGCCTGATCGCCGTCATCGGCGCCACCGGGGCCACCGGCCGGCACCTGCCGCCGCGCCTGGCCGAGCGCGGGCTGAACCTCCGCTACCTGACGCGGGACCCGGACGCGGCGCGCCCGACGCTGGGCGCGGACGCCGAGATCGCGCCCATGAGCCTCGACGACCGCGCCTCGCTGGAGCGCGCCTTCGAAGGTGCCCACACGCTCTATCTCAATTCCGGCCACAGCCCGGCGTTGGAAGAACAGCAGACCAACGCCATCGAGGCCGCGAAGGCCACGGGTATCGAACGCATTGTCAAACTGTCGGGCAACATCGACTCCCCCGCCCCCATTCCCGAAGCGCACAAGACGCTGGAGGGCAAGATCGCCGCCTCGGGCCTGCGTTACACCTTCCTGCGCCCGAATTTCTTCATGTCGAACCTGCACTACGTCGCCGCCGGCCTGACCCAGGGCGACACCTTCACCAGCGCCATTCCGCGCGATGTGAAGCTGAGCATGACCGATCCGCGCGACGTGGCCGACCTCGCCGCCGTGGTACTGGCGGAGGACGAGGGCCATGACGGCCAGGGCTACTACCAGACGGGCGCCGCCGTATCCCTCGACGAGGTCGCGCAGACGTTCTCGCGCGTGCTCGGCCGCGACATCCGCTATGAACAGGTCGATGTCGATAAATGGGAAGAGATGGTCACCGGCCGTGGGCTGCCGCCCTGGCTGATCGAGCATCAGGTCAAGATGATCGGCTTCGCCGCGAACGGCGCCTACGCCTATGAGACCAACGCGACCGAGGACATCGTCGGCCACCCCAAGCGCACGCTGGAAAGCTTCATCCGCGACTATGCGGATGCGTTTGCGATTTCAGGCTAGCCGCCTCCGCTAGTTGCGGAGATACGGCTTCAGCATGGCCTCATCAACCTCGACGCCGAGGCCTGCGCCTGCGGGCAGTTCGGCCTGGCCGTTGACGACCTTCACACCCGACTTGGTCACGTCGCCCTTGAGGTACTGATTGGTGACGCTGACACCCCATTCGATGGACGGGGCGGCGGCGGCGATGTGCATGACGGCGGCGCTGGAGACGCTGGATTCGGCAACCTTGCCCGCCAGGTTGACATGCATGCCCAGTTCGTCGAACAGCTGGGTCGCCTGGAACGCGCGGGTCACGCCACCAAGCTTGATCATCTTCAGGCTGCCGCCCTGGGCCGCACCCATTTCGTGGTGCTTGCGCACGTCGTCGAAGTTGTGGAGGCCCTCATCCGCGCCGATCGGGCAGGCTGATTCCCTGGCGATCTTCGCCATACTCTCGACGTCATGGCCCATCACAGGCTGCTCGAGGAAGTCGAGGGATTCGCTCGCGCCGCGCACATAGGCCAGCGCCTCATCGAGGCTCCAGCCCTGGTTGCAGTCGGCCGACAGCTGCACGCCGCCGTTCACCGCCTTGCGAATGGCATTGGTGCGCTCGATGTCCTGCTCGACGGGCTTTCCGCCCACCTTGATCTTCATGTTGGTGACGCCGGCCTTCGCCTTCTCGGCAGCCTCGGCCACATCGACATCGATATTTCCGGTCGCCAGCATGTAGAGCACGGGGATCGAGGTGCGCTTCGTGCCGCCCAGAAGTTCGGCAATCGGCTTCTGCTGCGCCTTGCCGGCCAGATCGTAGAGCGCCATCTCGATGACAGTCTTGGCGCTGGCATTGCCATACATGCGCCAGTTCATCTCGGCGAGGTTTTCCTCGAAGGCGGCCGGGTCGCGGCCTTCCATGAAGGGCGCGAGGTATTCAATTGCCGCCATCATGCTCTCGACCGTCTCGCCGGTCATCGACGGGGAGGACGACGCCTCGCCCCAGCCCACGAGGCCGTCATCGGTCTCGATGCGCGCGAACACGTTCTCGGAGACCGCGATCTCCACACCCGACATCTTGATCGGGCGCTCCAGCGGCAGGTCGGCTGCAAACGGTTCGATTTTGGCGATCTTCATGGCGTTTTCCTTGGTCGCGGGCCTCGTCCTTCGTCAGGCTCAGGATGAGGCCCTCATGTTGAGCTTGACGAAACAGGAGGGCCGGTTAGCGGCCCCGTTTCAGTTCGCGCGTTTTCGGCTTCGTGCCGGGCGCGTATTCGGAAACCTCTTCATTCAGGAACTTCGTCAGCTTGCGCAGACGCTCGGAGGACTGCTTGCGGACGGCATCCACATCACAGCCTTCCCAGTCGTAAAAGCCCTTCCCGGCGGAAAGACCCACCTCGCCGCGCGCCACCATATCCTGAATCAGGGGGTTGGGGGTATCCGTCGGATGCAATTCCGGGACGATGGAGCGCTGGGCCAGCGCGTGGATTTCCAGCCCGGACGTGTCCTTCTGCTCGATCAGGCCGTTCAGGCACATGCGCGGCGCCAGCATCTTGCGCGCGGCCATGTCGATATCGGCCGGCGTCGCAACGCCTTCTTCGACCAGATAATACGCCTCGTGCAGGATGATGTGCTGCAGGCGGTTGATGAGGAAACCGACGATGGGCTTGTAGAGCGTCACGGCTTCCTTGCCGGTCTTCTCGACGGCTGCGGCAACGGCATCGACAACATCTTCCGGCGCGCCCGCCCCGGCCATCACTTCCGCCACGGCGGTCGTGTCCGCCGGCATGAAATAGTGGATACCCGTGAACAGCTCGGGGCGCTTCAGATCCTCGCCCAGTTCCTCCAGCGACATCCCCGACGTGCCCGTCGCGATGATGACCTCGTCATCGGGATAGGCCGCCTCGATCGCGGCAAAGACCTTCTTCTTGACCGCCACTTCCTCGGGCACGAACTCGATCACCAGATCCGGGGCTTCCGCCGGCAGTTCCGCCACCGCCGTCACACCCTCGGGAAGGTCCGTCAGCTCCGCCGCGCGGCTCGAGCGCACGATGGTGTTGAACCCGGCCGCCGCGAAGGTCGCGGACACACCCTTGCCCATCACACCGTAGCCGTAGATCAGGACCGTCTGGATTGGTTTTCTGCTCATGAATACCTCGAAATGTTCGCAGAACGCGCAACTTGCGTGCGCGCGATTGTGGCGTCTTGGCGGACTGTATATATCTCGCAGCCAAATCCACAACCCTGCCCGGGCCGCTGCACACGGCTATATCCGGCACCGGGCGTAGAACAAACAACCGAGGGGAGATTTCCGCACATGTCCAACCTGCCCACTTCCGACGATTTCAAGGACATCCTGTTCGAGGTGAAGGATCACGTCGCCTGGATCACCATCAACCGTCCGGGCGCACGCAACGCCTTCCGCGAGCAGACGCTGGACGAGTTGATCCACGCCTTCAAATCCACGCGCAACGACGCCTCGATCGCCTGCGCGGTCGTCACGGGTGCCGGCGACCAGTCCTTCTCCGCCGGCGGCGATTTCGGCGCGATGATGAAGCTGAACTGGACCAACGCCTATCACTGGAACGACCGGATGCTGGGCACCGCCATGACCATCCGCGGCCTGCCGATCCCCGTGATCGCCATGGTGAACGGCTGGTGCATGGGCGGCGGGCACGAACTCGCCCTGTGGTGCGATCTGGTGATCGCGTCCGACCGGGCCCATTTCGGCCAGTCCGGCGCCAAGGTTGCCGCCTGCCCGACGGTCGGCGCGACCCAGTACATCCCGCGCATCATCGGCGAGCGTCTGGCGCGCGAAATGATCTTCCTGGCCCGCACCTTCGACGCCGAGGAAGCCCAGCGCATCGGCCTCATCAATAAGGTCGTGCCGCATGACAGCCTGCTGGAAGAGACGCTCAAGTGGTGCGAGACCATCAAGGGGCACAGCGGCCAGACCATCCGCATGACCAAGAAGTCCCTCAACCATGAATCCGACCAGCTCTACGCGTCCTGGCAGCACGGCATGGAACTGCTGGCGCATGTCTGGGGCAGCGAGGAATCGCTGGAGGGCATGCAGGCCTTCCTGGACAAGCGCAAGCCGGACTTCATGAAGTTCCGCATGAAGAACAAGGAGATCGTCGATAAGTACCTCGACGACCTGAACAACGACCGCAACCAGCTCAAGTCGAACTGACGCTAAGCCCCTCCCCCAGAGGGAGAGGGGTTTGGGGTGAGGGGTTAAACCCTTTCCGGGAAATCCCCGACAGACCGTAACCCCTCACCCGGCTCACTTCGTTCGCCACCCTCTCTCTATGGGAGAGGGTCGAAACAGCGAGGCAGATGATGTCGGAAGACACCCCGAACGGCGCCCTTGAAGGCATCCGCGTGATCGACCTCACGCGGGTGCTGGCGGGCCCGTTCTGCGCGATGATGCTGGGCGACATGGGCGCCGACGTCATCAAGATCGAACAGCCCGGACGTGGCGACGACACCCGCGCCTGGGGGCCGCCCTTCGTCGGCGAGGAATCCGCCTACTACCTCGGGGCCAACCGCAACAAGCGCGGCATGACCCTGAACCTCAAGGAACCGGCGGCCCGCGAGGTGCTGGCCGAACTGCTGAGGACCGGCGACGTCGTCATCGACAACTTCAAGCTGGGCACCATGGCGAAGTTCGGCTTCGACGACGCCTGGTACGAGGAAAATGCGCCGCAAATCGTGCGGGCTTCCATTCTGGGATACGGATCAACCGGTCCCCGCGCGGGCCTGCCGGGTTACGACTTCCTGCTGCAGGCCGAAAGCGGGCTTATGAGCATCACCGGTGAGGCCGACGGCGACCCGATGAAACTGGGCGTGGCCATCGTCGATCTGTGCACCGGCATGTACGCGCTGTCCTCGATCCTCGCCGCGCTGCAGGCACGTCACCGCACGGGGCGCGGCCAGTATGTGGAGGTCTCGCTCTACGACACGGGCGTGTCGCTGCTCGCCAATGTGGCGGCGAATTACCTCGCCTCGGGCAAGCCCGCGGGACGCTACGGCAACGGCCACCCGAACATCGTGCCCTACAACGCCTACCCGACCCGCGACGGCATGATCGCGCTGTCGGTCGGCAATGACGGACAGTTCCAGACCTTCTGCAACGCGGTCGGTCAGGACGAATGGGCGGACGACCCGCGTTTCGCGCGCAACCGCGACCGGGTCGAGAATCGCGACGCCTGCGACGCCATGATTTCCGAATTGCTGAAAACCGACGACACCGCCGACTGGCTCGGCAAGCTGCAGGGCGCGGGCGTCTCCTGCGCGCCGATCAACACGGTGGATCAGGCCCTGACGGCAGAACACACCATCGCGCGCGGCCTCGTCACCAAGGCGATGCACACGGTCGAGGGCGAGATCGATCTGCCGGGCATTCCGTTCCGCTTCTCGGACACCGAAGCCGCTGTGCGCCGCGCACCGCCCACGCTGGGCGAGCACACAAACGAGGTGCTGACGGAACTCGGCAAGTCAGCGGACGAGATCGCCGCCCTGCGAGACGCGGGCGCGATCTAGCTGCTGCCCGCACGCCTCCCCGCTTCTAGGAAAGGCCCGCGATCTCGTGGGCCTTTTCCGTATTCAGGCCAAGCTCTTCGCCCGCCTCCAGCAACCACGTCCAGGTCAGTTCCGGCAGGAAGATGCCGTTGGCGAGGCGCGCCTTGCGAGCGGCGCGCTCCGGATCACCCGGCACCAGCACCGGCTCATCCGGGTTGGCCGGACGGACGCCGGTCACATAATCCGACATGGCATCGACCTCGGCCTTGATCCAATCCGCATCGCCCAGGCGCGCCGGGTCGATCAGCACCATGGTCATGGTGTTAATAATCCCGTCGAGGCGCCTGTTGCCCGGCTGCAACGTGCCGCCGCCCGACAAGGCGCCGGACATCAGTTCCGCCATCAGGCACAGTGCATAGCCCTTGTGCTCGGCAAACGCGCGCAGCGCACCCTGTGGCTGGTTGAACATCACGTTCGGATCGCTGGACGGCTTGCCGTCGGAATCGATCAGCCAGGCGTCGGGCACCGTCTTTCCGGCATCGCGTGCGACCCGAATCTTGCCCATCGCCACGACGCTGGTCGCCATATCCAGGATGATCGGCTCGTCCGGATTGCCCGTCGGCATCGCCATGGTGACCGGGTTAGTGCCGAAACGCGCCTCCGCGCCCCGGAAGGGCGCGACCATCGCCGCGTGGTCGGTGACGTTGGTGAAGTGGATCGAGACAAAGCCCGCATCCGCGATCATCTCGGCATAGGTGCCCACGCGCCCGATGTGATGGGAGTTCTTCAGCGTCGCGACGCACACCCCCGTCTCGTGGGTACGCGCGATCGCGGCTTCCGTCACCTCCTTCGCGGTGCGCTGGCCGTAGCCCTTGTGCCCGTCGAACTGCAGGAACGCCCCGCCGTCGTTGACGCACTCGGCGGCGGTGTTCGGCACCAGAAGCCCCTTCTTCAGGTTCTTCACATAGGTGTTCACGATGCCGACGCCGTGGCTGTCATGCCCGGCGAGGTTCGCGCCGACGAGATGCTCGGACACGATCCGACACTCCTCGTCGTCACTGCCGCCAAGGCGGACGATTTCGTGGATGAGCGCGGTAAGCGCATCGGCCTGAACGGTTACATCACCGGCCATGACATTCCCCCAATGGATAACGGAAATCAGACGACGGGCGTGCGCCCGCCATCCACATTGATCGCGCAGCCGGTCACATACGACGCGGCGTCGGAGACCAGGAAGCATGCCATGTTGGCGAACTCCTCGGCCTCACCGATGCGGCCGAGAGGGATCTGCTTGCGCTGCGGCTCGAAGAACTCGTCGAAGGACTTGTCCGGCGCGTTTTTCGCGTGGCGGCGCTCATGCTGGCCCGAGCGGATCAGGCCGACCAGCAGCGCATTGACCAGAACGTTGTCCGGCGCACCCTCGCCCGCGAGCACCTTGGTCAGCGCCATGCCTGCCGCGCGCGACACCGAGGTCGGCGAGCTGTTCGGCGCGGGTGCCTTGGCCATACCGGCCAGCACATTGATGATCCGCCCCCATTTGCGTTCGGCCATACCCGGCATGGCCAGACGGCACAGCCGGATCGCCGCGAACAGCTTGAGGTCGAGATCGGCCTGCCAGACTTCATCGGAATGGCTGAGGAACGGCCCGATGGCCGTGGCGCCGGCGTTGTTCACCAGAATATCGACATCGCCAAACGCATCGGTCACCTTGGCCCATCCCTCGGCAACGGTATCGGCCCGGGATACATCGCAGGGGATCGCCTCGACCTTCACGGTGTTGCCGCCGAGGCTCGACAGCACGGATTGACGACCAGCTTCCAGCTTCTCTGCATTGCGCGAGACCATCGCGACATTGGCGCCGGATTCGGCGAACTTGCGCGCCATCGCGAGGCCCAGCCCCTCGCTGGCACCGGTAATCAGGGCCGTGCGGCCATCCAGGCGAACATCCATTTTTCTCTCCCCCGTATCGATTAGGCGGCGATAATACGACGCCCGGTGCGCTTTGACAGCGTTTGCGCAGCGGTGCAGTTTCTGGGCGTGCGCGCGCAGGGGAGAAGCGGGGCCATGACGTCCGAGACATTCCGGCATTCGTCCCATTGGGGGGCCTTCACAGCCGAGGTTGAAGACGGCCGCCTGACGGGCGTCCGCCCGTTCGCGCACGATCCGTCCCCGTCCGCGCTGATCCATTCCATTCCAGAAGCCGTTCATGACGAGAGCCGGGTCGCACGGCCATCCATCCGCAAGGGCTGGCTGGACCGTGCGGCGGGTGGCCACCCGGAAAAACGCGGCATCGATCCCTTTGTCGAAGTGCCCTGGGACGAGGCCCTCGATCTGGTTTCCGGAGAACTGGCACGGGTGCGCGAAACCTACGGCAACGAGGCGATCTTCGGCGGCTCCTACGGCTGGGCAAGCGCCGGACGCTTCCACCACGCCAAAAGCCAGCTCCAGCGATTCCTGAACACCATTGGCGGGTTTACGGGATCGGTGCACACCTATTCCATCGCCGCCGGCTACGCGATCCTGCCCCATGTGCTGGGCAGCGCACGGGCTGCAATGACCGAAGCGACGAGCTGGGACTCGATTGTCGAGAACACCGAGCTTGTCATCGCGTTCGGCGGCATACCTTTGAAAAACCTCCAGGTCTCCGCCGGGGGACCGGGCGAACATACCTCGGGCCCCTATCTGAAGGCCGCGCGCGAAGCCGGGGTCGCGTTTGTAAACATCTCGCCGATCCGCAGCGACATGGCCGACCATCTGGGCGCTGAGTGGCTGGCCATCCGCCCCAATACCGACATGGCGCTGATGCTTGCGCTGGCCCACACGCTCGAAACCGAAGGTCTGGCCGACCGGGATTTTCTGTCCCGCTATTGCACCGGATACGAGCGCTTCCGCGCTTACCTGCTTGGTGAGACGGACGGCATCGTGAAGAGCGCGGAATGGGCCGGGCCGATTTGTGAGATCGCCCCGCAGACCATCGTCGCGCTGGCGCGGCGCATGGCCGGCGCCCGCACGCTCATCAACACCAACTGGTCCCTGCAGCGCGGCGACCATGGCGAGCAGCCCTTCTGGATGACGGTGACGCTGGCCGCCATGCTGGGCGGGATCGGCCTTCCCGGACAGGGTTTCGGCTTCGGCTACGGAAGCATGGGCAATGTCGGCAATCCCCGCCGCCCCGCGCCTGCTCCCACCCTGAGCACCGGCGACAATCCCTGCGACAGCTGGATTCCCGTGGCCCGGATTTCCGACATGCTGCTGAACCCCGGCATCGCCTACGAATTCAACGGCGAAACGCGGACCTATCCGGACATCCGGCTGGTTTATTGGTCCGGCGGCAACCCCTTCCACCATCATCAGGACCTCAACCGGCTGGTGCGCGCCTGGCGCAAGCCCGATACCGTGATCGTCAACGAACCCTGGTGGACCGCAACGGCGAAGTTTTCCGACATCGTCCTGCCGTCCACGACGACACTCGAGCGCAAGGATATCGGCGCGACCTCGCGCGACCGCTACATCATGGCCATGGACCAGACCATTCAGCCGGTCGGTGACTCGCGCGACGACTTCGAGATTTTCCGCGCGCTCGCGCAGCGTGCAGGTACGGGAGAAGCCTTCACCGAAGGGCGTGAACCGGAAGAATGGCTGCGCCACCTCTATGACCGGGCGCGCCAGGGCGCGGCGCGCAACGACATCACCCTGCCCTCCTTTGACGATTTCTGGGAAACAGGCCATGTCGAGATGCCGGCGCCTGACAAGCCGCTGGTGATGTTCGAAGAGTTCCGAAGCGACCCAGACGCCCACACACTGCCGACCCCTTCGGGTCGAATCGAGATTTTCTCGGAGACCGTCGCGAGCTTCGGCTATAACGATTGCCCCGGCCATCCCGTGTGGCGCGAGCCTGTGGAATGGCTCGGCGGGGCCATGGCGCGCCGATATCCGCTCCACATGATTTCCAATCAGCCCCGGACGCGCCTGCACGGCCAGATGGACAACGGAAGCGTGAGCCGCGCGGACAAGATTTCAGGCCGGGAGCCGATCTGGATTCACCCCGAGGACGCCGCACGGCGCGGACTTGCCGACGGCGATATCGTACGAGTGTTCAACGAACGCGGCGCGCTGCTCGCGGGCGTGCGGATCACACAAGACGTTCGGCCAGGGGTGGTCCAGCTTGCCACCGGTGCCTGGTACGACCCCGAGGACCCGGCGAATACCGACAGCCTCGACAAGCACGGCAACCCGAACGTCCTGACGCTCGACAAGGGCACCTCGCAACTGGGCCAGGGCCCTGTTGCGCACAGCGCGCTGGTCGAGATCGGGAAGTTCGAGGGTAAACTGCCGTCCGTTACCGCCCACAAGCCGCCGGCCTTCGCCGACCGCGCGGAATGAGCAACTCCTCCACCACCGGGAGACGGACCTTGAAGCATCTTTCCCTTGCAGGCCTGGCCTTCTTCGCCGCCTTCACCGCGGCATCCGCGGACGGCCACAAGACGGGTGCGGCCGACCGGCCGCCCTCACCGGAAGAAATCGAGCGCAGCCAGGATCCGTCGACCTAGGATCCGCTCGAACCGATCAATCGCGTCATCTTCGAGGTCAACGGTGTCTTCTACGAGGTCACTTCGCCGATCGTCGAGGCCGCGCCCGAACCAGCGCGCGGCCTGTTCCAGGCCATCGGCGCCATGGTCACGGCCCCCGTGCGCATCGTCACCAATATCGCCACGGGAGACGAAAAGGATGAATCACTGGCCGATATCGCCAAGAAGGAAGACCTCGATTGCGGGTTCTATCTCGTGCTGCCGCTGATCGGGCCGTCGAACCTGCGCGATACGGTCGCCGATACGGCCGGTTATGCTGCAAATCCTGTGGCCCAGGTGACTGTGCTGAGTGCCGGAGACGCCGTGGACAAGCGAATCCGCGGCGAGGCGCGTATCAAGCAACTCGACGGCGCATTGGACAAGTACGCCATGGCGCGGTCCGCATCGATGCAGGGACGCGGCTGTCTCGTCGTCGAGGACGCGGATGCGCCCACCGCCAAGGAGGCGCGCGGCAAGATCGATGTGACGACAGAGTTCGACGACAACGACGAGCTATATTGCATCCGTGTTCATGACACCGGCGGCGGCATGCCCGAAGGCGTCATGGCCAAGGTCTTCGATCCCTTCTTCACGACCAAGGAAGTCGGTGTCGGTACCGGCCTTGGCCTGTCGGTAAGCTACGGGATCATTAATTCGATGGGCGGCACGATCACAGCGAGCAACATCGGTGCCGGCTGCGCGATGACGGTCGAGTTGCCGGTCTCCAGCGAGGTCGAGAACGAAGGTTCGGACGCGAGCGAAAGCGCGTCAGCCAGCTAGACCGAGCGCGTCTATCACGAACCGGCGCAGCACACGCAACGGGATCGGCTTTTCAATGATCGTGAATACATCCGGCCGCCTGTCGTAGGCGGACTTCAGCGATGTCGGGTCTCCCGTCATCAGGATGATCTTCGTGCGCCCGCTTCGACTTGCGAGTTGATCGACAGTACTGACGCCGTCCAGAACCGGTATGCGGATATCCATGATCACCAGGCTCGGTGACTGGGAGTCGATAATCTCGAGCGCTTCCTCGCCGTTCGCGCCCTGAAATATTTCAATGTTGAGGTCGGAAAGGGAATCCACGAGCTGGTCAAGCTGAAGCTTTTCGTCATCCACGATCAATACTGTGGGACGACCAAAGGCTCCCCGGGTCACGTTGTCATGCATAAGCGCCATATGCCGATCCTTCCGAAATATACGAAAGCCGAACGTCCACCCCTATAGATAGAATTTCCATACACAATAATTCGTTAAAGTTCACAACGTTAGAATCGATTACGGGAGTACCGTTCCTGTTACTCGCCTTGCAACGTCTTACCGGGATGAACGATTCCGCAGCCACTGCATTTTCTTGCATCCTGCGACGCGTAGAAGGCATCGAACAGCGGCGGCAGGTCATCCACGATGTTGCCGACATGGACTTCCACCCGGTGCACCAGCGCGTTGCATCGCGGGCAATACCACTCGAAACCGTCCATCAAACCTTCCGGCCGGCGGCGTTCGACGACGAGCCCGATGCTCCCCGGCTCTGGCCGCTGCGGCGAATGCCGCACATGGGGCGGGAGCAAAAGTACATCCCCCTCATTGATCGGAACATCGGCCGGCACTCCGTCGTCGATCACCCGAAGGGTCATGTTCCCTTCCAGCTGGAAGAAGAATTCCTCGAACGGGTCGTCGTGGTAGTCGGTGCGCGCATTGGGACCTCCGATCACCTGGACGATGAAATCCGTATCCTGCCAGACGGTCACATTGCCGACCGGTGGCTTCAGAAGATGCCGGTGCTCATCAATCCATGCGCGAAAGTTGAAGGCGCTCAAGCCTGGCATTTCCCGTCTCCCAATCAGCCCTTCGTTTACATATCGCGATAGTCGAGGCCCGTGTCCTCGGAGAACGCTACGATCAGATTTGCAGTGATCGGCCCGGGCACAGGTGCCTTCGGCACGAAATCGTCCACCCGCGCCACCGGCATCGAGCACACCCCACTCGACGTGATGAACATCTCATCGGCCTGCGCGACATCGTACATCGTGAACAGGCGCTCCTCGACCGGGATCGACAGGCGTTCACATATTTCGAACACCACCTTGCGGGTCACGCCTTCCAGAATGTTGCGCTCGGGCGCGGTCCACAGCACGCCATCGCGCGCGATGAAGAAGTTGGCAACCGAATTCTCGGCCACATTTCCGTCCAGATCGAGCATCAGCGACAGGGCACCGCGCGCGCCCGCATCGAGTTCTGCGAGAAGCTGGTTCATCTTGCTCGTGACCTTGGCGCGGGTCTCGATGCACTGGGGCGGATTGCGCCGGGTCGTTGCGACGGAAAGGCGGATGCCTTCACGCATGTTGCGCGCGGTCGATCCGGTCTCTACCGGTTGCAGGAACATGAAAATGGTTGGCGGCCCTGCTGCCTCGTGTGCGGGCACGAAGGCGTCTCCGCCGCGCGTGACCCAATGTCCCAGCCGATACTGCGGCGTGTCGGAAAGCGCCTCCGCATTCGCCTCCAGAAGCCGCTGCGTCTCGGCAAGCATCCGGTCCGGGCCAAAGCCGGGATCGATGCGCACATAGCGCAGGGAGCGATACAGCCGGTCGATGTGGTCTTCCAGACGGTAGGCCTTACCATTGAAGCAGGGTGTCACCTCATAGATGCCGTCTCCCCACATGAAGCCGCGCTCAAAGGGTGAAATTCGCGCCTCCTGCGCTTCGATAATCTCTCCGTTCAGGTACACCAGCGGACTTTCGGCCATGGTACGGCAACTCCGGACATCTGCGTTTCACGCCTGCAACCCAAGCACAATTGGCTCTGGAGGACCACGGCGTCACACGCCTATGTTGCGCAGCTCACAGTGACGGGAATGCGGCGGATGGAATCGCGTAACGAAATTCTGGGCATTGTTCTTGTGCTGGGCATCGCTGCCTGCTTTGCCATGGCCAACACACTTGCCGGACTGGCCTATACCGGCGGCGCGGATGCCCTGTCCGTCTCGACATCTCGCTTCCTGCTGCCGGCCCTGATCCTGCTCGTGACCCTGGCCGTTCGCGCGCGGCCGATCCTCATGCCGAGGCGCGATGCGATCACCTCGATTGTCCTGGGACTGGTGACCGTCGTTTATACGTGGCTCCTGCTGTCTTCGATCGAGCTGCTGCCGGTCCCCCTCGCCGTCCTGATTTTCTATCTCTTCCCCCTCTTCACGACCTTCATCGTGTCGGCGCTGGGCTGGGAAAAGCTGCATCGGGTCAACATCATCGCGGCGGTGGTCGCGTTTGCCGGGCTGACGCTGGTGCTGGGCGTTTCCGGCGAAGGGCTGCACATGCTGGGCGTGTTCTATGCCTTCCTCGCCGCTATAGGGCTTGCAACGGTGTCGGCCGTAAGCAAACGGGTGATCCGGACGGGCGATCCCCGCCAGGCGACGCTCTATATGGCTGCCACGGCCACAGTGGCGTTCCTGCTGGTCACGCTCACGTCAGGCGAATTCCGCCTGCCGACCACGGAGCCCGGCTGGTGGGGATTCGTCGGAACGAACCTGTTCTACGCGGTCGCCATGATCGGCTACTTCGTGGCGATCTCGATGATCGGGCCGGCCAAGACGACGCTTTTCTCGTATCTGGAGCCCCTTGTCGCCACGGCGGCGGCCTGGATCCTGCTGGATCAGACGCTGGACCCGCTGCAGCTTGTCGGAATCGCCATCGTGATCGGCGCGCTGGTCGCCGCCGCGCGCGCGGGAATGCGCGCCGGACGGTCGAAGACCTAGCCCGGATAGGCAGGGAAGTACCGGTCCAGCCAGTCCTTCACGGCATTGCGCGCGCGCGTGCTGTCCACCGAGAACGGGAAATGATCGACTTCCGACATCAGCATCAGGTCGGTCGGCATCTTGGCGTGCGCGAACAGCTGGAGCGACTGATCGGTCGGTGTCACGGAATCGTCGGCAGCATGAAATAGCAGGCACGGGCGCGGCGAGATATTGCCGACAACGTCGTTGGCGCGGAAATCGAACATGCTCTGCGCCACTTCCGCCGGAAACTTCATGTGCACGTTCTTGCCCATATGACCGCGCAGGTGTTCGGGAATCGGGACGATATCCCAGCGGTCAACCATCAGCGATTCGCCGGTCTCCTTGAGGTGCTTCGGACCGTCCTCGAGAATCTTGAGAAAACGCGCCCACTCCTCGTCGGACTTGTGCTGAAGACGGAACTTGCTCTCTCCATCGCCCCAGCCGCATGACGAGATGACGGCGGCAATGCGCTCATCGACGCCGCCGGAATAAACCGCAACAGCCGCGCCGAAGCTGTGGCCGATCACGGCAATCCGATCGCCGTCAACGTAGGGCTGCTCGGCAAACCAGGTGACGGCGTTCTTCACATCCTCAACCTGGTCAAGGCAGTACACGCGCGCGGGCTCCCCTTCGCTGTCACCGCAACCGCGGAAGTCGAAGCGCATCGCGACATAGCCCCAGTCGCACAGCATGTTCGCCAGAATCTCAGGCGTGGACCCGTCCTTGCCCGTCCCGAAGCCATGGAGGACGAGGAAAGCCGGGCGCTCGCTGCCCGGCGCGAGGTCCGCGGGCGTGTGAACCACGCCGGCCAGGGTGAGACCGTCTGATTTGAAGGTGACTTTCTGTTCCACGTTTCTCTCCTCCTAGCCGTCGGCCCGCAAGGCCTGACGGTCGATCTTTCCCGTGCCGGTTTTCGGCAGATCGTCGCGAAATTCCACGATGCGCGGGTATTTGTAGGGCAACAGGGTCGATTTTACATAATTCTGCAGTTGCCCCGTCATCTCGTCCGACGCTTGCGAACCGGCGCGCAGGACGATCCACGCCTTGGTGGTCATCAGGCGGTCCTGCTCGATCCCCAGAACACAGCTTTCCAGCACGTCCGGATGCTCATTCAGGCAACGCTCGATCTCCAGCGGGTAGATCCACTGGCCACTGACCTTGATCAGATCGTCCGCCCGGCCATCGAAATGGTAGAATCCGTCCGCGTCCAGCGTGAACCGGTCGCCGGTATAGATCCAGTCGCCGCGCATGGTCTCAGCCGTCTTGTCCGGCTGGTTCCAGTAGAACGGGGCCTGGGAATCGCCCCGCACCCACATCGTCCCCGCCTCGCCCGGCGCGACGGGATTGCCGTCCATGTCGCGCAGATCGACCTCGTAGCCGGGCACGCGCTTGCCGCTGGCGCCCTTGACGATATCGCCGGGAAAATTGCTCACATAGATATGAAGCACCTCTGTCGAGCCCAGACCTTCGAGAATCTCGAGCCCGTAGCGCCGCTTCCATTCCTCGAAGGTGTCCTCGGGCAACGGTTCCGCAGCCGAGATACATAGCCGGACACTCGACAGATCGCGCTCTGCCGAGCCCTCATGCGCCACGAGCGCGTTGTAGAGGGTCGGAAGTCCGAAGAACACGGTCGGCCGGTGCTGTTCGATCGCGTCGTAGATCGGGCGCGGCTCCGGACGGCCCGGATTGAGCACAACGGCGGCCCCGACCGCGAAGGGGAATGTGACCGAGTTACCGAAACCGTAGGCGAAGAAAATCTTGGGCACCGAATAGACGATGTCGTCTTCGTCCAGCCCCAGGACACTCACCCCGTAGCTGAGATGCGTGTAGGCCATGTCGTGCTGCAGGTGCACGATACCCTTGGGCCGCCCCGTGCTGCCGGAGCTGTACATCCAGAACGCCATGTCGTCGCGGTGGGTGTCGGCCGCCGGAAGGGTCGCAGGATGGCCCGACACGAAGCCTTCCCAGGATACGGTCGGCACCGGAAACCCCTCGGGCAGATCGCCATTGGCCACGACCACCAGTTCGACCGCGGGCCCGCTTTCCAGCGCCTCGGCCAGCACGGGAAGCAATGCCGCCTCGGTGACGACAACCGGCGCGGCGCTATCCTCGATGTAGTAACGCAGCAGGTCGGCCGGTGAGAGGATGTTGATCAGTACCGGTACGAAACCCGCACGCACCGCCCCGAAGAACGCAGCCGGATAGACGGGCGTGTCATCGAGCAGCATGACCACGCGCTCGGAGCGGTCCAACCCGGCTCCCATGAAGGCGTGGCCCGCCTGGCTCGCCAGCACACAGAGCCCGTCATAGCTCAGCCGTACATCACCCGACAGGACGGCCGTGTTCCCGCCGCGCCCGGCGTCCAGATTGTCGAACAGGATGGCGCTGGCGTTGTAACGCTCCGGAACCGAGAAGCCGATTTCCTCGGCACCCGCCGTCACGCCATTGATGGGATCCTCAACGGGACCGGAATAGCTGCTGTGTTCGCTCACCCGACACTCCTCCCACCGGGTTTATAGCAATGCCCGGGCCGACAAACAGCGCGGAAAAAGCCCGCCGCACGGATGCGGCGGGCTTCCTGTTCCGAAAACTGTGGTTCAGGCGTTCTTGCGGACCATGCGGTAGCCGATCAGCAGGATCAGGGCACCGACAACGGCCAGCACGATGCTTCCGATATTGATTCCGTCCACGGCCCCTAGTCCCAGCAGGCTTCCGACGAAACCACCGATAACCCCGCCGACGATCCCGATGATCGCCGTGACGATCAGTCCGCCCGGGTCATCACCCGGCAGAATGAACTTCGCGATAACCCCGGCGATCAGGCCGAGCACGATCCATGAAATAAACCCCATCAGACGCCTCCTCGTCAGCGCGCCGGTCAGCACGTATCGGCGGTATCGTCGTCGATCAGGATACGTCGGGCGGCACCATCGAGGTCGTCAAACTGGCCGGTGCGGATCGACCAGATGAACGCCGCGAGGCCGATCCCGCCCAGGATCAGTGCCACCGGGATCAGGATCAGAAGGACATTCATTGTGTGCCGCCGTCGCGCGCATAGCGCAGCCGCAAGGCGTTGAGCGTGACCAGCAGCGAAGACGAGGACATCGCAACCGCCGCCACAAGCGGGGTGACAAACCCGGCTACGGCGAACGGCACAGCGATGGCGTTATAGACAATGGCCAGCGCGATGTTCTGGCGCGTCAAGGCCGTCGCGCGCCTTCCGGTCGTGAGAGCTGTCGCGACCGGCGCCAGCAGGTTGCCCTGGAACACGAGGTCCGCCTGCACCTGGCTGATATCCGCGGCGCTCGATGGTGACAGGGATACATGGGCGGCAGCCAGTGCCGGTGCGTCGTTCAGATCGTCACCTACCATCAGCACGTGGCGGCCCGCGCGCTCCAGTTCACGCAGCCGCGCGACCTTCTCGACCGGCGTCGCACCGCTGCGCGCTTCACCGATCCCGAGTTCGTCCGCGACCCGGGACACGACATCTTCGCGGTCGCCCGACAGCAGTTCCACTGCAAAGCCGCGTTCCTTCAGCCCGGCGATCACCCTGGGAGAACGGGTACTGCGAGAGCTTTAATGCCCGGTTCCGCGATGAGCTCCTGAACGCAGAGATCTTCTACAGCCTCAATGAAGCCCGGATCGTGATCGAGCAGTGGCGACGACGCTACAACACGAAGCGGCCACACTCAGCACTCGGATACAGGCCACCAGCACCGGAAAGCATCATCCCTATGGAGGTCAAAAGAATGATGCACTAACATTTAAATTGGACTAGTCAGTGGGGGCAGGTCACGCCGAGCCTTCGAGACCCCCATCACGGTAAAACGCCAGTCCCGGTTCGATGTCCGGCACTTCCAGTCCCACATGCTGAAGATTTGTCACAGCCATGTTCGTCCCTCCGCTTTTTCGTTCGATCCATACGGTATCGTATGGCGAAATTATGCTGCGGCGGCGCACCGGACATTGACATGCATCAACTGCGTTTTCGGTCGGATTTCCGGCCTTTCTTCAGCGCCGCGACCAGTTGCCCGGCGGCTTCGAGCAGCGGTTCGCGATGGGTATCGTCTATGGGCGGGTTGGCAGCGATTTCCTGCGCAGCCTCGTTCAGCATGTCGGCGAACAGAAAGTAGTGCAGGTGAATGCTGGCGATCCGGCTTTCCTCCCCCTCATACATCAGGCGCAGGAACACCTCATCACTGTCGGTATGCACCTCGAATGAGGCATCGCGTTTGAACGAACCGCGATACAGCCGGTTCGGCAGCGAGATCGCGACCTCGCCCTGA
>Ga0181578_10000474_pt1 | contig 37749 bp, 41 predicted proteins | sample 071ome_21_FD_148659 | JGI IMG/M metagenome (GOLD analysis project Ga0181578, IMG submission 148659) | Coastal salt marsh microbial communities from the Groves Creek Marsh, Skidaway Island, Georgia - 071401CT metaG (spades assembly) | ecosystem: Environmental > Aquatic > Marine > Intertidal zone... | reverse complement strand
GGGTCAGGGTCAAGGTCAAGGTCAAGGTCAAGGTCAAGGTCAAGGACAAGGACAAGGACAGGGACAAGGCCAACAACAAGGTCAAGGTCAAGGACAGTCTGGACAACAAGGCCAAGGCCAACAAGGTCAGCAAGGTCAGCAAGGCCAACAGGGACAACAGGGACAACAAGGCCAACAGTCGGGTCAATCTGGACAACAAGGCCAGCAAGGACAACAAGGACAACAAGGACAACAAGGCCAGCAACAGGACAATGGACAAGGCCAGCAGCAGCAAGGCGGTCAGCAAGGTGGTCAGCAAGGCGACCAAACCTCGCAAGACCAAAATGGACAAAACCAGAACGGTCAGAACGAGCAACAACAGGGTGCTACCCAGAATGGTCAGCAAGGTCAGCAAGGACAACAAAGCGACCAACAACAAGGCCAACAGTTAGACAATCAGGCTCAGAATGGCGACAACGACAATGACGGTGATGGAATCCCTAATGAAATTGATAACGATGATGACAACGATGGTATTCCTGATGTTCTGGACGACAACCCAATGGACCACGACAACGACGGTATCAATGATGCCGAAGATGACGATGACGACGGCGACGGAATTGATGACCGTGAGGAAGTCAATGACGGCGATTCTCGCACCAACATCTACGACCACGACAACGATGGCATCTCTGATGCTGTGGACTTGGACCGTGACAACGATGGCATTGATAACCGCAACGACATTTACGACAACGGCACTGATGCTTCCCGTGACCACGACAACGATGGACTTAACGATGGAGTAGACACAGACGACGACAACGACAACATTCTTGATGTTGATGAAGTTGGTGGTATGTGGTCTTCTTACCGCTATGACCACGACAACGATGGTATCTGGGACATGACCGACCTTGACGATGATAACGATGGTCTTAGTGACTGGTTTGAGAACAACGACGGTAACGATTTGACGGGTCAATTTGACCACGACAATGACGGTGTTTCGGACTACATGGATTCCGACGACGATAACGACGGCATCCTTGATGAGTTTGAACTGTGAGTTTCCACTACACTACACGGCAGGTAATGACGGATGAATCCTTTCGGATTCTTCTTGAACTTGTTTCGTGCGGTTGCGTGGGTGCTGATGTGGCCGTGGAGTCATTTCTTTGGAGATGATTTACCATAATACTTAAATAGGTAGAAATTATCCCAACCATCATGGCGACCCTGAGTGACCACCAAGACACCGACCATTTCTCATACGAGAGAACATGGAGTGATATTGAGCGTATGCTTGAGCGAGCCGATGCTAAAATCAATTATTGGACTACCGAGTTTCACAGGGCAAAAGCGGTAGGCAATCGTGTTCGCATGAAAGATGCGGCTCGTAACAAAAAGGCATTGGAAGGTGTTGTAAAAACACTTCGTTGGGTTTTGGGAGATAAGAATATCCCTCACCCATTAGAGTGAAACTTAAATAGCAACACAGACCAACTTTGGTTATGTGGCTCTCGCCAACCTTTAACGGAGTTTCCGCTCGGTTTAACACCGAAGCCACCCCCGTATTGAGGCATTCCTCCGCACACGACCAATGGTGGGAACATCCTGATGATAGTTTGATTACCACAGGAACTTGTCAGAACATGACTCAAAGTGATGCTTGCACAAAGTGGCAACAAGCGGGAGTTGATTTAACTCAATCGCAATCCTTTACTGGCGACTTGTCATGGGCTAACCAACCCGCAGATTACAAAGAAGCCAAAACCGCCTGTGAGGGTGGTTGCAGCGGAGATTGGACTGTGACTCGTGAGGTAATAGATAATTCTAATGCACTGTGGAATTTGCTTACTGATAAACCACACCGTTTGCCTCGTGGATGGAGAGTTGATTCTGAGGGGCATCTAACCAACCTACCCAAAGGATTGGATGTTACCGCTTCCACGGCCTTAGAACGGGGTGTAGCCATTATTCGTCCTGATGCGATGCAGTGGAACATCACCATGCCGTGTATATTTTATGCTGAGGCCGATAAAAATTATCAATTTTCTGAATCCGAGTGTGCCAGCCGTGGATATGCAGGTTCAGATATTACCGTAGAACATCTCTCTTGGGCTATTGCCGAAGGGGAAAAATCGCATCGTGATTTTGGAGGAACGGGTCAATTATATTGGTGGTTAGAAACGCCTACATTTACTGCCTCATGCTCAGACCCCAATTCCCCCGGATATGATGCTTCTGCACACTACTGGGACAACACCCTATGTCAATCATCTCAATCCACTACCTCCAGCACCTCTGAAACGGAATGGGGCGGATTGATTGCCGCAGGATTCGCTATCACGGCGATGACCGTAGCCGCTACTGTCTATGGAGGGAAAATCTGATGGGAACGGTCTTAGGAAATCCTTTTGAACTTAACTTTGCAGGAGTGGCTCGTAATGCTGAAACCATAGTTAAGCGAGTAGAAACATTTACGAGCGGAGATACTCGTTGGGATGTCGTGTCCGTAGAAAATACTGCTTGTAATGCCGTTTTGCAATATGGTGTTTATATTATGAAAATCACTACCTTGTCCACAGGCAGGGTTCGTTATAAAGTTCAATATACCGAAGACGGCAGAAATCCAATTGATGCCTCTTATGTCCGAACCTCAGGTTCCATGCAAGGCTATCCCACCTTAGCCGAAGCCGAAGCCGAAAGAACTTCATTTATTGATAGCATCAATGGTTCAAGAGCCGAATCAGGTTGTTCAGATTCTTCCGCCCTGAACTATTCCGCCGCAGCAACCAGCGGTTCTTGCCCTTGCGAATCAGCCGAACCCGTGTGGGATAACAACAAATCATGGCAAGAAACCCCCACTTTAGTTCCACTCAATAGTGATAGAGCCGGAGATTGCACCTGCGTTTATGCCCCCACCTACACCGAAGGAGGGTATATTGTTGAAGAATGGACTTACAAAGGCGAAACCAATGGAGTTCACGAATGGGTTTGGGAAGAAAAACCTGCCCTATCTGATATTCCTCGTCCCGACCTAACTAATCTCTTTGACCGTATCGCTAAGGAAGGTTATCAAGCCACAGGCACTGAGCAAGGAGTCTATATCATTAAACCATCTCTAATCTCTACCACTTGGAAGAAACGCCGAGTCATTACCGCCACAGGATTTAGACGAATTGGTTGTATGGACAACACCGCTAAAAACTATGTCGCTGATGCAGTAGCCGAAGACCCAGAAAATCCGTGCGAGTATTGTGTGGATTCTGACTCAAATGCAGCAGGATATGACCAAGAAGCAGGGAAATGCCTATGCAAAGCAGGGTATAAACGAGGACTATTGGGCAAGTGTGTCAAAGACAAGAAGCAAACATCCTCCCCCTCCCCAGACCCCACCCCCGTTGAAGAGGATGGCTCAAGCGGTATGATTTTGGCTGGAATCGTGGGCTTAGGTGCGGTTGGAATTGCGATTTCTACCGCATTAGTGGCCCGAAAGCGAGGTGAACAACTATGAAATGGGATTTGGATTTCACAAACAACGATAATTCACGATACCAGTTTCCTGACATTGATTGCAGTTTGACTTACCATGAATTCATTCAGATTCGTGATATAGAGTTGGTCACGGCCAGCACTTATGCTGAAATTAAGCAACACTGGGAATCCAAAGGATTAGATGAGGCAAAATTTGAAGAGTTGCGAAGCCAAATTTGTCCTGAAAATCATGTGCGTTGTTCAGACGCTGACTCGGTTTTCGCTGATGGCGAAACCTCTTGTAAAACTTCTGATTGCTCGTGTGTATCTCAAACCAAAATAAAAACACAAAGTTCAAATATCAGCGAAGTTAAACCACAGTTAGACCCAGCCCGAATTTTAGGATTTACGGCTCTGGGGATTTCAGCACTATTACTATTACAATTTTGGAGTGAATAATCATGTTAGGAGTAGCCGCATTGGACAGTTATTGGACCGGCATCTATCAAGCCGAATCCAGAGTTTTTCGCACTACGGGACTCCCCACCACATGGGAAAATTCATTCAAGACCTCACATATTGATAATCTCCCCGATAATATCACTAATTATTTGGAGTTTTCGGCTCAGTGGGCAGAGGCTTCCGAATCATGGGAACCCGAAGTTTCCGAAGGAACTTTTGGATGGGGAGTTAAATACCAAGGTTATCAATCCTCAATTGTTATTCACAATAAAGAAACTCAGCCCGTAGTGGTTCAGGTCGGATTTGATTCTCAAATTACGGGAGCCTCAGGATGGACTGTCCCACTAACAGGATTGCGAGATGGTGATTCCATTAGTCCTCAAGCATGGTCTGGCACAGCCACTTTTACCATTCCCGTAAATGGTTATCAGTTTGTTAAAATTACCAACGCCACGGTGCAAATCTCAGGTTGTATGGATAGCACCGCCGATAACTACAACCCTGATGCCACAGTTTCTGATGCCTCCTGCGAATACCGAGGATGCACCGATAGCCAAGCACTCAACTATGATAGCAGTGCCAATGTGGACGATGGTTCTTGTATTGATAAAATTCTGGGTTGCACAGACGCATCGGCACTAAATTACGATAGCACCGCTAACCAAGATGATGGCTCTTGTGTTTATGAACCCGCTGAGGTTGCAGGATGCACTGATAGCCAAGCCACAAATTATGATAGCACCGCCACGGCTGATGATGGCTCGTGTGTTTATGAACCTGCCACTGAGGTTGCAGGATGCACCGATAGCACCGCTACAAATTACGACAGCACTGCCACGCAGGACGATGGTTCTTGTGTTTATGATAATGATGATGGAAACCAACGAGTAGTCGGCTATACCCACACAGTTTCTGAAGTTGCAGAGCGAACTGCCTCGTCGCCGTGGCTATTTGCTACTTTAGGGCTATTTGCCATGGCCGCAGGAACTTATTATTTTACCAGAGAGTGATACCATGAAAAACTACCCCAAAATTTATTATGCGACTGAAACCAAAACACTTCACCGAGTCGGTTATACACTGGCTCTGGCTCTGATGGCCGTCGGTGTGGCCGAAACCGTTCATTCTATTCCCTATATTGTCCGGGGAGAATCTAATCTTATCGGCATGACTTTGGGACCATCCATTGTGGTTTTATCAGGATTGATTGCTGGAGGCTACCTGATGGAAGCCGGTGTAATCTCAGAGTATTGAAGTTAAAACTTAAATAACAGCAACACCGATATTTGAGTATGGCTGAAATTAAGTTGGACGCATACATCGTTGGTGGCGTAATCGGAATTTCCTTGGGCGGTATTTTATTGGTTCGTTCTTGGAACACCTTCCGCACCGTTAGTTATTGGAACACCATTGGAATGCTAACCGTTGGCTCTCTTTTGATTTATGGTGGAGTTCGCTCCTTCCAGAAAAAAGGCTCCCAAGACACTGAGGCAGCCACTACCGCCGTTAAGGAGGAAGTTACGGAAGCCATTTCCGCCGTGACTGATGCCGCAGATGTCGCAGAATCCGAGGCGTATGATGCGGAATTCACTCAAGCCCAACGAGAGCGTTTGGCAAAAAAAGGCCACGCTTTGGATGATGGTTCATTCCCAATTCGCAACCGAAGTGACCTGCAAAATGCTATTAAGTCATGGGGTCGTGCCAAGAAAGCAAACAAGGCCAAGGCCAAGAAGTTTATCAAAATGCGAGCCAAACAATTAGGTGCGATGAAGGATATTCCTAAAAACTGGTGAGGTGAACTCCTCATGGATTACGATTATGATGCCTATCAGGATTTGAGTCGTAACGAATTAATTGAGTTAGTGGCTCATTACCAATTTTTATCAAACAGTTTGTTAGAGCGAGTTCATCTGCTTCAATCTCAACAAGTCTGGTCGGCTGAAGGCGAAGAGGAACTGACTCCTTTTGAAGCCAAGATGCTCAAAATTTTGGAATGGTATATCAAAAATTCTGGTTCAAGTGCTCGTGGTAAAGCATGGGGAGATTTATTCAACAATTTTGGATTCAGAGATACTCTGGCGTTTGCCCGATGGGGTTCATCTCAACGAAATCCAATTCAAGTTAAGGGAGCCAAACAAATCAAAGAGGTTTTTTCTGGTCAAGCCGAACCCACAGTTTTGAAAACAGCAGGTATTAGCCCTAAAACATTATTTACATCCATTAGGTGGCGAAGATGAAAACCACATGGGAACAATTACTGGCAGAAGAAGAAGCCCGACTCAAGGGCTTACTCTGTTACCGAAGCCCCCAATTGCCCCAATTCCAGATTCCGTCCGAATTACCTTCACTAATCCCCACGGAATCCAAAACACCCACATGGGTGGAAAAAATCTCTGAGCAAGACGCCCAAGCAGTTAAACAAGCGGAACAACAGCAAGCCGATAAGAAGCGTCGTCTGGCAGGAGTAGTTGGTGAATCCACTCAGTTTCGTCAAAAACGCAAACGATTTTTTGGAGGCACTAAACCATGAGTTGTGGATGTTCTGACCAGAAATCTGCGGAATCTCAGCCACTTACACCCCTAATTTCGGTGGGAAAAATTGTCGCTATTACCTTTCCACTCTGGCTCACTGGCTTTTTGATTTGGTGGCAAACCAAAGATTGAAGTAGCAACACAACATAGTTTTCGTTATGGCAATTCGTCGTCAGGGTTTCCAATGGGAGGTTGCGGATTTAGGAAATCTCCCACCCAAAGAGTTGTCATTATTAGAAAACACCCCTCAATCAGTATTTTATTCCAAAATCGGCACGGCTACTATTGCTAACCGCCTTCGCACTAAACCTGATGAGTTTATTGTGCTCCAATACTTCGGTAGCACACCCGGAATCTGGGGAGTCGGCAACGATTGGGTTCCCGGTGGTTATCTTAACTTCGTCGTCGGCACCACTTCATTTTTCTTAGACCCTGACGGACGACCCGCCGTGGGACTATCAGGTTCTGCCGCACCCTATCCCATTACCTTAGCCGACCGACCCATGGACCCCAAGGGATGGCAGATTGAAATTCCACCCGGCACCGATTGGGACATTACTTATTTTCTGGCAAACGCTTTAGTGGAGCCAATAGAAGATTTTCCCACAGGAGTTAGCCTCTCTTGGTCTACACCCCCTGCATAAGATTAAAATAGCAGCGATACGATATATCGCTTATGGGTCTGGCGTATGATTTAGATGTTCAGGCTCGTTTCTCGCTTAACGACTGGCAATTTATTTTATCTCAAGGGGATACCAACCTTTTTTCAGGCGGTTCTGGTAATTCCCGGCGAGAAGGAATTACCATTCCCAATTCAGATTCGTCTGAGTTTGATGTGGTGATTAGAAAAACTACGCTGGTAGAAGACCATTATGTTATTTGTGGGTCTTACCGAGCCTTTTTTGATGACCTTGCGAGCGGAGCAGGAGCCTATGCTTGGGACGGATTTATCACGATTATTCGTGCTCACAATTTGCCTTTTGTGGATTCCTTTGACCCAGCAGTGGGATTTCCCCCTCCGACTCGTTCCCCTCTCTATTGGTTGAATCCCGGATTTGTTCCCGATGCGCCACCCATTGAGCAGCCTTTTTCTCAGACTAACCGCTTTTGGACTTATTTGGCTCGTATGCCCTATGAAATCACTCCACGGCTGACTGGCCTTGGTTCTGATTCTACCCCCGGTATTTATTCAGTAGATACGGCTAAGACCGGTCTTGCCGCAGGATTTCAAATCATTGCGGGCGGACACGCTAACATAGATACCGCTACCGAAGGTGGTTTAACGGGTCAAAATTATTCTGCATGGATAGCCGTTTTAGAATTTGAGCGAACAATTCCTCAAATAAGTCCCGTCACGGGAACGACTCCACCCTTAACCGCCACCCGACCCTATGCGATTAATTTTTCCGCCAGCAACTCCATCCAAGTATCACAAAACGCTACTACCCGCATTGGAACGGGTTTGACCGATTCCAATACATATCCGGGAATTGCTTACAATTTGGCGAGTTTGGCTCGCTCAGTCAATCAAATCCCTGCGGGTTTTTCGGCAACGCCACTTACCTCATTAGGAAACGGTTATGTTCTGACCCGCATTCATGATGTTTTAGGACTTAATACTGGACCAATCCCCATAGATTTGACGGCTCTTACGCTTTGGATTACGGGTGAATCCGCTTATAGCGATGGTGCGGGTTCAGTAGACTTTACCACACCCATGTTAGGCATCTGGGAGTATGAAGGGCAGGGTTCTTATACCGACCTTTATGTGGCCGTAGGTGACCGAAATTGGGCGACAGACGGCAGCGTAGCCGCTTATGACCTTGATTCGGCTTACGGCACAGCACTGACTCCTTCTTTCAATGTATCGGCTACGCAAGACCCACTTAGTAATCAAGTTTTAGTTGCCGTAGACCGAGTAACACACGGAGGCTCCACCAACGCTGAAATCTATGCGGCTAACTTTAAAACCGTTATAGAAAGCAGGGGTTTTTTGGGTTCGCAACAATACTGCCTCTGGCCGTTTGCAGTCCGAGGAGGAGCCTTTGAAACAGTGGGAGGATTTACCCTACCCGACAAATGGTTGGGCAAAGCCGTGCAACAAAAAACCTTTACTCAAGACGAAGAAGAAGAGGCGAAAAATCTTACTGCTTTCCCAAATACGGTGCAACCCGATGGGGTCATAGATTTGATTGCGATTGAAGACCGTTCCTTGCAACAATTATTAGCGGCCGACCCTACGCTGCAAGGCGGCGGCCCCGAACCTATCAATTATTTAGCCGCCATTTACCCGCCGAACTATTTGGATTACGGTCTATCTAATAAACCAGCCTTCACGGGACAACCCGCTAACATCGCCTATGGATTCTTTGGATTTTTATCAGGCACAGGCCCAGAGGTTTTTATGTATGATTTCGGCACAGTTACTATGGATGTAGACACGACTGTATCGCCACCGCAGTTTTATGTAGGTCCATGGGCCACCGACCCATTAAAGGCTGGAGCCGATATTATTTCGGTGGGTTCAACTATGAATTCCGCTATTGTTACGGCGGCTGGCTCTACCACCCGTCGCCCAGTTTCTGCGGGTTGGGATGTAGACCGTGACCAATGGGTATTTACCTTTGCCGACACTACGGGCGGAACGGTGCTGTCCTGCAATTCTGCTTTTGACCGACAACCAGCCACCCAAGTTGCTTACCTTGACCAAACCGACCAGTTTCCCCGATTATCTTCTAACACTCGGTCGGCTTATTACACTCCCCGAAATATGACGCCTTATTTAGACGGATTGGTTTTGTTTGGAGGCGAGGTGGACACTACCCAGTTAGGTCAGGCGACCCTTAAATCTGTTTTACTTACCGATGAATTTGGCAATACCATTCGTGGTTTTCAAGCCTATGAGATTCAAGGTAGCACGGGCAGAACGGCTCGTGTTTGGGTAGACTATATGTTGTATGATGGAATTGATTCTTTGGTGGCCGTAGTTATTCAAGAAATGGGTCTGCGAGTTACCGTGGAGAATGTGGAGTGGTATAAGCGAAAAATTCTCAATGAGGATGTCTTGAACATGAGTTCAGACGAAGTAGAGGCATGGATTGATGCTCAACAAGCCGAATATCGTAAAATGTTGATTGAAAAAGAGCGACAAGGAAGGCTACGCCGTCGCCGCCGACAACAATCTGCGATAGCCAATGATTTAGAAGATTTAATTCAGGGAGAATTCGTGGTTTCCGATATGGACTTCATTGAAGGAGATTTCATGGAAAGAAATCTGCGAGATTTAGATGCTTTCCCCGACCAAGATTCGCAACTAAAACGACAGATTTTAACTGACGAACAATGGTTAGAAGGAGATACTCTCTATGGTTCTTCCGTTCCTCGTAAGAAAACCGCTTCAGAAAAACGAAAAGAGGCGGAGAAAAACCCGAAAGAGCCTAAATCCGACGAATCGTGATGCAGGAAGGCTATAAACTTAAATAGTCGTCACCACAAAGGTTCATTGGGGATAGGAATGGACTATGAACGGAAAATGACTGTATCTGCTACCGAGGACCTATATGTAATGACTTCGGCTAAAATACCCGCAGGAATTCAACTGCAAGAAATTTTGATTGCTCCTGAAGAAACTCAGTATGCTGATTATTTCCATATTTTTGTCTGCATGGATTCAGAAGTTATTTACTCAGGACCGTATTTAGGTGAAGGAATTAACATCAAAATTGACGACCGAGCCTATGAAGAAGACCGACTTTTGCTGTTCTCGCTTTCGGCTTCTTTTTATCCTGCTGAAGTAGCACCCCAGATTTATTCTACCTACTACACAGTTACCATCCGAGGTTCTGTGCGTCAGGACTGGATTATTGCCGATGATACCAAGCAACATTCTGAGGAATTTATCAACAAATGGGTCTGAGAAGATTGAAATAGCAGCGATAGATAATATCGCTCATGGCTCAGTTGTTATTATACACTGGCAAAGGCGGAGTGGGAAAATCCACAGTTTCAGCGGCTTCGGCTCTGCATTTAGCCGAATCGGGTTTCCGAACCATCTTGGTATCGTCCGACCCAGCCCATAGCACTGATGATACGCTGGGGGTTTCGGTAGGACCTACGGCCACACCCATTGCCCCTAATTTGTGGGCCCGAAACATTGATGCCGAGCGATTGGCTCGTAATTTTGCCGAGTCGTTAAATCAAGCCACCTCTGATACTTTTGCTAAAATGTTGCCGGGGTTAGACCCTGAATTGTTTTCTGATATGGCAGGATTCCCCGGAATGGATGAGTATTTTGCTTTAGAAGAAATTCTGAGATTAACTCAATCGTGTGATTATGATGTGGTTGTGTTTGATACGGCACCTACGGGACACACACTCCGAGCCTTAACTGCACCCGATTATATCAAGACATTTTTGCTCAAACTCTTGCGTATGAAGGCTAAAATAGAAAACTTTAAAGGAGTTTTGTTCAAGCGAGATAAATCGGCTTCTAATTTGGCTTCTATGTTAGAAGAAGTTTGCGACAAAATTGACCGTTTGAGAACGCTACTCCGCAGCGATTGGGTTACGGTAAATCTGGTGTCAATTCCATCCGAAGCCGGACTACAAGAGTGTTATCGCACTATTAAATTTTTAGAGTCCCAACAGATTTCAGTCCGCAACATTATTGTGAATAATATCATCCCTAATTTTGGAGCCGAAACTTGGGCTACGGCTACGGGAGATACCCCTAACCGAGCCGCCCAATTAATCAAATGCGAATATGATACACAACAACCCTATCTCCGTCGCTATGCAGAAATCTGTGAGGCTCACCAGATTCATTTGGTGGGAGTTAGCCGACTTCCCTATGAACCCAGAGCCGCACGATTAACAGATTATTCAAAAATTCTCTGGAATCCGGCTAAAGGCGTTCAATTTACACCCCAACTCTCTTTGGTTCAAGGCGATAATTCTCTTACAGTTTCGGTGCCGTTTATTGATTCCGCCACATGGAACATTACTGCCGACACTTGCCAATACCAATGGGAGGACTTTAACATGGGAGGCACAGTGGCTCATTATCAAGTCCCAATTCCCGCCAGTGTTGCACCTACTCGCCGCAAGGTTAAAGACGGGGTGAAACTTTCATGGAGTTGATTTTAATGCTAATTTTGGCTTGGTTAGCGGGTTTGACTCTGGGAACTTCCTATTTTGTTTGGTGGTTTTTAGTCATTCGCAACCCAGTAATTACTCGTGTTATTTCGCAAAACTTAAATAACAGTAACGATGATAATGGTGTATGAACGCCACACCATTGATTGCTACCGTCGCTATTGCAGGAGCAGGTGCTTTCTGGTATTACTCCAAGATTCACTGCCCTGACCCCCATATGGAACGAGTGGACGGTGATTGCACCTGTATGGAGGGTTATTATGCCGACCCCAACGATGATACCAAATGTGTGGCTCTCACCACTACTGAAGCCCCAGAAAATAAGGCAGTTTTGAACGCTGGCGTTTATGTTTATTCTGCCGATGGCGATGCCGTTGATACCAGCGATGAATCGGTGGATATTGTAATTGATTGTTTGCTCTGTAAGGCCGTTGAAGGTTCTTCTCGTCAAGCCCAAGATGGTCGTTGTCTCCGATGCCAACCCGCCGCTACTCAACAGCAATACCGTGATGATGACGGTGCTCTTGACCATGCTGCATGGATTACTGATTACGAATCTACGGCTGAGGCGGCTACTACACCTCCGAACCCAATTTCCGCCGATTATGAGTGGGTTTTTGAAACTACTCAGACCAATGAGGCTGAAACCTTTGACGCTGGTTATTCACCTTACAATTACTCCCCTGATTTGAGCACTTGTGTTTCCGATAAATTAACTCGCCCCAGTTCAGTTCTCTGAAAACTTAAATAGGAAACAACCTGTGTTTGTTTCATGTGGCTCACCTTTGATTGGGATGATGTGGGCATTACTGACCCAATCGTTCAATCAGCATTGTCTGAATTAGACTCCCGTTATCCACTCCGAGTGTGGTATCGGGTTTCTTCCTCTGGAACGGGATTGCATTTAGTAATTGCGGAATTGATGTGGGATGCCTCTACGGGAACTATGCAAACCCACCCCATAGATTTCCCAGAAGAACTCACTTTACAAATTCGTGCGGAGTTTTCTGAACCGCCATGGGGATTAGAGTGTCGTGGAAGATTAATTTCTGATTCAGTTCGCACACAAAACGGGTATCGCACAGGTAGACTTTTTTCTGCTAAAAATCAAAATCTGGCAGGAGGTTGGACTCTCTATGAATCCCAAACCTGAAATACCACGCTGGGTTTATGAATTTAAGCCTATTATTGAATACCGCCAATCACAGGGCTATCAATTTTATGTTAATGGCACTTTTGTGTTGGATTCCTTAGATATTGTCTTGGCTATGATGCACGGTCATCAAGTTCATGCTATTATCCCAAATCAACAGAACATTCAAATAGGATGAAAGAAATTCATACTCATGAGCGAAGTCCGATACTGGAAAAGAGCAGGGTTTCCTGTTACTCGTGAGCAAGCCGAAGAAATGATTGACCGTATCTCTACTGGAGCCATTGGTGCAGTTAGGGATGATGATATTGAAGAGTTCGTTCCCGTGGGTGGTTCCGCATCACCCACACAACTCAAAAAAGAAATTGAGGAATTATTTTCCCGACCCGCCGACGAATCGGATAATCAGATAGATGATTCTATTGCTAATATCTTAGAGGCTATGGCTTTTGAACAAAATAAAAAACAATTTATTATTGAATGCAAATCTCGTGGTCTTTCATTGGAAGAAGCCCGTGAAGAATATGAGGCTGCTAAAGCCGCCCTTGTCCGAAAGGCTCTGAACTTACCTGATGAGCCAATGGAGGTTCCCGTTATCTACGGAGATGACTCGGAGGAATAATCATGATTGGATGGGATTGTGGCAATTGCGGGCATTTTATTGCCCTGTCACACAAGCCTTTGGCTTGCCCGCATTGCGGAAATCGTAGGGAGTTTCATCAGCGTGGAGGCGATAAAAGTGAGTGATACTCCTGATGACGCACCCAAACCCAAGCGTCGTCCCCTACCACTAACCGAAACATTAGTTTTGGATATTGTAGATTATCTCTTAGAAAATGAGGGGTATGGTTATTCCACTCAAATTTCCTCGTATATGGTGGATTATAAGCCTCGTCGCTATACCAGCCGAGAGGTAGTGGGAATCCTCCGAAACCGCCCCTGTTTCCGTCATGCTCAGGCTAAAGACCGAAAAGGTGGAATCCGTTGGAGATTAGATGTCTTAGCGTTAGAAAAATATCTGGTTCAAAAGGGATATGAAGACCGAGCCGAAGAACGAGGTATTTATGATAAAATGCGTGAACTCAAGTGGCGACAGATTTTCCGCACTATTGAAGCCTTAGAATCTATGATGCCTGAGGTGGCTGACCCAACTCCTGAAACCATCAACTCTTGTTATGAAAACCTTGCTACACTTTGGTCGTGATATTATGGATGAAGAATTGAAAGCCTATATTGATGCCCGATGGGGAATTTATGAAGCCGCCCTTGCGGAGAAAGACTCTCGCTTGGCTCGTCATCAACACACCATGGCTTTGATTCGCACCGTGGCCGCTTGTGTTGCTTCCATTGGATTTTTGTTAGTAGCCTTCTAATTCGGATAATTCGGATAGAAATCAGTCCGAAACATCCAAAGATTCAAATATCAAGAACACACCACAAAACCTATGGTCTGGTTTGTTCGCCGTTATCAAAAAGGTGTTAAAAACTCTGGCACTCGTGATTTGGTAGTTTCCGATACAGAAATTTCAATCTCTGATTTCGTGGCTTTCGCTCATCAAACAGGACCGGGCAAATATCTGCTCGGACAACGAGGCAACGGCATCAGAGGATTTCGTAAAATTACTGATTGTATAGTTGATGAGCCTTCGGTTTCTGCTTCTTGGATGTCATCCGAGCCAACGAAAGTGTTCGCTGCTGAGTCAGTATCAGTTAAAAGAAACATTCAGTTAGGAGATTTGTCCGATACCGAACTTATGGACTTAATGGGTTCTATGGCCGATTCAGACATCAAGTCTGCCGAAGAATTTTCTAAGTTCAAGGCTGATTTAACCAGTATTCACACCGAGATTTCTCGTCGTGGATTGGGAGCCACCGAAACCTCTTCCGAACCACCTACTATCAAACGAGCCGAATCTGCCCCAATTGCTTCCGCAGGATTCGCCGTGGGCAAGGGCAACATGGCGATGGGATTCGTGGGAGGTATCTTAGTGGGTGTGGTCGGAACCATGTATTACTACAAGTCCAAGATGGATGCTATCAACACTCAAATTGACCAAATCAACAAACAACTTAACGAAGCCGAGTCTGCTATCAAAAGAGCCGAATCTCGTGAAGCCAAGCGAGCCGAAGCGAAAGAGGCTCAACCTAAAAACAAACCTTCGGGAAAAATGAACTGGGACAATTGGTTCTTGAATCAGTTTAATTCTGGCAACGGACCACAATTTTAAGGAGGTGAATCCTCTTGGATTTAGAAGCCATGAAAACCATGTTGAATACTTACAAACAACTGTTAGAGCAGGAGAAACAAGCCGCTCTTAACCAACATTTTGAGGATTTTATGCAACAATTAGCGATTTCTGAACCTGAAAAATCTGGTTTGAGAAACTCGTTCTTTGCTCTAATTGATATTTTGGATTCGGAGGGAACTCTTCAAGAGCGAACTCAACGCATGGCAAAATCTGATTTTATTTGGGATGTGCTACAACTCAAAACTTCGGCTAAAGAACGAGAATTGCGAAGAGTTACTGATGAAATCTGTGATTTTATTCAAGGGGCTTCTCAAGGAGCCGAAAACGAGGGACAATTTATTCAAAATCTCTTGGCTCGCTCGCTTCGTGAAGTGGCTACCAGCATTGAATCAGGCGAATTGCGTTCATCCTCCTTGCCCGCTATCACTTGGATTGAATCTTTGAAACTGGGATTAGATGCTATGTTTAAGGGGAAGATTTAAGAAGGAAACGGACTTAGTGATATTCATGAGCGATTTTGATGATGTTATTCGGGAGGCTCGTGCCGAACCCGAACCTGCTAAGGCTCAGGCAGGTAATTCCACTTCTAAGTCCGAAGCCAAGTCATTGGTTGAAATGCTAACTGCTGATGGCGACCTCAATTCCTTGGGTCGTCAGTTGAATTTGGATAACGACATGACCGAAAAAGTGTTGGTGCCGTTGGTTAATTTCTTAGACAAATATGGTGTGGGTGAATCAGTTTCCACTAACCCTACGGTTAATCGTGCCACGGGAATGTTGGGATTTTTAACTGATGTCGCACCAGTCTTGCGGTCTGCCGCTGAATACTTTCAAGGTCGCCGTAATGATTTAAGTGCTGAAGATGAAGCGTTTTTGGAACGAATCCGAGAGGCTCAAGGAGTCGGCTCTGCGGATATGGATTTGTTTGTTGGGACTGAAATTGGTGAATCCACCGAACCCGAACCTGAACCCGAAATCGCTCGTCCCGCCAACCCATTTACAGAAGGTATGGATTGGGATGCCGTCTTAGGAGTTCCTAAAGCGGCCAAAAATCGTGATGGATTAACGGGAACTATTACTCAAGCCACCAAACCTAACTCTTTTGGAGTCACAGGAATTGAGGCTCTGGCTCGTGAAGCCGGAGTGTCTATGACGGATGTTAAAAACGACCGTCAATCCCGAACCAATATGCAAGAAACCGATTATAGCGATGGTTCTGCTGTGGATATAGTTTCAGGCATGGACGAAATTCAACGAGCCATGCAATCTGAACAGCAGCGAATTGCTAATACCAGTAAAGTCACTTTTGATGGCACTGATTTAGAAACACCCGACTCACTTAATTCCTACCGCCCTAATGCTGAACCAGCGGCTCCTGCCCCAGCGTTTGGAGTGTTAGAATCGGTGGATTCTCTGATGGCGAAATACGGAGTCACTGAAGAACAAGTAGAAAATCCTCAAGCCACGCCTGAAGAGTTGGCTGAGTTAGAGGAAATCTCTGACGAAGATTTGGATTATGATGAGGCCAGCAATACTTATCGCCACCGAGAAACGGGCGAAGTTTATGAGGCCGTAGACCTAACTGAAGTTCCTGACGATTATTTCGGGTGATGTTGTGTCTGGAATCAACCCAATTTGGGCCCGGTATGTGTCCGAGCAAATGATTGAGTGGCTTAACTGGCTTCGCAACATTTCTATCCGAAGTTATCTGGAATTATCCCAAAGGTTCATTGATTTAAATCCGCATTATGTCCCTGACTCTTCGTCGCATTCTGAAGCCTCAGATTTATTTAACCGCATGATTGTTAATCAAGAATTTTTTGCTCAGGTTTCGGATGCTGGAGTTTTAGTCTGGGCTAATTCTGGATTTGAAGATTTTTTACTGGCACTGGAAATTTATGCTCCCAAATACCCCGAAATTCGTGAAATATCGTTGTTTTTCCGTCGCAACCTTTGGTGGTTCAAGCGATTATATCAATTTTTCCGAGCCGAATTGATTCTTCAACTCCGTTCCGAAGGAAGAACTTTGTGATAAAACTTAAATAACAGGGACGAGGATGAGAGTAATATGACGGCGATTCCTCAGGACAACATGGAGGCAATTCAAGCATACCTCATGTTGGAGGGGTTTCAAGGCAAGCAACTTTATCAAGATGGCGAAGTAATGGCTCTGGTAGACACGATTTTGAGTGATGCGGGATTTACTACCCAATTCACCAACAATACTATGTTTGGAAAAACTGCCCTTCAGAATCTTTATACCCAACATAAAAACGATGCTCTGGGAGGACGCTTTGGAGGTCGTAGCGTTACCTACCCCTATGGTTATAGTGTGGTTCGTCGTGGTGATGCCACCGACAACGATGGATTTTCTCAACCAGTTCGCAACAAGAAGAGAAATTGGTGGGATACTATTTCCAGCCGAGCCACCACTCAGATTCTTAATTTGGCTCGCACAGGAGAATTGACCCCAGAGTTTCAAGAGGAATTGAATCAGGGTCGTGATGCCTCTTTAGCCGATGGCGAATCTGCACCAACCGCCGATACCGCCGATACCACCGTGCCAGAAGTTGAGGTTTCCACCACTCCCCGCCCTGACCCAGTGGCGACTCCCGGCAACAAAATTAAGGGCGGAGTAACTGATTCCGACTCTCAATTCTTTGTTGCCCCACCACCCAGCCCCGATGAACAAATCGGTCTATCTTCTAAGGCATGGAATGAAACACCCGGCGAGAAACTATATGATTATCAAGGACGACTTGTTTTCCAAATGCGTCCCAGCAACATGGATGAATCTATGCAACCTACTAATGCCGTAGTTGTTTCTGAAACCTCTACCAGCGAGGAATCAGTGGATGATTTCATGGGTGATTTCATGGATGACACGACCCCATCCCAACCCGCAGTAGAAAACAACTCACCTTACTTTTTGACTCCTGAATTGGAATTTTCCTTCAAGACTGGAGAAACGGCTTACTTCCGTGTTATTGGTGGTAGCAACGCTGCGGAATATGATGGTCTAATGTGGCCCGTCAATATCGCAAATGATGACGGCGGAGCCAGAGTCACTGATATTAAAATTCGGTGGAAATCTCCCTCAGGAAACTTTACCGAACCCGACGAACCTGAAAACTTCGTCATTACCTTGCAACAAGCAGGAGAAACTCTAACTCTAACCTTGGATGGCAAAGGTAACTTGGAAGGCCCCGAATATAACAAAAAACAAAGTTCGGGACAATATAACGATGTCGGAGGCATGATGACGCCAGTTGCTTCTAATAAAGTAATCGTTTATTCCCACCCCGTCAAAGGTTTTGGAGGTTTGCTAACTGCTACTGACGGTGAACCCGCAGACACCATGACTTGGCAAGACCTTAATGCTTCTGCGGCAGGATATACAGGTAGTGTTAAAGTTAATTCCGCTACCGAAGTCGTCACCGTATTCCAACGACAAATGAGCCGATTTTATGGTAATCCTTCTTTGAGTGATGCCCGACTTAATTGGAGAAACTGGACCGATTCTGGTGACCCAGACAGTGTTATGTTGCCGATTGCAGGAGGTAATAACGCTATTTTCAACCTTGACCCCAAACCTCGTAACATTCGGGCTGATGTTCGTGTCTATGAAGAGTTTGCCCCTCAATATCTGGCTCCCAAACTCCTACAACTGAATGTAGTGGTAGAAAACGGAGTTCCTCAACCCACAGCGAGCACAGGAGTTATCAGTCCCGCTCGTGAATATGACGATGATGGCGAGATAGAAGATGAAACATGGAATCAAGTCGTGCAATTCCAAGTCAATGGCTCAGAATCTTCTGAATACTTCGGTTCGGCTCAAACCAAAACCTTTGTTCTTCCGGGTGATGAAGCCCATTTGCGTTTCAAAAATAAGGAGGGTGAGTGGACCGATGTTCCAAAAGGTGGTATTGACTATATTACTTATGACCTTTCTTCTTCGGAAGAAGTCGGAAATGTTACCGTAGTCCGAGGTCTGCGAATCCACACTACTGCTGGCGAAGAAATTGACATTCCTACGGTTCAGGATACGGGAGCCGTTCAACTGGAAGACCCCAATGGAAAGCAAGTTGGTGGCACTATCAAGGGCGGAGAACTCTCCCCACCTGCCGCCGAAATTGAAATTCTTAATGAGTCGGCCAACGAAGTTTGGGATGAACGCCGCAAGGCTCGTCGCAGAGAAAAACAATCTCCTCGTTTCACCAATCGTGATGAAACAGGGGCCGTCAATACACGCAGTATCGCCTTCCGAGCCGCACCTGCTTCCAAGGAGTATTTTGTTTTGGCTGAAACTGCCGAGGGATTCCACCTCGTTAAAATCAATTTAGATGTTAGGAGAGATTAGATATGACCGAAGAAACTGAAATCACTGGTGGTGCTGAAGAACCCCTGAACCCAATTTTGCCTGACCCCGATGCTATGGCGGCCAGCCAAGGAGCCGTTGATGAAACTGTGCTTCAACAAGATAAGGCCGAGGGTCGTGACCAACCTCAGGGAGCCATCAATCCAGAGGCCAGCCCACAATCTTTGTTGGCAGCCGATGTTGAATCAATTATCGGTGCCGATGCCTTAGAACAACTGCAAACCATTTTTTCTCAACGCAACCAATCTTTGGAATCTCAAATTAGCATTGAATCCGTAGAACTTCCTATTGGACGCATTGAGATTCTCAACAACGAAAACAACGCCCCCACCTATATGGTAGTCTATGATACCAGAGGCACAAACATCACTAACGCCTTTGCACAACAATATCTGGACATCTCCCTTTCTGATGACCGATTGACAGATGAAATCGGGGAACCTGCTTTCCGCTACGGAGAAATTGTTAAAGACTCAATTCAACCCGCAGGAGCCTTCCAAAAGGCGGCTATGGGAATGGCCTTTGACGATATTTTGGAATCCCACATTTCTACTTATACGGCTGGAGCCAAGCGACAACAAATGGGTGGACTCCTCAAGCGTGTTCGTGCTTTGAGTTCCGCATTGGGTAAGGTCTTCGCTTTTGACGATTACCGACACTTGGAAGTTTTCATGGCGGCTTGGTTGATGAAAGATTCCACTTGCCGACTTTCTGGAGTTCCCGGCACGGGTAAAACCACAGTAATTGAGTGTGCAGCGACTTTGCTTTCCAACTCTTATGGATTCAACACTACCTTGCGTATGGCTGCACCCAAAGGGTATGTAGCCGATTCGGTTTCTCAAATTTACGCCGATAACTCTGCCGTTGATAACATTTACGCCCCCACGATGTTCCCAACTGGACAAGAATACAACATTATTTATGGTAATCCTTCTCGCCCAGAAATTAAGGATTTGTGGGAGTCATGGAGATTCTCAGTCTGGAAAGCCCCTCGTAAAATGGGTTCATCCTATCGTTATGCTGGTCGTGACAGTAAGGGCGTTCCCTTCCAAACTCTTTCAGGAGCCTATCTCTACGATTTCTCCTTTTTGCAACCCACTGGCCGAGGAACTAACGCTGCTAAGGTAGCCATTCAACCAGATTCCTACCGTAAGTTGTTGCTTCAACATTATTATGTTGATGTTCCCGAAACCTGTATCATTTCCGATGAGTCCACATGGCCCGCTTTTGATGAGGCAGGTTTGGCTGTGATTTCGTCAGGAGTAGGTAAGAAGCGTTTGGTTAAACCAGTCAAAATCCTTGATAGTGACGGCAGTTTCAACGCTTTTAGCCCGCAAATTGAAATTACTCGTGGAGAAAAGACTTTGATTATGAAGTTGGCTCACTCTGATATGAACTCTGACACAGTTCGCTCCATTATTTCCAACATTTCTGATGGATTGACTCGTGCTGGCCGTGGTTCTTTCCGAGAAAATGCCGAACCCTTTATCACAGAATCTGGGTTGGAGGGTATGTGGTCTGATGCTGGACGAAACGAAGGTTACTGGTTGCGAGAACTATTGCACTCTGTTTGTTATGATGCTCGTGCCGCACCCGGCTCAGTTCAATGGAAAACACTGGCTGCTGAAATGGAAGCCGAAATCGGTATTGCTAAGGTAGACTTTGAAAAGCGAGCCGACGAAGTTCTCTATGGTATGGAAATCCGAGAAACTCAGTCTTTTGACCCCGCTAAGGGAGCCAATGTTAATACTTTTGACTTTGAACCTGTTCCTCGTCCGATTGTTACTCAACCTGTCAAGTTCTTTAACGAAGCCAACCGTTCTAAGCCCGGTATGGAAGACGCAATTCTGGGTCTAATTGCCGAGCGAAAGGTAGAATATCGTGGAAAAGAGTTTGACTCACCTAACTTTGTCGCATGGATGGATACCAACCCTCACCAAAAAGGAAACGATTTGGCTTTCACCGACCGTATTGATATGGAAATTCTGTTCAAATCTGTTTCTATGGGTGGACGATACAACATTATGGCAAACCGCTCTGGTGTTCCCAAAGAACAATTGATTGTTAATTTGACTCAATCAGGTGCTATGCCCCCACTTCGTTTCTATGAACTCCGTGATATTTGGTCTTTGATTAGCAACGATACCGAAGGAATTTCTATGGTTCAAGGCGGCGGTTCCTACGATGGTTATCGTGATGTAGCAGCCATTTCAGTTTTGTTTTCGCAAGCCTACCGCACTCGTCAAACTCAATTGCCTGTCAATGAAAACCAAACCTATTCATGGAGAGCAAATCCTCACGAATCGCCATTAGTGGACTTCTCAACTACTACTAACACTACCAGTAAGCAAGGAAAAGGCGGTGTAGATGCCGCAGTTCTGAAAAAGGGAACGGAGGCTTTCGCTGGCGGCCAACCAGAGGTGGGAGCAGCGGCGTTCCGTGGTGCTGGAGCCGCACAGGTTCAACTCCCGGCTATTTTTACTCGTGTTCTGGGATTCCGATTTACCAACTCTGTCATCAAATTGGCAAAATCCTTTGCTTTCTTGCGAGGTAAAACCTATGTTTCTCGTGAAGACATTGTAGACGCCCTCCCCTATACTGTGGCTCACCGTATTGGTCGTAGCCGTGAAGGTTTGACTGATACCGAAGGTAATACCAAGGGTATTCAAAGCGATGTAGGTATGGACATGGCCTATAACTCAGAGCAAGAGTTCCTGCGTGAAATTTTGGTTCGTGGTTATATCAATCGTGACATTAACATTGGACAAGGCACAGGAGCCAGTTTGCTGGAAATGTTGGATTCTTTTTATGAACGCTGTGTTAGCATCTTACAATCCTCCGATTACGCCCACCAGTATGAATCTGAAGTTTTGACAGTTCTTCAGAACCAATTTGCGGGTGGCACCGATTTGTCTACTACCTTGACTCCAGTTCACTGGCACTTAGCCACGATGGTATCAGAATCTGAGCGTGGCGGAAACACGATTCTACGAAACTACGGAGATAACAACACCGATGGTTATCCCGAACTTTATGAGCGATATATGCAACGCATCAGTAGCCCCACTCGCAGTGAAATTGTTGGTGATGCTTGTTTGAACGATATGTTCCGTTTGCGTTATGAAATCGTCAATGAAGCCAACCTTTTTTCTGATGATAAGGCTCGTTTGTTATCGCTTTGCGACGAAGAGATTTCCATTTACGCCGCTGGTTTGTCTACCAAAGGCACGGCTTACTTTAACAATCAGGTTGATGATTCCGCTATTGGTGCCATTGCGGACATGGGAGTTTCTCCTGTCCTACATTTGCCCACTTATGGTGATACTTTGGGTGCATGGGGAGCCGTTTCAGGCATTACTTCCGCAGTAAATGGAACCGCAATTAGCACCCGATTATCTGGTTTGACTTTCTCTGGAGCACAATATGGTGGCGATGCCGCCCACCGAGATATTTCTGCTCAACAAGTCAAATTAATCGGTCGTATTAAGGATGGTGTTGCGGGCGGGGTTTTGCAATCTACCGATGAATATGGTCGTTTCCATCAATCGCTCCGGGCTTTTTCTAACCAAATGGGCGTCAGACTACTGAGCGAGGAAGGACGATTTATTTCTGACCCCAATAATCAGGGTGGAAATATCTCTTGTTCTTTCAACAATTTCATGAATATAGTCACTACCGTAACCAAGTTGGATGCAGACAATCCATCATTTGCCCAGCCTCGCACTTATGAACTGGGCGGCGAGACTCAAACAGTTAATTGGGCCGCAGGAGATACTCTCCGAGCCTGTTTCTCTTTGCCCCATTCACAATTGTCTAATTTTGTTGCTGGCTCCGTCACTGAATCAATTCAAGGTATTGATGTAGAGCGTCCTGCCCGTGGACTTCTCCGTGACCTCAATATCAATATGTGGGAAAATCCTGAAAATGATTTCCTTAGATTATGGGTTTCACTCCAAGCCGTTCCTGCGAGCGACACACAAGCCCTTGATTCAGGAGGATTCATCACCTTTGTCTTTACGGCTTCGGTCACCTCCAACTTAGGTGAATATCACCCGCCGCAAGGAGCCACAATAACGGAACAAACAGGAAGGATTACCTTGCTTCCCATGGACGAGCCTCGTGCATATAGTAAGAGAACTGTGGGTGCCACCGTCTCCGCCATTGGCGATGCTGGAAACATTACCAAGGCAGACCGTCAAGAATACTTGGCGATTTTGGGTTCTGCCCTCCAACCACGCACTACTCGTTGAGAAATCTTAAATAGCAGCAATACATAGGTGTTGTTATGGACGAAGTGTTTCGGGATGGTAATATCCATTTGGCCCCCGAAACTAAGGAATTGATTGACTCACTTCGTTACATCACGGGAACCGCCAATACACCCGTAGACATCAAGCGTAGCGATATGCACGGTGCGGCCACTAACATGAGAATGATTTCATTGGGACAGAATTATGTTTCTTGGACTCTTCCTCAGAATTACCATGGTTTCCCGTCCGAATATATTGCAGCGGGCGTGGCTTTCACTTTGGCTCACGAAATCGGACACATCACTGTGCATCCCGGACGAGTATCAGATTGGAAGCAGGAAGTTAGGGAACTTCCCGTAGATGCTCACGAACAATTTGATTGGAGCAACATTATTTCTGATATTATGGTGAACTTCAATGTTTCTCGTGGTAACAATTTTATTGAAGACACTGAGTTTGGAAGAGAAATGAAGCAAACACTCTCTTATGGACACTATGCCGACTCATTTTTCCGAGTCGCTGGAACACCCGGAAACCGTGGTGATGAAGCGGGGCGGCAACGCTTGGCTCAATTGCTTCGCACAGGTCAAAATTCTTATGGACAACCTATGGAAGACAACCGTTATACCCCACCCGCCGAAACAGGGTTATCTCAAGGAGATTTCTATCCCGGTGACCCCTCCAATCCAACTATCGCCACCGCAGACACTCCTTTGTTTCAACAGTTGATGGGCTATGGTCGTGGACCCCAGATTTATCCTCCTGTTTCATGGTGTGTAGCCAATAACAATCCTGATACAGACCAGCCCTACCCAGATAATTGGCGAACAGTTAAAATTATTCGCAACTGCACCTCTCATTATTGCGAGGATTGCAAACAATATCAAGTTTATCAGGCCACTCCCGGAACTTGTGAGGTTTGTGGAACTAACACACGAACCGAAGGTTCTTTCCGTGCGGGTCCTGCCGTGGTGACTGAGGTAATGACTTTTGATAATCGTGTTAATCCACCCGGATTTGAACCTATCATGGCTTACAAAATCAATGGAAATTGGCTCAATGCTCGTTACTGCCAAGAAATTTGTCCCGATACAGGATTGGATTGTGATATGAATTGGAATGTTCACTTTGGTTATCGGGGTGCGGCTGCTGAGGGAGCACAACGCTACACTTTCGGCACTCGTTTCCTGCTTACTATGGAATGGGCGGCTAACTATGCTACTCGTCCCGAAGGATATGGCGGAAGGTTTGGAGATGATGCCGCCTATCAGTTTTTACAGGATATTTCTTACACCCTTCACACGGCTACTATTGAAATTGGTGGTGTAGGTGTAGCCGAAGATTTTGCAAGGAGTTGAATTAAATGGGCTATCGTGACAATCCAATGAACCGACCCACAGGGGTTCGCCTTCTTCGTGACATTTATGATTTAATTTATCTTAAAAATCCGGGAGAGAGGACGAACTCTGCTAATCGTTTGGCTACCGAAAACAGCCAAATGCCCCAAATTGTTAGCAATTTTAAGCAAAATGCCCCTCGTATTGTGATGATGATGCGGAGATATATGACGGGAAACACCCATGTTCAAACTGCCAATGCTGGAGATTCAGGTATTTTTATCTGCAATCCTATTCCTTTTGGTATGGCTGGAACCACAGGCGGAGGTGCTCAATCAGGCTCGGCATCTGCTTCAGGAGAAAAAGGTTGCGGCCGTCGTGATTTCTTATGGTGGTGGGATTTTGTTGATTTTGGAGTCTACAACAATTATAGTAATTGGGGTCATTCGGTCGGATTAGAGCCTTGGTCGGCTCGTTTGCATGACCCCACTTATCGCAGACAGAATTTCCAATTGGCTGTGGCTCGTATTCGTTGTAATACCGTTAATACTTGCGACCCAGAATCTGGAGGTTGCGGTAACACATGGCGTGGCTCTGGAGGATGCCCCTCACCTTACTGTAACAACTCTCGTTCTAAATCCGTAGGTTGTGGTCGTGAAAACTATGCTATTTTTAAGATTTCTTTGGCCGACCCTCTCCGAAATTATTGGACTACGGGAGCCAGACACCAAAATTCTCTGGGAGAAACCTCTCAATATGTTAATGGTGCTCCAATTGCAGGAGCCAACAATGAAATGCCTCCGAAAATGGTAGGTGTTCTCAGAAACAATCGTATGTTAGAAGACCCTGCCTCATCGGTGAACTATTATCGTTTCTACTGGGCGGGTTTGCCCCCCGAAAACACATATTTGTCTACTCAGGATATGTGTTTGAAACACATTCCTTACTTACAAATTGGCTATCGTTCCCTCCAAGACAACATCAATACCCGTCCTAATGGATATACTTGCAATTCTTGTAATCAGGAACGCTTCGCCCCTCCTAATGGAGCCGATTTTGATATTGTTATCCGACCCACCTTTTTGCGGCAGTCCGATTCCTTTGTAGACCAAACTGGCGGTTTGTGTAAAAACATTGGTGACCGCCCTGCCGATTATGCAGGAGTTTCAGGTTCATTTGGCTGTGCTTGTGGTGGGGTTTTTGAACCCAACCTAAAAATCCCCGGCTTTCCGCCCGAACTTAAAGACATTTATGAGGCGGAGATACAGGCTCGTAATGATGACCGAAGCCAAGTCAGGGGGCGGCTTGGTAACAGTGCTGACCGAGGCGCACCCAGAGTAGGTTCAGGCGTATCCAGTGATTATTCCACTTATTCTCGTGGTGAAATTAGTGATGCTAACGAGCGTCGTCTTCGCAGAGAATATGGTAGTGAACGACTCGCAGAAGCCAGAAATTTTGCTAATCTAATTAAAGAACTGCAAACGCTTCGGCGTAAAAATGCTTTCCCTGCGACCTTCCCAGTATCTATGTGTCGTTATGGATTTGTCAGAGATATTCTCAAAGTTTGTAAAAACCCCACGGGGTCACATCAAAACCACTCATGGAGAATGCCCGGTTCTAACACAACTTATACTAATTCCTTTGTCCCTCTGATTGATAGGCAGGGGTTTGCGATGGATTATTGTCCAACTTGTGGACCCACAGGTGACCCGAAAAACATTCAGCCCCATCCCGAAAGATGGCTGTGTCCTGCACAACCCTATACTATCATGAATCGTCAGCCTCTTACTGAGCAGGATGCGGTCGGATTGCTACCCGGTGGTAATGCCATGGCTCAAGCCGTAGCCGAAAAACCTCAATGGTCAATTGTGGTTAAATCCCAAACAGATACACAAGAAAGATACAACCTCCGTATTGAATTACCTCAAGTTTATTTAGGAGATATTGTCCCTTCCGCATTCCAACCTCAGCCCGCTCCACCTCCCGCATCAGGACAATTTGAATCATTTGTTTGTCCTAATGAAAGAGCAGGACCATTAGAATATGAAATTAACTGGTTCAACACTAATACCACCTCAGCACAACCCGCCCCCACCGCAGACTCTTTGCGAGAAGACCAAACTTTAATTACGCAAAATTATCAAGTCGGAGCGACCGAAGTAGAAGTTAGCCATCCCGACCGTTGTTTGGTTGGAGATTATATTAACGCCGACGGTATGAGGGTCGGAACTCAAATAATCGGAATTTCTGGTAACCGAGTCACCATTTCTGAGGCCATTATGCCCGCCAGAGGAAATTTGGACCCCAGCACGGGACGACCCGCACAAATAACTGAGTTTGTGGCACCAAAAGTAGCCACTATTGTGCGAAACCCTATCTCTGCGACTCCTGACCCAGATTCTCCATTTGCCGGAGTTCCCATTGGCTGTTGTTCAGGACGAGGCACGAATTACTTGTTTTTGGTCACCGAAGGAAAATCTCGTGAAGCCTTTTATTCCCGCACTCTTCGTCGCTGGGTTGATATTTCTGGTTTAGTCCAATATGCTGATGGCACCGAAGGTCAAAGGTGGACCCAATTCCCCGATGTCACAGGAGTTCCATCCTCCAGCGGAGTAAATTGGACGGGACAAGGATTGGCAGCCAACATCCCCGTTAATGCTTCATTAGAGAGGATGAGAAGATTAGGTCTACCATCCAATTACCCATCCCAATCAGATACGGGCTATGATTTCTGTCATCTGCAAGATGATGACCTACCTCAAGCGGCTATGATGCAAGATGGGTTCGGCCAAGCCAACCGAGCCTTAAACCAAGTAATGAATGTCCGAACTGGTGGATTCTCATCTATTATTCAAGGCACCCACCGCATTGCAGGAGTAGAATCTCAAGTTATTCCACAAAACAACCTACAAGTAAATTATTTCTTGTGTTCTGAGTGTGAGCGTATTTCACAAATCGGACAAGCCGCTGCCGCACGAGGGTCAGCCTCGTCTTTGCGTGAAGCCCTTGAAACCAATCTATATTACCCCGGTTATGCCGCTATTACCCATTATATCAATACGGGACAATTACAAAGAAGCACCTTATTCGCCCCCGATGGAACTATCCAACTCATACCCACCCTAACCAGTGGTTTGTCGCAAGGATATTTGGAAGGTGCTGTGCAATGGGAAGTTGAACCCACGGTGGATGTAGTTAATGAAGAGGGAGTGGGACGCCAAGTTACAATCCCCGGAGGTTGGTGGAAATGGGCTTTGCGTTTCCGTGCTGAATTAGTAGAGGGCGGAGATTATCGTTTTTGAGGTGATTAAATGAGTGGACAGACAGGCGGATATGACGACAACCCATATATTTTTACTAAAGAATCTTCTATTCCAGTGGCAGACCCTAAAATGGTAGAGTTCCAAAATCCCGCTGCGGCATTTTTCGCAGGAATGGCCGATTTCGTCAAAGTTTTAACCTATCGTGGAACTGAGGCTCCTGAAGGACAATCGGTTTATGTTATGGGTCAATCTCAAGGTGAATTGATTGAATCCACTACGGGGCCAAATCCCGCCATTGCCATCGGCTCTGGCGAAGCACAGGCCACCGCTATGTCGCCCAGCGTAACGGGAGATGAGAGTTATAATACTTTCGTGCAATTGATTATGGACCGTTCTGAGGGTATGAATGCGGTGGCAGGAGAGTTTAACGGCCAAACCCTACTCAAGTGCGATTTGGCACGAGCCTTAGCCGCTATTATGGTTTCCCAATGTGCCGCTACTCAGTCCCATTTTGCTCTTTACTCTTTTAACGAAGTAGGTCATGCAGATTGGCCCGGACCCTCTAATGACTATGCGGGGGCTTTGGAATATCTGTTGGGCAGCAATTCTCAAGCCTTTGTTCCCTCTGGTTTGGCTGAACAATCGGCTGGATGTCAGATGGCTTGTGATGGTATGAAAGGTGGAATTCCTTTGCCCGGTGGTGAACGAGTAGAAATTGACCGTGCCGTAACTATTGTGTTTTCAGACACTTGTTATGATTGGTGGCGACAACACTGGGGGAAGTTGGAGTGGGAATCTAATAAACCCTTAGACCAATATATGCGAGAAAAAGGTCCCGTTTATTATGTCGGAGTTGGCTCTACGGGTCTGGAAGACCAAATTATCCCCTATTTTGGAGGCGTAATGCGAAATACAGGCGGAGGAACAGATTATGGGGCGAGCAGTTATAGAGGAGGTATGATTAACCAATGGGTATATTTCCCCGGCACCATGCGTCTTCAAGCCGAAGTTTGCTGGAACAAAGCCGCAGGAGTTCCATTCCAATATGCTTCTAATGGACGACCCTCTTCAGTAGTCAAATCGGGTTTGATTGAGTGGCCTCATCAGGGAATTGACATGGGAGAATACTTCAAAGCCGTTATGTTGGCTCCCGACCGAGGCGACGGTATGATTAGTTTAGCAGGAACCTTTGCGGCTCTGGTGCGAATGACTCACCCAGACGGAGATTACCAGTGATATTAACGAAATCTACCGATAGATTCAAATATCAAGCGAAACAATAACGGAATGGTTCCGATGGGTTTCATTGAAGCAAACGCAATTGACCCCAAGCAAGTGGTCTTGGGTAAAACCCTACACTTGCCCGCCTATGGAGAAGACTCGGTGATTTCATCCGTGTTTTTCGTCACGGGCAAGCGAGGTTCGGGTAAATCATGGACTACTGCGGTAATGATGGAAGAGTTCAATCGTTTGGGATTACAATTTGTTTGTTTTGACGCTCTGGATGCTCACGGCAACCTGCCCGACCTTGAGGGTGTAGAGGGATTGCAACCTGCTATTGGTCAATCAGTAGATATGAAAGCCTTAGTCAAACGGTTGGGAGAAACCAATAAATCCTTGGTAATCAAATTAGCCGGATTGCCTCTGCAAATGCAACAAGAATTGATTGCTGATTATTGTGAAGCCTTGTTGGAAGCCCATTTAGGAAAAGGTATTCACACTGTAATTGAAGAGTGTCAGGATTTTATTCCTCAAATGGGACGACCAATTTCTTTTGACCCCATCGTGCGCTTGTGTAAATTGGGACGAGCCTTGGGATATGGTGCGACTCTGGTATCGCAGCGACCTGCGGGTGTGAACAAGGAAGCACTCTCCCAAGCCTCAATTTATTTGGTTCACAATGTTATCAACAATCGTGACCTCAAGGCTTTGGACGAACAATTGAGTTTCGGAACTGATAAAAAAGTAGTCAAACGATTACTCAATGGTATTGCGGCGGCTCGTAAAGGAGAGTGTGTCGCTTATGCTCCTGAATACTTCCGAGATAGAGGCTATATTGTGGTAGACAAAATCCGAGGCGACCGCCGAGTAGAACACAAAGGAAATAACATTGATGTGCAAGCCGCCTCAGGACACTATGCAGGTGCCGCACCCTCTGAAACAATTCCCTCTTCAGTAACCGAAATTTCGTCGGTGGCGGCTCTGGAGTCTATGGCCGCCCCTGAAGCCAGTTTGCCCCCACTTGCCGCCGAGCCAGAACGACCCGCTCCTCGTGAACGCTTGCGAGAATCTTTTTATCCCAACCTTGATGCGGAATCAGATTTACTAAAATCCCGTCCTGATTACTCTTGGTCTGCGGCGGAAGAACCTCGGCAACCCGCCGTAGAATATGATGCTGCGGCACCCAGAGAACGAGTTTCTACTCGGAGAACTCCGCTTTTTGCTATTGTCGGCACCGTAGCGGCTTCCGCATTTGGTTGGACTTTACTTCGCAATCTTAAATAGGAGGCAACCTGATAATCGTTCATGCGTATCGGAACGGCGGTAGCCTTGCGAAGCGAAGTAGAACCTCATTTAGTTACCAACGGGATTTCTTGGGAAGATTTGCTACTCCACGAACCAGATTTTAAAGCCCTTTACGGCTATACTCAAAATCAATGGTTGCGAGGTGAAGCAGGTAATTCCCGCCACCGATTTATTCCATGGTTCGTTATTGCCTCAGGTTCGGGAAAAATTCGTATTATCAATGCCTCTTCAGGAAAAACTCGTCAAGTAAAAGCAAATGATGTTTGGGCGGGTTCTGCCGAACCATTTGTTCCCAAAGCCCGATTTCAGTGGATTCCTCTGGCTTGTTATCAACCGGGTGAACCCACGGCTTGCCCCCTTCCACCATTAGAATCTGGGAAACCTGCGGTGATTTTTAATAATCATCGTTGGGTCGGTTTGTTGCACTCTAACCCCAATAACCTGCGGATTTTTTCTCCCCGAAACCGATTTCCTGATTTAGAAATAGTGGATTTTGTCGTGGGATTACCTTGGATTCATTCCTACCAATCCCGCATTTCTCATTCTAAGGTAGGAGCCGGATTTGTAGTCAAATTACCCACTGATTCGGTCAAGTATTATCGTTCTGCGGAAAATTCATTGGTGGCTGATTTTCCCACGCATTCCGAAACAGGTTTTGATTATTTTTACATCCCTGTTAATCGGGTAGAACTCTCTTTTGCTTCTAACCGCCCCGCCGATTCCTCATCTTGGTTTTCCATTAACTGGTGTTATTCAGGATTTAAGCATTTGTTCCAGTCACTTATCACTACATAAACTTAAATATCGGAAGAACCCAAAACAACAACATGACACTCGCACAAGACAGTCATATGAACCAACCTGTAACCTTTGACCCCAACACATCTGTCGGATATTTTCCTTGGGAAGATAGCACTTTTGGGGCTACTCGGTCTTACCACCTGAACTCCATGTCGGTTGCCTCCAGCAACCCATTTTCCCAAATCATGGCTCCTGCGGTTGAAGGTCGCTCAGAAATGTCTGTGCAATCCAAAACTCACAAGGACGATACTACTCAGCAAAAATCTCGTGTTTCTGATGAAGAAAAAGAAGAAACTGGTGAGGTTGGTGCTCACGAAAGTCGTGCTGAGGGAGAAGAAGCAGAAGACCCCGGCATGAGCAAAGACCAAACTAAAACCATGGCAGTTGTTCTTATTGGCGGTATGGTCGTTCTGGGAGCCGCTTTTTGGGCAATTACCTCTGCCTAAGTAGAGAACAAACTTAAATAGCAAAAACACGGAGAGATAATCATGGCAAGAATGCTCGGAAAAGGAACTGTGCTTCCAGATTTACCCTATGCTCCCCAGATGCCTACCTTTGATGAGGTATCTTTGGTTCGGGATACACTACCAGCCCACAATGCTCGTGAATTGATTTCACAAGGTTTGACTCAAGTAGGTCCACGACCTGCGGCACCTGTTATCAATATGCCTAAGATTACAGTCCCAGAATCTAAGGGTCTGTCTGAGTTTGAGCAAATTATGGGTGGTGGTTTTGGACAAGGTATTGTTCCTAATGGACCTCGCCCAGCCCCCGCTACTGTTTCGGCTCCTGCTATTTCTTTGGACCAAAGTTATTTGTCGCAAGATTACAACCTCGCAGATTATAACCTCACTTGGGATGGACTTTCTCCTGAAGGTCAATATCTGCGACCCACTTCCCCGATGGAAATCTACAATTTCTCTTCAGGACCCGATGTTTCTGAACTATCTCGCATTAAGCCTGAACAATTGATGGGTAAAATCAATGCTCACCAACCACAGGCTAACACTGGTGGCGACCCCCGACTGGAAATGGAAGCCACTTCCATCCGACCCACTAACCCACGGCAATTCTTTGCTTCGGGTCCAGAAGTGGTCGTCCCACAAACCCCACAGCAAATCCCAGTGCGTGACTTGCCTGTGATGCCCGCTCCAACCACGCCCCGCATTCCAAATGTTGGGAAATTGGTAGGTCCTGTTAAGCCTATCAAGGTTGAAGCCCAATATGTAGCCCCTCCAATCCGTGGTGCAGACCTCGGTGGAACGCTGAACAGCACCAGTAAGGTCGGTGGAGTTGCAAACTTCAACGGACGCACGGTTGGAATGACAAAGTAAGGTGAAAAATATGATGCAAAAACTCTGTAATTGGACAACTGGAACACGAGGACAACTTGTTCTCGGAACGACACTGGTATTGATTGGTATTCATCAATTTAATTTGATTCCATTCTTTAGCCGAGATGACTTTGGTAGCATGAACCTCTTTATGGGTATCACACCCCTAAAGGCTCTTGGTGCTGTCGCTACTGTTAGCGGCCTGTGCCTTCTTGGTGCTTGCTGCTTGCCTGTTGGCGGAATGACTGGTGGTGAGTAAATATGATGAAAATGATTATTGGCGGTTCTTTGGTAGTTGTCGGTCTGCTTGCAGCAGTCGGTGGAACTTCATCCCTCTTCACTAACAAACTTCCTATGGTTGGAGTTTCTCTCCTCCAAGTTGGTGGTGCGTTGGTAACTCTCTTGGGTGTTTCAGTCCTTGTTGGATTTGACCCATTGGGACTTAAGAAGGATGTTTCTGGAGCCTCTGTCCTCTGAAGCAGGGGGCGGACTCTATGAAATCTCGTTATAAAGCCGAAGCACAAGCCATGTGTGATGCTGGATTAGCGAGTTATCTTCGTGAAAAACATCAGGCTCGTGTGAGCAAAGGTGCTATTACTGGTGTCAGTTCTGGATTAGTCGTTTCAGCCCTACTTTTCGGCTATTCCCGTTATACTGGTGAGCATCTTTCCGCTTTTTACCACGCTTTACCCTTGTTTGTTGGTAGTATTACTGGCACAGGCTATGGTTTGATTACCTCTGATATGGATGATGTAGTTCATGCTGCCGATTATGATGTGGTTTGTTCGGCATTAGAACAAGAAGCCGAAGAGGAATCCGATGGAGAAGATGCCGATTCGGAGTGATTAACTTTAAATAACAAAAACACGGAATGATTATTATGTATGGTGCTGAAACCTTTGATGCTCAGTTATATCCCCGAACTAAAACTGGCAAGCGGGGTATTTGTGAGGTAGAGGGCTGTTATGGACAAGCAGTGATGAGAACTGATGATGGTTGTCGTTGTGCAGTCTTTCAAGGATTTTGGAGGTGTGCAAATCACCACCCCGGACATGATGGAGTTTATATTGTCACAGGACAAACCCTCAGAAATATGGGTTGGGATGGAACCTCACCACTCCCACAAGTAGAAAGTTTTGGTGCTGAAACCCACTTTGTTGATTGTCATTATTGTGGAAGAAACATTGATTTGTATGATGAAACCAACGATTCTATTTCTTGTGATGAATGCGGAAAGATTGCGTGTGGTAGTTATAAGTGCAATTATTCTAAAAACCCGAAAGAAACATGGGAAGAATTCACTTGTGGAGAATGTGTCACAGGAATGGATGCTGAATCCGAAAGTGCAACCTACGAGCCTTCTAACGAACCCGATATGGCTTCACCCGCTACCGAACCTACCAATGAAAATGCTGATTTATTCGGTGCTGAATGTATGAATTGTAAAATGGCTGAATGTATGTGTGCTGAATACTATGATGCTCAAGAAACCTTAGAGGATTACACACCTATGGAATCAGTCGTTGTTGATGATACTTCATATCAACCTGCTCAAAACTACGGTGCTGAATTTGAAGGAGAGTTCACCGATTCAGTCAAGAAAGGTGCAGGTTGGGGTGTAGGACTCGCATTAGGCTATGGTCTTTTGACAACAGGTTTAATCGGTCTTGCAGAATTACTCGGAAGAAGAATGAACAAAGGTGAATAAATATGAATGCAACCCTTAAGAATATGTTGTTTGGTGCGGGTGTTGCTACCATTTTGCTTTATGTTTTTGACGAGGAATTACAACCACTTGTAGACAAATCAAAGGGCTTTCTTTCGGGTATGCTAAAAGGAAATGAAACCAAAGAAGCAAGCGGTGTTAATACCGAAGGTGATGTATTAGTCGGTGGAAATCGTGTTTATCAAATCCCTATTAACAACGGTGGAACAGATATTCCCGTAATCACCCCTCTTGCATCTCCTGTTTCGGGCATCGGTCAATATGTAGGACAAACCGCTTATCCTATGGGCGGTGCTGAAAACAATTTGGAATCCTTGATTGACGGTGCTTCGTGGATGAATGCCGCTTCTTATACCAATGCCGCATTCGGTCAAAATTATGACGGCAGGGGCATTGGAAATGAATGATAAAACTATTGGTATTGCATCATTTATCGCACTTGTTGGCGGATTTTCTTTGTATAGAAGACGAAGAAGCAAATGGAAGGGTCTAATTCATCTTAATAATCTCCCATCCGAATTGACGGAAGATGGGGATTCTCAATATGTGGGATTACCTGTGGAAGAATCGGAATTGTGGGAAGAAGTAGGCGAACTTTACGCTACTAAGAACCAATTATTTGAAGTTATTGGGACTGATGAATGTTCTATGTGTAATGAAAAATTGGATTATTCTATGTATGGTCTTGCATACAAAAAATTCAAACCAAATCTAAATGACAAATCACCCGTCATTTGCGGTGAATGTTTTGATTCATTAACGCCCGATGATTGGCAACCAATTAACCGATTTGGTCACAAAGGTATGCAAAACATGAAAAAGAATCCTAAAATAAATGTTTTCCGATATGTTGAGGATGTGGGTTGTCGTTGTCCTCGTTGTCAATGGAACATTAAGTTTGCTCAATTGCTTCGGGATGGAAAATTGGTTGATGGAGAATTACCTCCTAATTGGGAGGCTAAAATTGGTAAATCACTTCCTAAAGTATGGATTGAGGATTATGAAAAGGATTATCCCGATTTAACTTATCGGGACACCAAAAAGGGAAATTTTACGGCTAATGATTGGGATTGGATGCTATTTTATCGTTGTGCCTCATGCAACGAAAAACACTATATAGAAGGTGATGAAAAAATGATTTTCATGGCAAGACATTACGAACCACAGACAGGAAGAAAGTATGTTTATTATGAAAAACCATCGGGAATATGTGCGTTTTGCGAAGATAAAGTAATAGAGTAGGAATAGATTCTTTATACTTAGAGTTTGAAAAATCCCAAACACTATCGGAAAATATGCAGTAATGCGTTTTGCCCCGAAAACTTAGCGTTTGAAAGCAAACCTTTTTATACCCGTTCAATATGTGCTTGAAACATGAGCAACAAGCGAGCCATCCGAACCGACACTTTGAATTTTGAAGCCTTTGAAAATACTTTGACTCCAAAATTGAGCCAAATTCTTGAAAACCCCAAGCATTATGGTGAAAATCAACACCCATTTGCACGATTGTATAATGAATTCCGACACCATGCAATTCACATTATGCACCCCCAAACTAATGTTCACATGAACACATATATTAGTGATTTCTACAATGTAAGTTATCAATATGACCAAATTACCGATTATGCAATTTTCTTTGATTCATTGGCTAATGAAATGAAATCATACTTCTTTAGCAAACTCACCATTGATGTAGCAAAGGCATTCGGAATCTACAATGAAATGTATGCTCTCCATGAAGAATACCAAGCGGTTCAATACCGTAAAGACCCAAATACAAACCGCAGAATTGATTGGAATGAGCAAAGGAAACTTCAAGAACCGTTTGTTGAAAAATTCAATGAATTGCTCGGTGAATTCTCGGATATTTGGAATACTGCTATCCGTAATCAAAAAAATGAAACGATTCTTTACGATAATCACGAAATCACAATTGAATATCCTAAAATCCATTACATGAGTCCCTGCGAATCCGAAGAAGGATTTATGGAATCATTTGTAAGTTATCATATCAAAAATAATGCGGGAACAAATCAAAGTATGTCGGTCTTGAAAGACGATAGCCGAGCCGAATTCCTTACTCGCCTCAAGAAAAACAACCCTATTTTGTATCTCGGTCTTTGTCAATGGATGCAATTTATGGCTATTGATAACGGCTCAAAGGAAATTAAGACTGTTGCCCTTGTTTCAACCTCCACAAACCGATGCCACACTTCTTTCTACAATTGTGAAATGGATGATATTTCAAACCAAAATTACAACAAGAACTTTTACCAACCAATCAACGAAGTTTTCCCTGCATTTTCGGTTGAATCCGTTTCAAAGGCAATCATCAACCTTGACTCATTGGTTATTCACTACAATGACCTTTACAACACATTCCTTCCCCTTTGTGAAGTCTATACCGAGGCTTATGAGTCCAATGAAGAAAAGACGGAAGCATCGTTGAAAAGTGCAATCAACACCAACCTTTCAGCACTTTATTCTGTTGAAGAAAACAAGCCTCATGTTGTTGATTATATCGCATGGGTTCACGGTTTCAATCACACCCTTATGGCTGATTCAATCATTACCGACAAGAATAACAACGCAATTTCTTACATGGATTTCAACCGCAATCAACAATTGACGACTTACTTTTCCTATCACCGAAACCAATCACATTTGTTAGACATTTCGGCTATCGGTTTGGATGAAGATGACCGCATGGAATTGAGCCGTATGTTCAACCGCCATATTGATGAGCAAGAGCAAAGCCATGATTGGACTATGCGAAACCACATCAAGCAAATGACCGCCATTCAAAACAGGCACGAAGAGTCAATTGAACAACAACGGAAGGCGTTTAAAGATTTGATTGCTCAATGATTGTCTTTAGATAACAAGACGGACAACAATAAACCATGAGTCGTGTCCTTGACTTTAGGGATTTGCGGGAACGGGTTCTTGCAGGTGAAGAGGAAGAGGATTTAGAACCTGTTGAAGACACCCCGCTTCAAATTGAGGCTCAAGAATCCATGACACTTGTTCCGTTCTGTTTATCCGTAGGCACATTTGGTTTCTTGACCTATGACCACTTTCAAGACAACCCTATTTTTAGCGGTTCAACAAGAAACATG
>Ga0181578_10000470_pt1 | contig 37865 bp, 29 predicted proteins | sample 071ome_21_FD_148659 | JGI IMG/M metagenome (GOLD analysis project Ga0181578, IMG submission 148659) | Coastal salt marsh microbial communities from the Groves Creek Marsh, Skidaway Island, Georgia - 071401CT metaG (spades assembly) | ecosystem: Environmental > Aquatic > Marine > Intertidal zone... | reverse complement strand
GCGGCCTGCTGCTCAGCTCCGTCTCGTCAGAAGAAATCGACGAGGAAGCCATCGAGCGCCTCAAGGAAGGCGACATTCTTGAATCCACCTTCACGGAGTTTGCCGAGCAGTCTCCGGAACTCTACGCGGCGCTGATCGACGAAAGAGATCGATTCATGGCCGCTCGATTGAGGGATGAGAACCGAAATCACGCCGGCAGCAAGGTGCTGGTGGTGGTGGGCGCCGGCCACCTGGAGGGCCTGGCGCGTTACCTGGCCGAGGCGCAAGAAGACCCTCAAGAGCAGGTCGAAACACTGGCCGCGCTGCCTCCGCGCAGCCTGTGGCCAAAACTGATCCCCTGGGCCATCCTGGCCCTGGTGCTCACCGGATTTTTCATTGGTTTCTCCCGCAGCCCGGAACTTGGTCTCAGGCTGGTCGCGATTTGGGTCGTTATCAATGGCGGCCTCGCCGCCCTTGGCGCCCTGCTCGCCCGGGCGCACCCGCTCACCGTGGTCAGCGCCATGCTGGCCGCGCCATTGACCTCGCTAAACCCTGCGGTAGCGGCGGGCATGGTCACAGGGTTGGTCGAGTCATGGCTGCGCAAGCCGAAAGTCTCGGACCTGGAGCGGCTGCATGCCGATGCCATGACACTCAAGGGCTGGTATGCCAATCCCGCCACGCGAATCCTGCTGGTGTTCCTGTTTTCCAACTTCGGCTCGGCCATTGGCACGTGGGTGGCCGGCTTCCGAATATTCAACGTCCTCAGTTAAAATTCGGGCATGATCCGCATCGGCCCCTACCTGCTGGACAACATCCTGTCGCTCGCCCCCATGGCGGGCGTCACTGATTTGCCGTTTCGGCTTCTGTGCAGACGCCTCGGGGCAGGCTATGTCGTCAGCGAGATGGTGCACAGCGATCCGCGCCTGCGCGGCACGCGCAAGTCGCTGCTGCGCCGAAACCACGAAGGCGAAGCAGCACCTGTGGCCGTCCAGATTGCGGGCGGAGATCCTGCCTGGTTGGCCGATGCCGCCGCCTACAACTGTGAGCACGGCGCGCAGATCATCGATGTCAATATGGGCTGCCCGGCCAAGAAAGTATGCAACCGCGCCGCCGGCTCCGCCCTGCTGAGTGACGAGGCGCTCGTCGCCCGTATTCTGCGCTCAGTGGTTAACGCCGTGCCGGTGCCCGTCACCCTTAAGATCCGCACGGGCCCCTCCCCCGATCAACGCAACGGCGTGAGAATAGCGCGCATGGCCGAGGATGAAGGTATCGCCGCCCTGGCCGTGCATGGCAGAACCCGCGCGGACCGCTTTAACGGACATGCCGAGTACGCGACCATACGCCGGATCTGCGAGGCAGTCTCCATCCCGGTATTCGCCAACGGTGATATCTGCACCCCCCAGGAAGCCCGGCATGTCCTGAACACAACCGGCGCGGACGGCCTGATGATCGGCCGCGGGGCGCAGGGCAATCCCTGGATATTCAGGCAGGTTTTGCATTACCTCGAGACCGGTCGCATATTGGCTCCGCCCCGCCCCGATGAAGTACACCGTGTGCTGATCGAGCATCTGCGGGGCTTGCATACGTTCTACGGCGAACACCAGGGCGTCAGGGTGGCCCGCAAGCATTTTGGCTGGTATCTGAAACAGCGTCCGGGCGGACAGGAACTGCGCAACCAGTTGGTCCGCGTACGGGCGGGCGATGAGCAGATCGAGTTGATTGACGCCTATTTTGGTGCACAGGCGCAACGAGCCGCCTGATCATTCCATCGAGGCAGGCACGCGTCGGCCTCCAAGCACAACAAGAACCTTAGAAGTGAACTGGAAAAATTCATTATTCAAGCCCAGGTGGCGACATAAGCATCCGAGCATCCGCAACGAGGCGGTCAAAACCGGGCAGGAGCCCGAGCTGCTCCAGGCCATGTTCGATATCGCCACGAAGGATGAAGATGTTCAAGTGCGGATATCCGCTTCGCGCAGGCTGAAGGATCCCCTCCAGATCATCGAGGCCTTGGGGCGGGAAGAAACGGATGCCGTACGATCGGCTTTGTCCGACCGCCTGAAGCACCTTCTACTGCATCCCGCTGAGGCCGATGGCGGATCCGATTCGAGACAGCGGGCCGTGGCGCTTATCGACAGTCGTGACCTGCTGGAGGCGATCGCTGCCTCAGCGCCCGAGGTCAGCCTGCGCCGAATCGCGCTGGAGAAGACCGCGCGGCCGGGCTTCCTGGGCGATCGCGCGATCCATGACACGGACCCCGAGCTGCGACGATACGCCGCTGGCCTCATTCAGCAACATTCCACGCTCAGGCGCGTCATCGACGCCACCAGAAAAACCGACAAGCAGCTTCATAGCGAGCTTTCGGACCGCCTGCACCGCGAATTGCTCGCAGCCGGGGACCCGCAAGCCATCAGGCAGGAAGCCTTGCACCTGTGCCAGTCCGTGGAAACGCGCTTACATCAGGCACAGGCTACCGATGAGGCCGATATCCAGTCCATGGAGCAACGCTGGAAAGCGCTGGGTCCTAATCCACCCGCTGAGTTGGCCAGTCGTTTTGCGGCCGACCTGCAAAGATTGCGTTCACCCGCCCCCGCGCCGCGGCAAGCGCCCCCTGAGGATGAACCGCCCCCAGCCGCGCTGGCCGTCGCAGCTGCGCCGCAGCAGGACAAGCCGGCAGAAAACACCGCCGAGGGGCCGGATCGTGAACCAGGCGATATCCACCCCGACCTGCAGGCTGCCTGGGATGCGATCGATACGGCCGCGCAGCACAAGCGTCCCCCGGCCAGCCGAGAGATCGACATCCTCTCCCGGGCCTGGGAGCGCGCACGATCGGCTGTAAAAGATTTCACCAACGCGGAAGAAGAACTGCAAACCCGCGTCATCGACGCTCTCGAGCAGCTCCACACCGGCGCGCAAGCATTGCGTGACCAGCGCGAACAGTGGCTCGCCCAGGCAGACGAGCACCTGTCCGCGATGAAGGCCGCGCTGGACGCCGGCGAACTTCACAGCGCGCTCGAACATCGAGCCGCGTTGCAGAAACTCAAAGAATCACTGTCCGGGTCTCGCGAATGGAAAGCCATCCAGTCCAAGCTCTCCGGCGCCCTGGGACGCCTGCGCGAATTGCGCGACTGGCATCATTGGGCCAATGACAAAATCCGTAAACGCCTGATCACAGAGATGGAAGCGTTGCCGGGCGCGGGGCTCCATCCTGACGCCGTACTCGACCGAATCAAAGCGCTGCAGTCGGAATGGAAAACACTGGAAGCCAGCGAGCAGATTCCCGGCGATCGACACTACGCCGCCGCGCCATGGATGTGGCGAAAATTCAACGCGGCAGGCAAGTCGGCCTTTGAGCTGACCAAACCTTACCTGGACAAGCGCAGTGAACTCCGGTCCAGGAACCTGGAAGAAATCCACCGGGCAGCCAGGGAGCTCAATGACCTGTGCGACCGGCAAGCCGTTGATTTGAAGCAGGTGAGCAGGCAGGCAGGTAAAGTGCGTAAAGCCTTGGGCGACCTCGACGCCATCCCCGGCAAGCAGCGCCAAAAAACCGCAGAGCTACTGAAACAGGCGCTGGGCCGGGCCAATGACCTGAAGCAGGGTCATTATTCAGAGATCGAGAAACGCAAACTGAAGCTGGTGCGTGAAGCCTCTCAGCTAAAGCACATGACCGATCGAGACGAGGCCATTGCACGAGCCAAATACCTGCAATCGCAATGGAAGTCCGCCGGCAGCCTGTGGCGCAGCCGGGACAACGAGCTATGGCAACAGTTCCGGGAGCCTATCGAACCGCTGTTTGCCGATCTTGAAGCCGAACGGGAATCCGCCCGCGCCGAGCAGGCAGAGCGAACGGCCGGCCAGGAGCAACTCTGCGTTCAGTTGGAATCCCTGCTGCAGACCGAAGACGAACAGCTCGCCGAGCAGCTGGGTCGCGTCCAGGGGCTGGCGGATGAATGGCAGCATTACCGAAAGCCGGACCGCCGCCTCAAGGCGCGGTTCGATAAGGCGCACTTGGCTGTTCAAAACCGGATCAACGCTTATCAACAAGCGGCGGCCCGGGAACAAAAAGCACGCTGGTGGAAAAAGTCTGAATTACTGCACCAGGCAGAGTCCGCCAACACCGGCGGCAAGCTGGATAAAGCGCAGCTTGGCAAGCTCACGGCCGAGTGGGCTAAACTCACTGGCACAGCCCACCCCATCGATGAGGCATTGGACGCGCGGTTTGCAGCGCTGGGAGAGCGTGATGGCGCCCCCGGGGCCGGGAGTGAGCCCGAAATACTGGAGTCCGCGCGCAGGATCTGCATCAGCCTGGAGTACCTCGCAGGTATTTCCAGCCCGGAGGAAGAAAAGGAAACGCGCATGCAATACCAGGTCGAACGCCTGTCTGCTTCCATGACGGGTGAGCGTGAACGCGTTCCGGCGGTGGAAGAAGCCCGCCAACTGGAGCAGGACTGGCTGTTGCACGAATATATTCCGGAGCCTCACTACCCTGAATTTGAGCAGAGAGTGCGCAATGCCTTATCTAATATATTAGAGGAATAAAGTTTGTTATCTATCAGAATAATAACGATATTTATAGCATTAATTATCGGTGCCGCACCGCTGATCGCCTGGGGTGACGACACCGCGCCCGAATTGGCGGGAACCTGGCTCTCAGTGCTGCCGCCGGTGGTCGCCATTCTCGTGGCGCTGGTTTTCAAGCGGGTCATACCTGCGCTTTTCACGGGCGTTTTTCTGGGTGCCTGGCTGATCGAAGGCTTGACCGTCAAGGGCTTCTGGATCGGGCTGCTATCCAGTTTCGAAATCTACGTGGTCAACGCCCTGGCGAACCGGGACCATACGGCCATTATCCTGTTCTCACTGATGATCGGTGGCATGGTGGGCATTATTTCCCGTAATGGCGGCATGCAGGGCATCGTCAATGCCATCATCCGCTGGGCCGATTCGGTGCGCCACGCCAGCCTGGCAACAGCCGCCATGGGGCTGGCGATATTCTTCGATGACTACGCCAACACGCTGGTTGTTGGCAATACCATGCGGCCGGTTACTGATTCCAATCGAATTTCCAGGCAAAAGCTGGCTTACATTGTCGACTCGACGGCAGCGCCCGTGGCCTGCATCGCGCTGGTCACCACCTGGATCGGTTACGAGGTCGGCCTGATCGGCGACGCGCTGGAGCGCATGTCTGGGCTGCAAATGGACGCCTATCTGTTGTTTTTGAACACACTGGCGTACAGTTTTTATCCCGTGCTCGCCATTCTGTTCGTGTTCTTGATCGCCCTGACGGGGCGTGACTTCGGCCCCATGCTGGCTGCAGAGCAGGAAGCGCGCCAGCAGCAAGCCCCCAATGACGATCATCTGGATGTCGATCAGGACAACGACAGTGCGCCCATCGAGCCGGTCAAGGGAAAGCCGCAACGCGCCATTAACGCCATCTTGCCGGTGAGCGTTTTGATCGTGGGCGTGCTCAGCGGTTTATACGTCACCGGCCTCTCCAGCGTCGAGGTCGAGGATCCCTCATTGCGGGACATCATTGGCTCCGCGGATTCCTATCGCGCCCTGCTCTGGGCGTCGTTTCTGGGCGTGTTGACAGCCGCCCTGCTTTCGATCGGGCAACGTATTCTGGACCTGGAGCAGGTGGTTAATGCCTGGTATCGCGGACTCCGCTCGATGCTGATGGCATTGATCATCTTGATTCTTGCCTGGGCATTGGGTGAAACCACTGACCTGCTTGCCACGGCGGATTTCCTGGTATCGGTGCTGGGTGACAAGCTGCCGGCTTTTGCAGTTCCGACCATCGTGTTTCTGCTCGCTGCCGCCACGGCCTTCGCCACCGGCAGCAGCTGGGGCGCAATGGGTATCCTGATACCCCTGATCATGCCGCTGACCTGGGCCATCCTGCAGACCCAGGGAATGGGTGATCCGGAGCATTTGCACATACTGTATTCCGCGGTGGCATCGGTACTGGCCGGCGCGGTTTGGGGCGACCACTGCTCGCCGATCTCAGACACCACCATTTTGTCTTCGCTGGCATCGGGCTGCGACCATATCGAGCATGTACGCACCCAGCTACCGTATGCGTTCATAGTCGGCCTCACCGCGCTGATGCTGGGCTCGTTGCCGGTCGCCCTGGGCATGGCATGGTGGATGGGCATGCTACTGGGCGCCGTGGTTCTGTTTGTTATGTTGAGGCTGTTTGGCACCCGAACTGAGCAGTGAAATCGGCAGCGGTCGCCCACTTGCCGGATTTCCGCCATTTGGTTACCCTTCGCGCCCGTCCGCAGCATAGCCCCCCAGAGCCGTGAAACTGCCCATAAGCCAGGCCCGGATTAATAGCGCCCATCAGCAGCAGTGGCTTGGGCTGGCAGGCAGCAGCCTTTCGTTGGCCCTGTCCAAGGCCTGTCAGGCGCATCCCGGGCTGACGCTGCTGGTTGCAAGATCCAGTCACCAGGCGCACCTCATACATCGCGATCTGACACTGCTCGGGGCCGATGACCTGTCCCTGGTACTGTTCCCGGACCGGGAGACCTTACCCTACGATACTTATTCAGCGCATCCGGACATCGCCTCCGACCGGCTATCGGCGCTTTCACGCATGGCGGGATTGGACCGGGGTATCATCATTGCCTCGGCACCCGCCCTGTTACAGCGCCTGCCCCCGAGGCCTTTTGTTCTGGGCAGGGCCATTGACCTCGCGCCCGGGCAAACCCTTTCTATCAGCCGGTTTCGTGAGCAGCTGCTCCAGGCCGGTTATGAAAAGTCTGACCAGGTTTACCAAAGCGGACAGTTCTCAGTTCGAGGCTCCGTCATCGACCTGTATCCCTCCGGTTCGCCAGCGCCGTTGCGGATCGATCTGTTTGACGAGGAAATCGAGAGCATTCGCGAGTTTGACCCGGAGAGCCAGCGCTCAACCCGGGACCTGGACGGCCTCAACCTGGTTCCCGCACGCGAATACCCCTGCGACACATTCGCCATGGACGCGTTCCGCAAGGCGTTCCGTTATCGCTTCGCGGTTGATACACGCAAGGTGATGCTCTACCAGGACCTGAGAAAAGGCGTCCATCCCCAGGGGCTGGAGCATTACCTGCCGCTTTTTTTTGAGCAAACCGACACGCTGCTTGACTATCTGAAGGCCCCTCCGCTGCTGCTGTTGCAAGAGGGCTGCGAGAAGGCCATGGAGCGTTTCGAGGCGCAAACGCTGGAGCGCTGGGAACAGCGACGACATGATGTCGAACGACCTATTCTCGAACCCGCCGAGTTGTATCTGAAAACCTCGGAGCAGTTAGAAGGGTGGTCGGCCATGCCCCAGCTGTTACTGGGCGGAGCTACCCAAGACGAAGCCGACCCAGCGCTTTTTGACACGCAGCTACCGCCCCAGCTGAACCTCGGCGACCGTCAACAGGGCGCCGGCGGAGGTCTGGAACATTTCCTGGATGAATTTTCCGGGCGGGTGCTGTTTGCCGCCGACACCCCGGGACGGCGTGAATACCTGTCCGATGCCCTTGGCGCCATGAAAGTGGACTTCGAGCGCTTCGACAGCTGGCAGGCGTTTGTCGACGCCCCCGGCCGTCTGGGTCTTGCCATCCTGCCCATTGAAGAAGGATTCGTGCTGGGCAACGAACTGGCCGTACTCACCGAATCCCAGCTGTTTGGTGGCCGCGCGCGTACGATGGAGGTACGTGAACGGGCGGCGAGAGACCCGGAATCGATCATCAGGGACCTGACCGACCTCGCAGAGGGCGCGCCGGTCGTGCACGAAGATCATGGCGTGGGCAGATACCAGGGGCTGGAAGTACTGGACATCGATCAACGGCCGGCCGAATTCCTGATGCTGGAATATGCCGATGGCGACAAGCTTTACGTGCCTGTGTCTTCGCTGCATCTCATCAGCCGCTACACCGGCGCATCGACAGAACTGGCGCCCATGCACCGACTGGGCGGTGAGCAATGGGAGAAAGTGCGCAAGCGCGCGGCCGAAAAGGTCCGGGATGTCGCCGCAGAGTTGCTCGACCTGTATGCCCGCAGGCAGGCGCGGGAAGGTTTCAGCTTTGAACTCGATCAGCGGCTGTACTTGGAATTTTGCGCGGGTTTTCCGTTCGAGGAGACCCTCGACCAGCAAAACGCCATCGATGCCGTCCTGGCGGATATGGCCTCGACGCAGCCCATGGATCGCGTGGTCTGCGGTGATGTGGGGTTCGGAAAAACCGAGGTCGCCCTGCGCGCCGCGTTCATGGCGGTCCAGGGCGGGCGTCAGGTAGCACTGCTGGTGCCCACCACCCTGCTGGCGCAGCAGCATTACGCGACGTTTTCAGACCGTTTTGCGGACTGGCCGGTGCGCATCGAATTGCTATCCCGGTTCCGCAGCGCCAAAGAAGTCGATACTGCGCTGGAGCGATTGAATGATGGCCAGGTCGATATCGTGATCGGCACCCATCGCCTGCTTCAGCGTGATATCGCATTCGACCGGCTGGGACTGGTCATTATTGACGAGGAGCAGAGATTTGGCGTCCGGCAGAAAGAGCGGCTGAAACAGCTACGCTCGGAAGTTGACCTTCTTACCCTGACCGCAACACCGATCCCGCGCACGCTCAACATGGCCATGTCGGGAATTCGCGATCTGTCCATCATCGCCACACCGCCCGCGCGTCGAATGGCGGTTAAAACCCTTCTGGTGCAGTGGGACAACGCTATCCTGCGGGAAGCCATACAGCGCGAATTGCAGCGGGGCGGCCAGGTTTTTTTCCTGCACAACGAAGTGCGCAATATCGAGCGCATCGCCCGCGAGGTGACAGAACTGGTGCCCGAAGCGCGTGTCGAGGTGGCGCACGGGCAGATGAAAGAGCGGGAGCTGGAGCGGGTGATGCTGGATTTCTATCGCCAGCGTTTCAATGTGCTGGTCTGCACCACCATTATTGAGAACGGCATTGACGTGCCCACAGCCAACACCATTATCGTGCATCGGGCAGACCGCTTCGGGCTGGCGCAACTGCACCAGTTGCGTGGGCGTGTGGGACGCTCGCATCATCTGGCCTACGCCTACCTCGTGGTCCCTGATCAACGCGCCATGACCAGTGACGCCCGCAAGCGCCTGGATGCCATTGCCTCGCTGGAGGAGCTGGGCGCGGGCTTCACCCTGGCCACCCACGACCTGGAAATTCGCGGCGCCGGCGAGTTGCTTGGCGATGGACAGAGCGGCCAGATTCAGCAGATCGGGTTCAGCCTGTACAGCGAGTACCTGCGGCGGGCGGTTAGCGCCCTGCAGGCAGGTAAAGAGCCGGATGAGGATCTGACCCGGGAACAGCTGACCGAAGTGGAAATGCACCTGCCCGCGCTGATCCCGGAGGACTATCTCGCCGACGTGCACGCACGGCTGACGCTATACAAGCGCATTGCCAGCGCCGGGGAAGAACATGAGCTGCGCGAGCTCCAGGTGGAGATGATTGACCGGTTCGGGCTGCTGCCGGAGCCGATTCAAAACCTGTTCGAGGTGACCCGGCTGCGTCAGCGCGCCCGGTCGCTGGGCATTTCACGTATCAATATCGGCGAGCAAGGCGGAAGCCTGGAGTTCCGGCCCGACACCGTGGCCGATCCGGGTCGGCTTTTGTCGTTGATGACGAGCCAACCGGGCCGATACCGGATGGCGGGCCCCCGGCGACTACTTCTCCGCCTGGATGGCGCCGATAACAAGGAGCGGTTGCTGCTGACGGCCGAACTGCTGGACGAACTGGCCCCCAGGCTCGATGAACACTCATGAAAAATTCTCCCGGACAGGTCACAATATCGGGATGAACGCGTTCCGCGCGATAACCCGCATACAACGAATGGCCCTGTGTTGCCTGCTGGCGATGCCGGCCACGGTGGCGTGGGCGGAGCGCGGTGTTTATCGGGTCGAGATCCTGGTCTTTCGTCACAATCAGTCTGAGCACAACCCGGTGGAGAGCGCCGAGCTGAGCTACTTTCCCGGCGCGTGGCGTTTGTTCGAAGAACGCGCAGTCATCTATCCGGAGGACCCCGCGCCGCTGGGGGTGATGAGTGACCGCATGCGCGACGCGTGGCGACGGCTCGAGCGCAGTGAGGCCTACCAGCCGCTCTATATGCAGGCCTGGGAGCAATCGAGAACAGACTACCACCCACCGGTGCGCGTACATGATGACCGCGTGATGTTTGAGCGTATCGTGTTGCCGGAGGCGGCCGACATCGACCTGACGGCACCGGATTTCTTCGCACCCTATCGCCAGCGCTATCATCAGCTGGATGGCACGGCCCAGCTGCGGAGATCTCGATTTCTGCACTTGGAGTTTGATCTCGAGTTCAGGCTTGAGCTGATTTCTGCCAAATCCGAAGAACTGCCCGAAAATGGGATACCGGCTGACATGACATTGACTCCCGTTGAGCCGCTGCCGGTGGCCGGTGAACCACTGGGTGAACGACTGGGCGAGTCGGTATTCGCTCCTCTTGAGCCGGCAAGCGACGAAGAGACCGTTGATGGACCGGAGCCTCTGCTCAGCTGGCGCCCTCCCCCTCCGCTGTCCTCGCCGATGCCCGATACCAATCCTGCCGTGCCCGGGGCCCTGCTCTATCGATTACGCGAATCAAGACAGATAAGAACGGGACAGCTGCTTTATTTTGACGCTCCGCACCTGGGTGTCATCGCTCGAGTCACCACCACGGCGGGCGAGTGACGCCACTTGGCCAAACTCTCGGTTACAATGATCTGATCCGCTGGCCACCCCTCACCAAGGAGCCCACATGAATCTCGAAAAAGTTGCGTTTGCTTTTTTTATCGTGTTGGCGCTGACGCTGAATTTCGGTTTCTTTGTCGGTGAATTCGACAATCCGGACCATCACGGAGCCACAGAACTGGGCGCGGCGCTCGCCGTCAGCCTGATCGCGACCGTGCTGAAGTTCGGGGACCGTTCGCAATTGGGCGCGCTGATGCTGGCCACCAGCCTGGTTGCCGACCTGCAATTGCTGCTGGCCGCGCTGACCTGGATATGGGTGGCGAACATCGACAGCACCGGCATGACCCCTGAGGTGCTGGCCCACGTGGTTTCCTTGTCGGGTGGCGCGCTATTGGCTAACTTTGTCTCCGTCACGTTGCTGGTCGCGGAAACCATCAGCATTCGCCGCTAGGCATCGAGTCGTGGCGGGAGCGCTGCCTTGAACGATATCGTCTGGCTCACCATGCGGCGGCTCCGCCTGCCGCTCATACTGATGCTGATGGTGTACTTCGCCTCGGTATTTGTCATGACCAGCGTCCCCGCCCTGGACGAATCCGGCCAGTCGGTGAAGGTCAGCGTTCTCGACGCCGCCTATTTCGTCACCATCATGACCACAACGATCGGTTTCGGGGAAACGCCTTATACGTTCACCTCCGCGCAAAGGCTGCTGGTGCTGTTTATCATCCTCCCCAACGTCGTGGCCTGGCTTTACTCCGTCGGCGCCATTCTCGGGCTGTTGCTCGACAGCGAATTCCGGGATGTCCTGCGGCGCAATCGATTCAGGCGCCAGATTGGCTGGCTGGGCGAACCTTTCTTCATCGTCTGCGGCTGCGGTAATACTGGCAGCCTGGTGGTTGGCGGCCTGCTCAGGCGGGGTTTCAGCGCGGTGGTTCTCGAAAAGGATGAGAAAACGGTACATCGCCTGCACCTGAACGACGCATTCGCGCATGTTCCGGCCCTGGCCTGCGAGACCACCGAGCGAGAAAGCCTCGAACTCGCTGGTTTGAGTGATAAAAACTGCATCGGCGTCATTGCGACCACCAACGACGACCACGCGAATCTTCAAATCGCCATCACCGTCAAGCTCTTGCGACCGGAACTGCAAATGCTGGCACGCAGCGAAACGCAGCGTGTCAGCGACAACATGGTTTCATTCGGAACCGACGCGGTGGTCAATCCCTACGCGATTTTCTCCGAGCGACTGGTGCTGGCGCTGAGTTCACCCATCAAGTACCTGGTGCAGGACTGGCTGATCAGCGTGGAAGGGACACAACTCAGGGAGCGGCTCGACCCACCGATTGGAAGATGGGTGGTGTGCGGTGCCGGCCGGTTGGGTGAGCGGATGCTGGATCAGCTGGTCGAGAACGAACTTCCCGTCACGGTCGTGGACGTGCACGAGGACCGCCTGGATAAATATGAATCGACCGTCCGGGGACGAGGCACCGAGGCACACACGCTCAAAGCCGCAGGAGTCGACGAGGCCGTAGGCGTCATAGCCAGCACCGGCGACGACATCGACAACCTGTCCATCGTCATGACCGCCCGCGAACTGAATCCGGACCTGTTCCTGGTAGCCCGACAGGAAAAACAGATCAACGATGCCCTCTTCGATGCCGCGCATATCGACCTGGTGGCCAAGCGCAGCCTGATTGTCGCCAGACGCATACTGGCCATTGTTTCCACGCCGCTGCTACAGAGTTTTTTGCAGGAACTGGTCAAACGGGATGAAGAATTTGCCAAACGCCTGCATGCGAAGCTGAAGAACACCCTGCACGGTCACGCACCCAGCATGTGGGACGTCGATCTGAGCGGTGAAGACGCTGCTGACTTGCGCCTGGCCCAGCGAAACCATGTCCGGCTGAGGCTGCGAAACCTGGTACACAACGCGCGCAGCATTGAAGGCGAACGCCTGGACTGCGTCTGCCTGGTGCTGCAGCGGGGCGCTCAGCGCCTTTTCCTGCCCGACGAGGATCTGGAACTGGTGGAGGGTGACCGCCTGTTGTTCGCGGGACGCGGACGCGCGCGGCATGAAATGCTCTGGGGCCTGAGCGATGAAAACGCGCTGGTTGGCGCTGAGATCGGTAAACAGCTACCCCGGGGCGCAATCTGGCGCTGGTTCTGGAAACGGCGCCCCGGTTGAACGGCTCAGCCGTTCAGTTCAAACGCATCGGCATCCGCCAAAAAGGGTAGTTCACTTCTTGTCGCGCGCAGTTGTGCCAGGCTGATCTCCGCTCGGGCCACGCCTTCCTGATCATCCAGACGAGCCAGTTCCGCGCCCACCGCGTCGTGCAGCACGCTCTGGCCGGGGTAACGGTTGCCCTTGCCATCCACGCCTACCCGGTTCACGCCGGCCACATAGCATTGATTTTCGATCGAGCGCGCCTTGAGCAACGTGGACCAGGCATCCACCCTTGGTGAAGGCCAGTTGGCGACAAAGATGCACAGGTCGTAATCAGAACGGCTACGACACCAGACCGGAAACCGCAGGTCATAGCAAATCTGCGGCATCACCCGCCATCCGCGGTACTGCAGGACCACCCGGTCATTCCCTGCCCGGTAACGCTTATGTTCGCCCGCGAAGGCGAACAGGTGACGCTTGTCGTAAAAAACCAGGCCGCCATCAGGCTCCACCCACAGAAACCGGTTGAATCTTCCTTCCGGGGTACCGATCACGGCGCTGCCGGCCAGCACGCATTCATAATCGGCCGCCATGGTCTTCATCCAGGCCACGGTTTCGCCGTCCATGCCCTCGGTCTCTCCGGGGTCACCCAAAAAGCCCGTGGTGAAGGTTTCCGGCAAAATCGCGACATCCAAATGGCCGCCGGCACCGTCGAGCAGGCCTTGCAGGTGATCCCGGTTTGCGCCGGGCTCACGCCACTTCAACTCTGCCTGCAACAGGCCAATTTCGAGCGTATCGCGTTCTGTCATCGGTCACACATCTCCTGGGCGATGTCACATCTTAGCGATCATACGGCAGCCTGGCATCAGGCGACACACAGAAAATCCTTGCCCTCGACGCGGTCATGGGTTGCCAGGTAGTGGCGGATCTCATCCCGCGCCCCGCGCGCGCCGACCGCGACCAGGGTGAACACCCCCGGACGCAGAGCCGCCGCCATCTCCCATACCGGCTTGTCGCGTTTTCTGCCGCCAACCCTGCGCGGGTGCACATCGATAAAGCCGGATACCCCGGCGCCGTATTCCCGCAGCAGATCGTGGGTGAGCTTGCCGGTGGGCCCTGCACCCCAGATGATGAGATCGCGTTCGGGCAGGCCTCCTTGGGCCAGGTAAAACAGCTTGGCGCGCTGAAAATTCTCCAGTGAATAACGGGAATCGGTGCGCGTGAGACGCGATGGGTGGTCGCGCCAATGCAGCAGGGTATCGGGCGGCTTGGCCATTTTGATGCCTTCGGCATTTGCACGCAGGAAGAGATCATAGTCTTCCGGCCAGCCAGGATGCTGATATCCGCCCAGGCGCTCGATGATCTCCCGGCGGAACATCGCGGTGGGGTTGGGGATCGGGCTTTCGATAAACATGGCACGGGCGATCTCATCCGGCTGCGTCAATGAATTGAGCCAGTCCCGATAAACCCGATTGCCCTGGCCCACCGTGCCGTCTGTGAAAAAATCAACACAGGCGCCGGCAATTCCTATGCCTGGATTTTCGGTAAGCAGCCCCAGCTGCCGCTCCAGTCGCGACGCCATGGCAATATCATCGGCATCCATCCGGGCCACGAACTGGCCCTGACACTGGGCGAGACCCGCATTGAACGCGTGAGATACACCCCGCTCGGGGCTGGAGATAACGCGGAGACGGTCATCGGCGACATTCAACGACTCAACCGCCCCGTCGGTGCTGTGGTCATCGATCAGCAGCAGTTCGAGGTTGCGGTGGGATTGGGCGAGTATGCTCGAGACCGCTTTGGGCAGAAACTTCCCGCCGTTGTGCACCGGGCATACGACGGAAATCAGCGGCTGCACAAACGGACCGCTCAGGTCTCCGGCCGCATGTAGGGAAATAACAAAACGTCCCGTATCGAGGCTGAATCGGTAAACAGCATGACCAGGCGGTCAATACCCACACCTTCACCACCCGTGGGCGGCATTCCGTACTCGAGCGCCCGGACATAATCCTCATCGTAGTGCATGGCCTCGAGATCACCGGCTTCCTTGTTGGCCACCTGGGCCCGGAACCGCTCGGCCTGGTCTTCGGGGTCATTCAGCTCCGAAAAGCCGTTGGCAATTTCACTGCCGGCCACGATCAGCTCAAAGCGGTCAGTGACACGCGGATCGTCGTCGTTTCGCCGTGAGAGCGGAGAGACTTCCGTTGGGTATGCGGTCATGAACGTGGGTTGTATCAGCTTGCGCTCTACGGTGGCCTCGTAAAGCTCTGTCATCAGCTTGCCGGGGCCCCAGTTATCCTCGACATGCAGCTCCCGGCTCCGGCAGGCACCGCGCAAGGTCTCCAGGTCCCACAGATCAGCGTCCGCCAGGTCCGAATTGAAGCTGCGCACGGCTTCCTCCACCGTGTAGCGTTGGAAGGACGGACCAAAATCAATGGACTGGCCCTGGTATTCGATGGCACTCGAACCCATCAGCTCCTCGGCCAACTCCCTCAGCATCTGTTCGGTCAGGTCCATCAGGTCGTTGAAATCGGCATAGGCCCAATAGAACTCCAGCATGGTGAATTCCGGGTTATGCCGGGTCGAAACGCCCTCGTTGCGGAAATTCCGGTTGATCTCATACACGCGCTCGAGACCCCCTACCGTGAGGCGCTTGAGGTACAGCTCGGGCGCCACGCGAAGATACATCTGCAAATCCAGCGCGTTGTGGTGGGTGATGAACGGACGGGCGGTGGCACCGCCGGGAATCGGATGCATCATGGGCGTCTCGACTTCGAGAAAGTCCCGCCCGGGGGACTCCATGAAGCGCCTGATGAACGTAATAATGCGCGAGCGCAGCTTGAAGACCCGGCGCGAATCCTCGTTCATGATCAAATCGACATAGCGCCGGCGATACCGGGTTTCGGTATCCGTCAGCCCGTGCCACTTTTCAGGCAGGGGCCGCAGAGATTTGGTCAGCAGACGCAACTCGGAGACGCGGACGGAGAGCTCGCCCTTCTGGGTCCTGACCATGACGCCGCTGGCGCCCACGATATCGCCGATATCCCACTGTTTGAACTGCTGAAATACACCTTCGGGCAACTGGTCTCGCTGAACCATCAGCTGGATGGCGCCGGAGCCGTCCTGCAGCCTGACAAAGGCCAGTTTCCCCATGACCCGCTTGGCCATCATTCGCCCGGCAACCGCAAAACCAGCCTGCTGCTGCTCCAGGTCTTCCGTGGAAGCCTCACCGAAGCGCTCGTGCAGCTCCGAGGCCGTGGCATCAGGCCTGAAATCGTTGGGAAAGGCCTGGCCTTCGCCCTTCAGCGCCTGGAGCTTGGCTCTGCGTTCGGCAATCAGCCGGTTTTCATCCACCGCCTGGCCGCCTTGTTTCTCGTCTTTGTTGGACATGTTGGTTTTCCTGCTCAGAGACCCTGCTTCAGTGATGCTTCGACAAACTGATCGAGGTCACCGTCCAGCACGGCGCCCGTATTACCGACCTCGACGCCGGTGCGGAGATCCTTGATCCTTGACTGGTCCAGCACATAGGAACGAATCTGGCTGCCCCAGCCGATATCGGACTTGGTGTCTTCCAGCGCTTGCTGTTCCTCGCTTCGCTTCAACATTTCCAGCTCATAGAGCTTGGCGCGCAACTGCTTCATGGCCTGGTCCTTGTTCTTGTGCTGCGAGCGGTCATTCTGGCACTGAACCACGATACCCGAAGGATTATGCGTAATCCGCACCGCAGATTCGGTTCGGTTCACGTGCTGTCCGCCCGCGCCCGAGGCGCGATAAACGTCGATCCGCAAATCGGCCGGGTTGATCTCGATCTCGAAACTGTCGTCAATTTCCGGTGAGGCAAACACAGCCGCAAAAGACGTGTGACGGCGGTTGCCGGAATCAAACGGTGATTTCCTGACCAGGCGGTGCACGCCGGTCTCCGTCTTACACCAGCCGAAGGCGTAGTCTCCTACAAGGTGAATCGTGGCGCTCTTGATGCCCGCTACCTCACCGGCGGAAACCTCGATCAAATCCGCCTTCCATCCCCGGCGTTCCGCCCAGCGCAGGTACATGCGCAATAACATTTCCGCCCAGTCTTGAGCCTCGGTGCCACCCGAGCCCGCCTGAATATCGAGGTAACAGGGCCGATCGTCCATGTCCCCTGAAAACATTCGCTGAAACTCGAGCCGCTCTACATCCGCCTGCAGCCCGGCAAGGTCTGCGGCCACCGACGCGATGGTTTCTTCGTCATTTTCCTCTGCCGCCATCTCCAGCAGTTCGATGTTGTCCACCAGGGACTGTCCGACGCGGTCCAGGGTGCCGACGATGTTGTCCAGTTGGGCACGTTCACGGCCCAGGCTCTGAGCACGTTCAGGATCGTTCCAGATGTCGGGGTTTTCCAGTTCGCGGCTGACTTCCTCCAGCCGGTCTCGCTTCAGATCGTAGTCAAAGATACCCCCTAAGCGCGTCACTGCGGCTGCTGAGGTCTTCGAGCAATTGGCTGATTTGATTGAATTCCACGTTGAATCATCCGAAGGCGGAGAACAGCCGCACATTTTACACCAAGCACTCCTCGCGAGAACCCGCCAATGGCAACCCGGACCATCGGAACGGAGCCGGATTTTCTGTGCTACATTTCCTCCATTTTGCAGGCATCGAAGAAGGCAGCACACCCCATGAGCCAAACCGCCGCACATTTCGACTCCCTCTTTTCACTCAAAGGAAAAACCGCGCTGGTCACCGGGGGTGGCAGCGGGCTGGGCCTGATGATCACCCAGGCACTGGTGGCCTCCGGGGCCCGGGTCTACATCGCATCCCGATCGCTGGAGACCTGTCAGTCCGCGGCTGAGTCGCTGGCAGGCCTCGCCGGTGAGTGCGTCGCCCTGGGCGGCGATGTTTCCACGGAACAAGGCGTACATGACATCGTCGAATTGATCAGCGCCCGGGAGCCCGCCCTGAACATTCTGGTCAATAACGCCGGGCGCACCTGGGGCGCGCCGATGGGGCAGTATCCCTGGCAGGCCTGGTCAGAAATCATGGACCTCAACGTTACAGGTCTGTTTACGCTCACGCGTGAACTTCTCGCGCTGCTGAAGCAGGCCGGCACCCCCGCTGATCCCGCTCGCATCATCAACATGGGCTCCATCATGGGCACCATGCCTCACGGGTTCCCAGCCTATGCATACTCGGCCAGCAAGGCGGCCGTGCATCACATGACCCGCTTTTTCGCCAACGAACTGGCCGGCCAACACATCACGGTCAACGCCATCGCTCCCGGGCCCTTTCCCAGCCGCATGACCGCATTTTTCACGGAAAAGCCGGAACTGTCAGAGGCCGTTGAACGCGCCGTGCCGCTGGGTCGCCTGGGTCAGCACGAAGATATTGCCGGGCTCATCGCCTGCCTGTGCGGCGCCGGCGGTGCCTACATTACGGGCGCGGTGATTCCCCTGGACGGAGGCATGAGCGTGTTCCGCACGCCGGGCCTCGAGCAGGGGCTGGGATAACACGCCTCCCGTCAGGCGGCGGGTGTCGCCTCAACATGGCTGACCAGGTGTTCGATCATCAGCTGGCAGCTTCGCTCACCGCGAAAATGATTCACATCCAGCCGGTACAGCGCCCGGATGGCCTTGGGTGAAGGCAGGTCTTCCGGCAGAGTGCCAAACGCGATGGCATCCACCAGCGAACTTCCATCCAGGGGACGAAGAACCATCTTGAGGTGAGCGCCTCCCACGATACGCTGGTCGACTATCTCGAACGCGCCCTCGAACAAGGGCTCAGGAAACTGCTGGCCCCAGGGGCCCAGATCTCTCAAGGCCATGGCCATGCGAAGGTTGATATCGGATGAGGCCAATTCGCCATCGGTCAATACTTCGGGCGTCAGGCGTCCGTTGCCCAGCATCTGCGTGGCGCAGGCATCCAGGGCGTCGCTAAACAGGCCCAGCCCGGAGGCCGGCATGGACAACCCCGCTGCCATCGCGTGACCGCCAAACGCGCTGATCAGGCCAGGGTGAGTGGCGTCCACACGCGCCAGCAAGTCACGCATATGCAGCCCTTTTACGGAGCGGGCAGAGCCTTTCAAAAGGTCACTGCCCTCTGATTCGGGCGCGAAGACCACGACGGGGCGGTGTACCGCGTCCTTGATCCTGGATGCCACCAGGCCAACAATGCCCTGGTGCCAGCGCTCGTCATGCAGACACAGGCAGGTGGGCAGGTCCGATCCTTTCAGTGCCTTCAGCAAATCCTGCACCTGAGCGGTGGCCTCCGCCTGCATCTGCTCCTGGATTTTCTTTCGGTTGCGGTTGTATTCCTCCAGCTGGTCCGCCAGCGCCCGGGTCTCCTCGGGGTCTTCGCTGATCAGGCACCGGATACCAATACTCATATCTTCCAGGCGGCCGGCCGCGTTCAGACGCGGCGCCACCGCGAATGCGAGGTCGTTGGCCACGAGGAAACGATAATCCCGTTTCCCCAGGCGCAGCAGCGTCAGCAGGCCCGGCCTCGCCAGGCCTCTGCGAATGCGCTCCATGCCCTGCCGCACCAGCACACGGTTGTTGTGGTCCAGCGGCACCAGGTCGGCCACCGTGCCCAAGGCCACCAAATCGAGATAGGCCGCGAGATTAGGCTCCGCCCTGACCCGCCCAAACCAGCCGCTGGCACGAAGTTCACTCCGGAGCGCGCTCAACAGGTAGAACATCACCCCGACACCCGCCAATGCCTTGCTGCCAAACTCATCGCCCGGACAGTTGGGGTTGACGATGGCGTGCGCCGGCGGCAGCGTCTCTCCCGGCAGATGGTGGTCGGTCACAATCACGGTTGAACCCAGCCTGCGGGCCAGTTCTACCCCCTTATTGCACGCGATGCCTGAATCGACCGTCACCAGCACATCCGGCAACTCGTCCCGCATGGACTCAACCAGGCCAGTGGTCAGCCCGTAGCCGAACTCAAAGCGATTGGGTACGCGAAAACGAACTCGGCTTGCGCCCATCGCGCGCAAGGCCAGCATGGCCAGTGCCGTGCCGGTCGCGCCGTCCGCGTCGAAATCACCGGCGATGAGCACATCCTTATCCTGTTGCACGGCATCGGCCAGGATCTTTGCCGCCGTCTGCAGCCCGGAAAGCCGATGAGGCTGCTCCAGACGTCCGAGGCCGAGATCAAGCTGCTCAGGGGCGCTGATCCCCCGGTTGAGCAATACCCGGCGCAAGATGCCAGGCAGCCCGTCCGGCAACGCGTCCTCAGTGCCCGTGGGCTGACGCAGCCGAACCCTGGCTGGATCAATCATGGATGGCGGCCCGGCAAATAGCCGGCGTGCTTTGGGGTGTCACCGGTACTCGACAGAGACAATTTCAAACTCGCGGTCGCCGGCCGGCGCCTTGACCGAAACCACATCACCCTCGTGCTTGCCGATCAGTGCACGGGCGATGGGCGACGAGATGGCTATTCTGTGCTCCTTGATGTCGGCCTCGAGATCGCCAACGACCTGGTAGGTCGTTTCCTCGCCGGTTTCCTCGTCAGCGACGGTCACGGTCGCGCCGAATACCACCTTGTCGCCCGCGTTGAGCTTACCCACGTCAATCACCTGGGCGGTAGAAAGCGCTGCCTCGAGCTGCTGAATCCTGCCCTCGATAAAACCCTGCTGCTCACGTGCGGCATGATACTCGGCGTTTTCCTTCAAATCGCCGTGCGCCCTGGCCTCGGCAATGGCCTCGATGATGGCCGGCCGGTCGTGCTTTTTCAGCTTGGCCAATTCCGCACGCAATCGTTCAGAACCGACCCGGGTCAATGGCTGGCGCGTCATTGGCGTTTACTCCCATGTAATTCCTGCAGGCTATGCACTTCCACCTCACGTTCGTGATCGATGGCCTGCAAAGTGGCCCACCCGCGCGGGATCGTCGTTGTGTAGGGCAATTTGCGCTGCAGGGCCTCGCGACGAATAGAGAAGGAGTCCTTAATCGCGGCGCGGCCCTCTGTGGTGTTGATAATGAAACTGATCTCATCGTTTTTCATGGCATCCACGATATGCGGCCGGCCCTCTGTGACTTTGTTGATCTGCTCACAGTAGAAGCCTTGCGCCCGCAAGTGCCTGCAGGTGCCCCCGGTGGCGATCAAGGTATAACCCCGCTCGAGCAGGTCCTCCGCCAGCGGCACCAGGGCGTCCTTGTCCGCGTCGCGCACGCTCAAAAACGCGGAACCAGGCACGGGTATGCCCTGGCCTGCGCCCTTCATCGCGCGGGCGCACGCCGCGCCGAAGTTGGCGCCAACGCCCATGACTTCGCCCGTTGAACGCATCTCCGGACCCAGGATGGGATCCACGCCTGGAAATTTCATAAACGGGAAGACCACTTCTTTCACCGAATAAAATTCCGGGACGGGCTCTTCCGTAACGCCCTGCTCCGCCAGGCTGATACCGGCCATGGCACGGGCGGCAACGGAGGCCAGCGGCACGCCGGTGGCTTTGGACACGAAGGGTACGGTCCGGGATGCCCGCGGATTGACCTCCAGCACAAACACCTCTTCGCCGCGTATGGCGAACTGGGCGTTCATTAACCCGATGACACCGAGTTCCAGCGCCATCAAACGCATCTGTTGGCGCAGCTCGTCCTGCATGTCCTGGCTTAGCGAGTAGGGCGGAATGGAGCAGGCAGAGTCGCCCGAGTGAACGCCGGCCTGCTCGATGTGCTCCATGATGCCCCCGATCAGAACATCCTTGCCATCGCAAATGGCATCCACGTCAACCTCGGTGGCGTGATCGAGAAAGCGGTCCAGCAAAACCGGCGAGTCATTCGAAACCTTGACCGCGTCGCGCATGTACCGGCGCAGTTCGGTTTCGCCATGCACGATATCCATGGCGCGCCCGCCCAGCACATATGAGGGCCTGACCACCAGCGGATAACCGATCTCCTCGGCCAGCATGATGGCCTGATCGACACTGCTGGCCGTGCGGTTAGGCGGCTGTTTCAGATCGAGCGTGTGCAGCAGTTGCTGAAACCGCTCGCGGTCCTCGGCAAGGTCAATGGAATCGGGCGAGGTGCCGATGATGGGAACGCCTGCCGCCTCCAGCGGCCGGGCCAGCTTCAGGGGCGTTTGCCCGCCGTACTGGACGATGACGCCGTGCGGTTTCTCCACGTGCACGATCTCCAGCACGTCTTCAAGCGTCAACGGCTCGAAATACAGTCGGTCCGAGGTATCGAAATCGGTGGACACCGTCTCCGGGTTGCAGTTGACCATGATCGTCTCAAACCCCTCGGAACGCAGAGAAAGGGCAGCATGCACGCAGCAATAATCGAACTCGATCCCCTGTCCGATCCGGTTGGGGCCGCCGCCGAGCACTATGATCTTCTTGCGCTCGCTGGGCTCGGCCTCGCAATGCTGCTCGTAGGTGGAGTACATGTAGGCGGTGCTGGTAGCGAATTCGGCAGCGCAGGTATCCACTCGCTTATACACGGGCCTGATGCCCATGGCGTGACGAATACCGCGCACGGCGCGCTCGTCCGTGCCCATCAGCTGCGCCAGTCTGCGGTCGGAAAACCCTTTGCGTTTCAGCGACAGCAGCTTGTCCGCGCCCAGCGCATCCGGGCTGCAGCCCAACAGCAGGGACTCTTCCGCCACCAGGTCTTCCAGCTGGGCCAGAAACCACGGGTCGATACCGGTGAACTGTTGAATCTCCTCCAGGGTCAACCCCTCGCGGAAACCTTCAGCCACATACAACAGGCGTTCGGGGCCCGTGTGATGAAGCTCCTGTAAAAGCAGCTCCCGCCGACGGTCCGGATCGCTCTCTTCCAAAATCGGGTTGAGACCGTCGCGACCGGTTTCCAGGCTGCGCAGCGCTTTTTGCAGAGACTCCTGGAATGTTCGGCCGATCGCCATGGCCTCGCCCACCGATTTCATCTGGGTGGTGAGCCTGGCATCCGCCGCGGGGAACTTCTCAAAGGCAAAACGGGGGATCTTGGTCACAACGTAGTCGATGGCCGGCTCGAAGGACGCCGGCGTGGCGCCGCCGGTGATTTCATTACGCAGCTCATCCAGCGTGAAGCCGACCGCCAGCTTTGCGGCCACCTTGGCAATGGGAAAGCCGGTGGCCTTGGAAGCCAGCGCGGAGGACCGCGAGACGCGCGGATTCATCTCGATGACCACCACGCGGCCATCTTCCGGATTAACGGCGAACTGGACATTGGAGCCGCCCGTGTCCACGCCGATTTTACGCAGCACGGCAATCGAGGCATCCCGCAGCCGCTGGTACTCCTTGTCGGTCAGCGTCAGCGCCGGCGCCACCGTGATGGAGTCGCCCGTGTGCACGCCCATGGGGTCAACGTTTTCAATGGAACAGACGATGATGCAGTTATCGACCCGGTCGCGCACCACCTCCATTTCAAATTCTTTCCAGCCAAGCACCGACTCCTCGAGCAGTACCTCGGTGGTCGGTGACATCTCGAGGCCACGCGTGACGATCTCGACGTATTCTTCGCGGTTGTAGGCAATGCCACCCCCGGTCCCGCCCAGGGTAAAGGAAGGCCTGATGATGATGGGAAAGCCAACCCGCGGCTGCATTTCCAGCGCCTCTTCGAGGCTGTGTGCGATCTCCGCGGTCGGTACATCCAGACCGATGTCCACCATGGCGTCGCGGAACTGCTCGCGATCCTCCGCCATGTCGATCGCCGCCCGGTCAGCACCAATCATTTCCACGTTGAACTTTTCCAGCACACCCTGCTTGGCCAGCGTCAGCGCGCAATTCAGGCCGGTCTGTCCGCCCATGGTGGGGAGCAGAGCGTCCGGGCGCTCTTTCTCGATGATGCGCGCGACGGTTTGCCAATCGATCGGCTCGATGTACACCACATCGGCGGTTTCCGGGTCGGTCATGATGGTGGCCGGGTTGGAGTTGACCAGGATGACCCGGTAGCCCTCCTCGCGCAGCGCTTTGCAGGCTTGCGCCCCGGAATAGTCGAACTCGCAGGCCTGGCCGATGACGATGGGACCCGCGCCGATGATCAGGATGCTGTTGATGTCGGTTCTTTTTGGCATATCGCGTTACCCCCTGCTGCCCGAGATCATGTCGATGAAACGGTCGAACAAAGGGGCAATGTCATGCGGCCCGGGACTGGCTTCGGGGTGCCCCTGGAAGCCGAAAGCTGGTGTGTCCTGCAGTTCGATGCCTTGAAGCGACCCGTCGAACAAGGATCGATGCGTGGCGCGAACGCCCTCAGGCAGCGTGTCTTCATCCACTGAGAATCCATGATTTTGGCTGGTGATGTAAACGCGCTGGTCTCCAAGATCCTGCACCGGATGATTCGCGCCATGATGGCCGAACTTCATTTTGACCGTGCTGGCGCCAGCTGCCAGGGCCAGTAGCTGGTGACCCAGACAAATACCGAACACGGGCAAGCGTGTATCCAGGATTTCCCGTATCGCCTCGATGGCATAGGTACATGGTTCGGGGTCGCCCGGTCCGTTGGAGAGAAACACCCCATCCGGATTCATTCCCAGCACCTTGGCCGCCGGCGTTTGCGCCGGTACCACCGTAATTCGGCAGCCGCGGTCGGCAAGCATGCGCAGGATATTTCGCTTGACGCCGAAATCGTAAGCCACCACGTGGTACTTTTCGTCGGGCTCTGCCGCTTTGCACTCATCGAGGCTCCACGTTCCTTCCGTCCATTCATAGACTTCCGGGGTAGTGACTACGCTGGCCAGATCCTGGCCTTGCATGCCCGGAAAAGCCTGGGCGGCTTCCAGTGCTGCATGCTCATCACATTCAGCGCCCGCCATCAGGCAGCCGCCCTGGGCGCCTTTGTCCCGGAGAATTCGGGTCAGCGCGCGCGTGTCTATATCGCTGATCGCGACGATCCCGTGACGCGCGAGGTATTCAGGCAGACCCTCTTCACTGCGCCAGTTGCTCTGCAGCATCGGAAGATCACGGATGATCAGCCCGGCGGCCATGGGTGCGTTGGATTCTTCATCGACGGCGTTGCAGCCGGTATTGCCGATGTGAGGAAAAGTGAGGGTCACCAGTTGCCTGGCATAAGAGGGGTCGGTGAGAATTTCCTGGTAACCGGTCATCGCGGTGTTGAATACCACCTCACCGCTGGTCTTACCTTCTGCGCCGATGCTGCGGCCATGAAAGACGGTTCCGTCTTCCAGCGCCAGAACCGCTTTTTGCGTCAAAGCCCTGCCTCCAGATATGCGAAACGGGAAAGCCGAATCGGCCTTTCCCGCTTAGACCAGGTCATGCTTCGATAACCTGGGTGGTTCTCGTTACCACGTCGCCCGACCCGGCGGCGTTTTGATGTTCTAAGCGTCTGGATTTTACTTGATCGCGGCCGCCCAAGTCTAACCTTGCCGGCGAAATCCCATGCCTGGCCCCTAGCGCCCGGCCAGGGCCTCCTCGCGGTAGTCGTTCAGGTTGCCCAGGATGACGAACGGATCATCGAATATCGGATCCCTGAGCATCTCCATGAACGCTTCGCGTGACGGATGCCCAGGCTCCCAAGGGCACTTCTCCAGATACTCGGCATGCGGCCAGGTGCCCCAATCAAGCATTTTTGAGAAATAAGCATGGTCTGCACCCAACTCGCGGGAGAGTTCCACAAAAGCCGGCATTTCGCGAAAGTTGTCGGCCTGCGCCACGAAATCGAAACGCATGTATTTGACTTCGCCTTTGGAGCGCAGTTCGCCCATGCGACGGCAGTTCTCGAGCAGGGTAGCCCAGTGCCCGCCGCGACGGGTGATGTTGTAGGTCTCCTCCGTGGCCGCATCAAAAGAGATCAGGATAGTGGACACGTTGTTGTGCAGTTTCTTCATCCGCTCCCAGTTGCGTGGCGTCAACAGTACACCGTTGGTTTGCAACGCCACCTTCATGTTGGGGTGCTGCTCGCCGTCCAGCGTGTACAGCAACTCACGATAGGCACGGCTGGCAAAAGGGTCGCCTGAACCGGTAATGGAGAGCTCGAATTCGCCCTCATAACCGCCGTCCAGGTAAGGCTCCAAAAGGCGTTGCTGCAATTGTGCGGCCTGCTCGTATTGGGGCCCTTCCTTGTGAATGATGCGCTCGGTCCGACAAGACGGACAAAAGAGGTTGCAGGACCGGTCACTGACGAGGTTCAGAAAAATCGGCGGATTGTCGATCTTCGTCCTGCGCTCACGCACGGCCTCGCCGTAGACCGGATGCTGCTCGGCTTCCTCGATGCTGGGCAGACGCCCGTCCATGATCACCGGGCAGCGGTCGTGCCGACAATAACGAAAACTGCCGTCATAGATGCTCTCTCGCACCTTCTGCATGGCGTGACCGTTCCACATCTCATCCAGTGACTGGCTCTTGATGTTACCCATGGTGGTCGGCAGCCATGATGAACAGCATGCGAATGCCGCGCCGTTGGGTTCCAGGTCCAGCTGCCGAAAGGGGTTACGGCAGAAACGGCCCTTGAGATCCGCTTTGCGCGCGCCGCCGCTGGGCTCGTCGACCGCCCCAGGCCCGGGCGCTTTACGAAATCGGTTGGAAAAACGCTCCCAATACCTGCGCAACCACCAGGTGGCTCGGGTGGGCAGGTTTCGAAGCTCTGAACGCTGGCTGGTGGGGTTCATGGGGGTATTCTACCTTGGGGCGCCGCGGTTCACTGCCGGTCTGGGCTGCAAGTGCCCGCCAGGCTCCAGAACCCGGCCTCAACCGGAGGGGGCTTTTTCAAGAGGTCATTCTGTCAAAAAAATCACGAACGCCGTCCAGCCAGGAAGAGGAGCGCGGATTGTGTTCCGTGCTGCTCGACTGGTAGGACGCTTCAAACTGCCTGAGCATGTCTTTTTGCTCTCGATTGAGCTTGACCGGGGTCTCCACCACCACCCGGCACAGGAGATCACCCTGACGCGAGCTGCGCACAGACCGAACGCCTTTCCCGCGCAATCGAAACAGCTTGCCGGTCTGAGTCTCTGAGGGAATCTTAAGTTTCACGTTGCCGCTCAGCGTGGGTATCGTCAGTTCCCCGCCCAACGCTGCGGTCGAAAACAGCACGGGCACTTCGCAGTAGAGGTCGTCACCATCGCGCTCGAACAGGCGATGGGGGCGTACGCGGACCTCGACGTAGAGATCGCCCGGCGTGGAACCCTGCATGCCGGCTTCACCCTCGCCCGCCAGGCGAATACGGTCGCCTGTGTCCACGCCCGCGGGAATCTTGACGGACAGGGTACGTGTCTCCCGGACGCGTCCCTGGCCGTTACAGGAGGTGCACGGGTTGCTGATGCGTTGACCGCGGCCCTGACAGGCCGGGCAGGTCTGCTGGACCGAGAAGATGCCCTGCTGCATACGTACCTGGCCCGCTCCGCCACAGGTGGTACAGGTTTCCTTCTTCTTGTCCTGGGCGCCGGTGCCGTCGCACTCTTTGCACTGGCCCAGCGTAGGGACGCGAATCTCGCGCGTCACGCCCGCGACGGCTTCTTCGAGGTCGAGCTCCATCGCATAGCGCAGGTCTGCGCCACGCTGTTGCGCCCGCCCACCGCGCCGGCCGCCGCCGAAAATGTCACCGAAAATATCGCCGAAAATATCCCCGACATCGCCATGGAACCCGCCAGCGCCCGGGCCGCCGCCGCCCATGGAGCCATCCACGGCGGCATGGCCATACTGATCGTAAGCGGCGCGTTTGCGGTCGTCGCTGAGGACTTCGTAGGCTTCTTTCGCTTCTTTGAATTTGTCCTGCGCGGTGTCGTCATCCGGGTTGCGGTCCGGATGAAACTTCATGGCCAGCCGTCGATAAGCCTTTTTCAGCTCATCGGCTGTCGCACTGCGCTCGACACCGAGCACTTCATAGTAGTCACGCTTCGCCATGAAACTAACAGTCTTCCGCCCTGCAAACCTGCACTCTATTTATGGTTGGGACTGGCCCAATTCAAGCACGAATCAACAACTTCGGCACTGTTCAGCCAACATCCAGCATCTCCAGCCCGGGCCGTTGGGACCGCCCCGCGAAATCCAGGGCCCTTGTCAGATCAAGCCGCAGGTCCTGTACTTGCTCGATACCGACCGACAGCCTGACCAGCCCCGATGAGATGCCCGCTCGCTCACGGGCCTGCGTGGTCATGGAGGCATGCGTCATGGTGGCCGGATGGCATACCAGGCTTTCCACACCGCCCAGCGATTCAGCCAGCGTAAAGAGCCGTAGTTGATGCACCAGGGCGGCCACGGCAGCTTGCCCACCGTTTAATTCGAAACTCAACATGGAACCGAACCCCAGCTGCTGACGGGTGGCGATTGCGTGGTTAGGGTGACTGGGCAGCCCCGGATAATGCAGCCGGCGAACGAGCTTGGACCCGGCCAGAAGATCAACCACCGCCTGCGTGTTCTCTTGATGCGCGCGCAGCCGGGCATGCAGCGTCCGCAGGCCGCGCTGGCTCATGTAGCTATCGAACGGGGAGCCGGTCAGGCCAAGACAGTTGGCCCACCAGGCCAATTCGTCAGCCAGATCCTGATCGCCCGCCACGACCGCGCCGCCGACGACATCACTGTGTCCATTGATGAACTTGGTGGTGGAGTGCAGCACGAGGTCGGCGCCGAGGGTCAGCGGCTTTTGTAAGGCCGGTGAGAGAAAAGTGTTGTCGACCACCAACAGGGCTTTGTGCCGGCGGGCCACTGCCGCCACGGCTGCGATATCGGTGATCCTCAGCAATGGATTGCTCGGGGTTTCTACCCAAATCATCCGGGGCGAAGCGGCGTGACATGCCGCCTCCAACGCGCCCTCGCGGGTAAAGTCTACGAACTGTGCCTCGAACTGCCCTTTGCCGGCCAGGCGGGAAAAGAGCCGGTGGCAACCACCGTAACAGTTATGCGGAACGATCAGCCGGTCTCCCGGATTAAGCAACGTGGTGATGAGTGTGACCGCCGACATGCCCGACCCGGTGACCACCGCGGCTGCACCTCGCTCCAACTCCGCCAGCGTGGCCCCGAACTGATCACGGTTGGGGTTGGCCGTTCTCGAATAGTCATAGCGTCCCGGCTCACCGAGCGCCTCGAAAGCGTAGTTGGAGGACAGGTACAAGGGCGGCATGACGGCGCCATGCGCGGTGTCGCTCTTGATGCCTGATCTGACCGCGCGGGTCGCATCGCCCGTCGCGAGTCCGCGTTCAACGGCTGGAAAGGGTTTCATGATCGCTATCGCCTCCACGTGTTGGTAAAACCACTCACTGGAAACTCCGCGGTCTCGGGGAATCATCGGGACCATCACGTGTGTGCTTCCCAATCACTCATTTTTCGGTAGTCAACTGACACCGCAGGAGTTGGCACCTGTTACGAGGTGGTTAGCCCCGAAGGTTGCCCCGGCGTCAAAGGGCCTGTCCCTCAGCCGGTCTCAATGAGTTTGATTAGAAGTGTAGCGGACCGAGAAATCATGTCAATTGAACGCATGTCAATCGAGTGCATGTCGATCGAAGTCCATTTAGCCGTGTGCGCGGAGCGGGCGCGCGCAATTCGGGAGATGTCAGGGCGCGAGGCCGGTGTCGAGTGTAGCCAGGCAATCGGGACAGGAGTCGTGATTCACTCCGGGAGTGAAATCCTGGCCTTTTGATTACAGGGGCACCCGCATGTCCATGATAAGCTTCAGTTATTCAAGCATGAACCGTATCAGACTATATGCCTTTGTTCGAAAAAATACGCTCAAGCCCATCACCGTGTCCAACGCTACTCCCGGGTGGACGGCCTTGACCAGCGAGCGGTCACGCAAGGCGCATCAAAAGATGCAAACGCGCACTTGGGCCTCGCCATGAACTACCAACTCATTGCCGAAACCGTGATGGTCAGCCATTTCCTTTTTGTGTTGTTTGTGGTTTTTGGCCTGTTATTGATCGTGGCTGGCGGTATCAGGCGATGGCGGTGGGTACGGAACAAAGCCTTTCGCATAGTCCACTTGGGCGCGATCCTCATCGTGGTTCTGCAATCCTGGCTGGGTATGGTCTGCCCACTGACCCACATTGAAAACTGGGCCAGAAATGCGGCCGGTGAACAGCCCTATGACGGTGGGTTTATCGCCCACTGGGTGGAACGCTTGCTCTACTTCGACGCGCCTGGCTGGGTGTTTGGCGTGGCCTACACCCTGTTTGGAGCCGCTGTGGTTGCTGCCTGGTTTATGGTGCCGCCCAAAAGCCGTCGCGCAAAGAAGGACTGAATTCCCGGTCTTCACTCTTGTAAAAACGAGGGCCATAACGAAAAAACGCCCGGCCTACTGGCCGGGCGTTTGTACACTAACAAGCTGGAAAGTAATCAGGCTTTGTTGTCCTGCTCCGGATCGACTTCCTCGAACTCAGCGTCGACCACGTCTTCACCGACATCCGCCTGGGCGCCGCCCTCAGCAGCCTGGCCTTGCTCGGCCTGGGCTGCCTCGGCCGCCTTCTGGTAGATCACCTGGCCGGCCTCAGTCAATTTTTGCGCCGCAGCCTCAATGGCATCCTTGTCGTCGCTCTTCATGGCCTCTTCTACCTGGGAGATAGCCTCTTCAATGGCCTTGCGCTCGTCTTCGCTGAGCTGCTCTCCGTACTCTCCCAGGCTCGTGCGGGTGGCGTGAACCAGCGCGTCAGCACTGTTGCGGGCCGTCACCGTCTCCTGGAACTTGCGGTCTTCCTCGGCATGCGCCTCGGCATCGCGGACCATCTTGTCGATCTCGTCGTCTGACAGGCCGGAACCCGCCTTGATTTCGATCTTTTGCTCTTTGCCGGTGTTGTTGTCCTTGGCGCTCACATGCATGATGCCGTTGGCGTCGATGTCGAATGTGACTTCGATCTGAGGCATACCGCGCGGCGCCGGCGCAATACCCGCCAGGTCGAAGCGCGCCAGGGATTTATTGGCGGCTGCAACCTCACGTTCGCCCTGCAGAACATGCACGGTCACGGCGGTCTGGTTGTCTTCGGCGGTTGAAAACACCTGCGAGGCCTTGGTCGGGATCGTGGTGTTCTTCTCAATCAATTTGGTCATGACGCCGCCGAGGGTCTCAATACCCAGTGACAACGGGGTGACGTCCAGCAGCAGCACGTCTTTGACGTCACCGGCCAGGACACCGCCTTGCACCGCCGCGCCCATGGCTACGGCCTCATCGGGGTTGACGTCACGACGCGGCTCTTTGCCGAAAAACTCTGTGACGGCTTCCTGCACCCGCGGCATGCGGGTCTGACCGCCCACCAGGATTACATCTTGAATATCGCTGACCTTCAGGCCGGCGTCATCCAGCGCCGTGCGGCAGGGCCCGATGGTCTTTTCGACCAGGTCACCCACCAGCGCTTCCAGCTTGGCCCGGGTCAGCTTGATGTTCAGGTGCTTCGGCCCGCTGGCGTCAGCTGTGATATACGGCAGGTTCACTTCGGTCTGCTGACCGTTGCTGAGCTCAATTTTGGCCCGCTCTCCCGCCTCTTTCAGACGCTGCAGCGCCAGCGGATCGTTCTTCAGATCAAAACCCTGATCCTTCTTGAATTCATCGACCAGGTAGTCGATCACGCGCTTGTCGAAGTCCTCTCCGCCGAGGAAAGTATCGCCGTTGGTGGACAACACCTCGAACTGATGCTCGCCGTCGACGTTTGCGATCTCAATGATGGAGATATCAAAGGTGCCGCCGCCCAGGTCGTAGACAGCGATCTTTCGGTCACCGCCTTTTTTGTCCATACCGTAGGCCAAAGCGGCCGCGGTAGGCTCGTTGATGATGCGGCGCACGTTCAGGCCGGCGATCTTGCCTGCGTCTTTGGTGGCTTGGCGCTGTGAATCATTGAAGTAAGCCGGCACCGTGATCACGGCCTCAGCAACCTCTTCGCCAAGATAGTCCTCAGCGGTTTTCTTCATTTTCATCAGCACGCGTGCCGAGATTTCAGGCGGGGCGATTTTCCGGTCTCCCACCTGCACCCAGGCGTCACCGTTATCGGCGCCCACGATCTCGTAAGGCACCAGATCGCGGTCTTTTTGCACCACGTCCTCGCTGAACTTGCGCCCGATGAGGCGCTTGATGGCGAAAAGCGTGTTCTTGGGGTTGGTGACGGCCTGGCGCTTGGCCGGCTGGCCCACGAGCACTTCGTCGTCCTTCGTAAAGGCAACGATAGACGGCGTGGTGCGGTCACCTTCCGAGTTTTCGATGACCTTGGGCTGTCCACCTTCCATCACGGCAACGCATGAGTTGGTGGTGCCCAGATCGATACCAATGATCTTACCCATTAGCTGAATCTCCAAAAATAACTGGTCAAAAACAATGTTCTATAAGTGGGGGCTGAGCGGCCCATTTCAATCTTCGGCGGATCCGCGCGAGACAACCACCATGGCCGGTCGCAGCAGCCGGTCATGCAGGCGAAAACCCTTTTGCAGTACCTCCATCACCGTGTTTTCGGGATACTCCTCGGAGGGCTGCATGGTCATGGCTTCGTGTTGTTCCGGATCAAAAACCTCGCCCAGGGGACTGAGCTCTTCCAAGCCGTGTTCACCCAGCGTTTTCCCGAGCATCCTGAAAATCAGGCTTTTGCCTTCCAGCAAAGCCTCTACGGTGGTCGAATCGCCATCTGCCTGCAGCCCTCGCTCGAAACTGTCAACGATGGGTAGCAGGTCTGACATGACGCGCTCCAGCGCGAACTTGCGAGAACGCTCCAAATCCCGGATCAACCGCTTTCGCAGATTCTCCATCTCGGCCTGCATCCGCAGCATGGCCTCGCGGTGCTCCGAAAGCTCTTTCTCCGCTTCGCCCAGGGCGAATTGGAGATCCATCAGCTCGCTGTCGACATTGGCTTCGGCTGACTCATTAGCCGTCTCCGGGCGGCCCTTCTCTGTGGACTCTTCCCCCGGTTGAGTGTCTGGAGTGATTTTCTCGTCTGTGTGTTGTGCCACGGATTTGTCTCCCAACGCGGGCCGCATAACGCCCTGGTCATTCAGACCCCGATATGGGGATTTGATGGTTGGATTCAAGCATTCTTCTGACACTTCGCACATTGCCGTTGGCCGCGCGGCATGCTAGCTTTGGCCATCATTTTGCTGCTGGCTTCGAGAAGACCATGCTGAGGCATCTCCACATCAGGGATTTCGCCATCGCGCCCAAACTGGATCTCGAATTTTCGGGTGGGTTTACCACCATCACGGGTGAAACCGGCGCCGGTAAATCCATACTCGTCGACGCGCTTGGGCTGCTTTTGGGCGGTCGTTCGGATGCGTCCTGGGTCAGGGACGGCGCTCAGCGTGCACAGCTAAGCGCCGAGTTTGACCTTTCCAGGCACGCCGGGGCGCGCGAATGGCTGATCGAGGAAGATCTGGACGATGACCATCAGTGCTTGCTTCGGCGGAGCATCGCCGCCACCGGCCGGTCACGGGCATGGATCAATGGCACCCCGGTAACCGCGCAGCAGCTTGCCAGCCTGGGAGAGCGGCTGGTAGAGATACATGGGCAGAATGAGCACCTGGCCCTGACCCGTGAGGCTCGGCAGCTTCAACTGCTGGACACAGCAGGACAGACATCCTCAGCGTTGAATACGCTGCAAGCCTGCTACGAACAATGGCGGGAGCTGGCTGACGCGCTCTCCGAACTGACGGCTTCCAGCGCGCTGTCTCCCGCAGAGCTGGACCTGCTCAGCTATCAGCACCGGGAGCTCGAGGAAGAAGCTATTCCAGCCGATGAGCTGGAGGCACTTGAGTTGGAGCATCGCAAGCTGTCCCACGCTGGCGAGTTGCTGGAAAGCGTCGGCAGCGCAATGGAGCAACTGGACGGCGACGAGCAAGGATTGGCCGACCAGTTGACCCGCCTGCAGACTCAGCTATCCACTTACCAGGAGTTGGACGAAGACATCGCCGCGAGCGCCCGGCTGCTCGAAGAATCAGCCATCAGCGCGCGCGAGGCCTCCACCAGCCTGAGGGCCGCGCTGGCTCGGGTGGATGTGAGCCCTGAACGCCTGCAATCGGTCCGAGCCACGCTGGACCGTCTGGGTGACCTGGCGCGCAAGCACCAGGTTCCCATGGAGCAGCTTTCCGAAGTGCGCGATCGCCTGGCTGCTCGCCTGGAGCGCTCGGAAAACTTTACCGAGCAACGCGCAGAGCTCGAGGGCGCGCTGGACCAGGCGCTTGAGAAATACCGGGCGCAGGCGTTAAATATCTCTGCACAACGCAAACAGACAGCACAGCGGCTCGCCGATGAGGTCACCGCGTTGATGGCTGAACTGGGCATGCAGGGGGGGGTATTCGAAATCGATGTCCAACACAAGCCGGACGCTGCCCCCTCCCCCCGGGGAACGGATCGAGTCCGCTTGTTGGTAAGCGCGAATCCGGGTGTCGCTCCGGGACCGCTGGAAAAAATCGCATCGGGCGGCGAACTCTCTCGGATCAGCCTGGCCATCAAGGTGGCCAGCGCGCGTGGTGAACGACGCGTGCAGGTGTTTGACGAGGTGGATGCAGGTATCGGAGGCGACACCGCCAACGCGGTGGGCGCACTGTTGCGGCGACTGTCAGTCGATGGTCAGGCCCTGTGTGTCACGCACCTGGCGCAGGTGGCGGCGCGGGCCGACCAGCAGGTGCGGGTGAACAAGCAGGTATCGACGGCTGATGTAGCGGTAGACACCCAGAACCTGGACCAGGAACAGCGCGTTGAGGAAATCGCGCGGATGTTGAGCGGAAAGGCATCAGAGCAAAGCCTGCAACATGCCCGCGAGTTGCTGGCCGGCGGCGCAGCCTGATCAGCCGCGGAGCTTGGCCTACCTGGACTGCCTGGCCGGGCGCACGTAGATCACGAGGTTGTGATCCTCGATCTCAAAACCGTGATCTGCGGCAATCTTCTTTTGCAGCTCTTCGATCTCTTCGCTGACAAATTCGATAACCTTGCCTGTTTCGACACACACCATGTGATCGTGATGCTCTCCGAAATCCAGCTCGTAAAAAGCCTGCCCGCTCTCGAAATTGTGCTTTTCAACCAGGCCAGCAGCTTCGAACTGACCCAGCACCCGATACACGGTGGCCAGTCCGATGTCCTCACCGCCCTTCACCAGCTCGCGGTAAATATCATCGGCGGTCATGTGCCGGGTCTTGTGCGACTCCAGCAATTCCAGAATACGAATACGCGGCTGGGTTACCTTGAGGCCAACCTTGCGAAGATTTTTGTTACCCAATGGGTTTCTCCTGCAAAAAAGATCCGCCACTGTCTCGTGGGCGGTTAACTATTGTATCATTCACGACCCGGATCCACGCTCAAGACACAATTCCAAAGGACCTCCATGACCAAGCGATTTCTGTTAGCGCTGGCGCTGTCACTCTTTGTCATCACCGGCTGCAACCTGGTTTACAAGCAGAACATTCAACAGGGCAATGCCATCGAGCAGGAGGATCTCGACAAGTTGCGCCTTGGAATGACCAAGAACCAGGTCTCTTTCCTGCTGGGCACACCCGCGGTGCGAGACCCCTTCCACCGCGATCGCTGGGACTATGTGTCCACCTTCAGCCGTCGAGGCGATGAAGCGGTCATGCGCAAGGTGACGCTGTACTTTGAAAACGGAACCTTGAGCGAAATGATTGGCGTGGAGGCTAACGAGTTTATCTTCGAGGAAGATGAGCCGCTGGCGGATGAAGATACGGCGTCTGACATGGCCTCCGAAACCGCGGCAGAAACATTCACTGAGGCGGACGAGGAATCGCCCGCGGAAGTCAGCGCGCTGGAGACTCCGGCAGCGGAACAGGCGCCCTATGAGGAAACGGCAGCCGAAAGCACAAGCCCCGCCGTGCAAGCAGCGGCAGCAGAGGACATTGCGCAGAATGATGCCCAGGCCGCAGAGCCGGTGGTTGATGTTATCGAAACACCGGTTTCCGAACCCGCCGTTACGGCCACAGAAGCCCCAGAAGCCCCTGGCGCCCCGGCTGGCTGGGCCATTCAACTGGGGGCTTTCGATTCCGAGGAAAACGCCCGAACGATCCTCCAGCGCCTGCAGGACGCGGGTTTCGATGCTGAGATTATCACCCAGGAGACAAACACCTCGGGTACCCGATATCTGGTCCGCCAGCAGGGCATCGACTCCAAAGCGGCCGCCGAGCAGCTGATCACGGACATCATGTCTGGGCTGGGCATCAACGGATTCGTAGTCCCTCCTAACGACTAACCCTTACTCAGAGTATCCCGCTCAGCGCGGCGCCGGCGCGATTCCTTAGGGTCGGCAATCAATGGCCGGTAAATCTCCACCCGGTCGCCGCTTCGCAGCGGGTAATTAAGCGGCACTTTCAGACTGAAAATGCCAATACCGCCCTCTTCCACCAACATATCCGGGAATGTCTGCCGAATCCCCGACTGCTCGATCGCCTCGATGGCCGTGGTTCCGGCCGGCACATCCAGGGTGAGCAGCACCTGCCGCTCTGGCATGGCGTAGACGACTTCTATTTTGATCATGTCCGTCACGGTGCACCTAGCGGTAGATTTCTTTGGCCCGCTGGCAAAATTCACTGACCAGGTGATCGGCTATGCGGGAGAATCCGCGTTGAAACGCGGACGACACCAAACCTTTGCGAAAATCGAAGTTCAACTCCAGCGTTACCTTGCTGCCAGCCTCACCCAGCTGCGTGAATGTCCACTCTCCGGCCAAAGATTGAAACGGCCCCTCCACCAGGGAAAGGCTCAGCCGTTCACCCGCCACCAGCCTGTTCCGGGTGGTGAAGCGCTGCTGCAGACCGCCCACGCGAATACTCAATGACGCCAGCTGCTGCTCATGATCCTGTTCATGCACCACGGCATCGGTACACCATTTCAGGAAGCGCGGGTAGGAAGGCACATCGTGGACCAGTTGGTACATGTCCATGGCTGGGTGAACCACCAGGGCTGATCGCTGAATTCTCATATGAAGGCACGTCCGCACGCGATTCGCGGCGGCAAATATACCACGCAGCGCGCCAGGCTGGAGGCGCCAGATCATTGCACGTAGAATGAGCGCCCCATTGTATTGACCCGGGTCATGAACAAGCCAACAGCCACCGGCAAAAAAGTCATCGCGGTGAACAAGCGCGCCCGCTTCGAGTACCACATCGAAGAGCGCCTGGAAGCCGGTATTGCGCTGGAGGGCTGGGAAGTGAAAGCATTGCGTGCCGGCCGGGTGCAGTTTGGTGACAGCTACATTTTGCTGAAGGACAACGAGGCCTTCCTGTTCGGATGCCTGATCAACCCACTGACCACGGCGTCCACGCATATCACGCCGGACCCCACGCGCACCCGCCGGCTGCTGTTGCACCGCCGGGAGATCAATCGCCTGACAGGTCTTGTCGACCGCAAGGGCCAGACCGTGGTGCCGACCTCGATGTATTTCACCAAGGGCCGGGTCAAAGTGGAGATCGGCATCGCCACCGGCAAGAAACAGCACGACAAGCGCAAAGTACAAAAAGACCGCGACTGGGAGCGTCAGAAAGCCCGCATCATGAAGCGGGGTTAGTCTTAAGCTGAACTTCCGTAAAAAAATCACGTCAAAGCAGGCAGTTGGCGGTATAATCCGCCCTGATTTCGGGGGCGACCTGGATTCGACGTGGGTCGTGAAACCCGAGGTGCATGCCGAGCTGCAGGGCTGCTCGTTAAACCGCTTTGCAAACTGATTAGTTGCCAACGACGACAACTACGCACTCGCAGCTTAAAAACCTGCCGTAGTGCCTTCCGCCCGGAACGTGCCTGTGCGTGCCGGAGCCCGGGAGTCGACCCACACGGGACCGCGGTGAAGCACGCCTGGTGTGGATCCGTTAAAACTCATCCAGGCTCGCTTTTGCTTTTCCCTGCCTGTCGGGTAAGCCTAAGTTAAATCAATAGACCGGATAAGCATGTAGAGCCGAAGGCGAATCACTTGCGGACGCGGGTTCGATTCCCGCCGCCTCCACCAAATATCAAGGAACCGCCCTTGTGGCGGTTTTTTGTTATTTGCATGAAGTGATGGGGATCGAAGCCGCGTAGCGGGTTTGCCCAGATTGGCAGGACAGCCAATCTGCACGTGCGGGCGCAGCGAGCACGGCCCGGAGGGCGAGGCACATGGATGTGCCGAGTAATCCCGCCGCCTCCACCAATATAGACACTTAAAGTGTTGAAATTAAGAGCCTCTTTTCCAAGAGGCTTTTTTGTTACCTACATGGTTCCCTACATGAAACACCAGTT